>Ga0123354_10010986_pt1 | contig 13965 bp, 7 predicted proteins | sample TergutLab28metaG_2_FD_97872 | JGI IMG/M metagenome (GOLD analysis project Ga0123354, IMG submission 97872) | Labiotermes labralis P4 segment gut microbial communities from Petit-Saut dam, French Guiana - Lab288 P4 | ecosystem: Host-associated > Arthropoda: Insects > Digestive system > Gut ... | reverse complement strand
GGAGAGGGGGGTGTATAGGGTCTTGGTGGGGAAACCGGAGGGAAAGAGACCACTGGGGAGACCTAGGCGTAGATGGGTGGATAATATTAGGATGGATCTGCAGGAGGTGGGATGTGGGTATATAGACTGAATTGGGCTGGCCCAGGACAGAGACAGGTGGCGGACGCTTGTGAGTGCGGTGATGAACCTTCGGGTTTCGTGAAATGCGGGGAATTTCTTGACTAGCTGCAAACCAGTTAACTTCTCAAGAAGGACTCTGCATCATGGAGTAAGTAAGTAAGTTAGTAAGTAAGTAAGATAACCATACTATGGAGTCAACAAGAACAAACCGACAGAACCATCCCTAACAATAAACCGGACATCGTAATTTGTGACAATTAAAAAGGAACACGCATGTTAATAATGTTATAATTTCAGTAGAGGGAAATGTGGTGAAGCAAGGAGCTGAGAATATCCTAAATTATAAAGAATTTTCAATAGAAATACAGCATATTGGAACGTAAAAATAAGTGATGGTAACAATAAAGGGAAAAAATTGAACCATTTAAAAATCATTCAGAACATACCCGAGCAACATATCAAGAAAGCACGATATCAATGCACTACAAAACAGCCATATTTGGCACTGTACAAATACTTCGGAAAGTACTAATGTAAAGGTAAATAACATTTAACATGGGAAATAAAATAAAATGTAGTCTAAATTGTATAGAATAGCTACGATCGCTATACCCTAAATAGGTGGCTTGTTTCAGCTATGTAAGAGTAATTGTAAATACCCTCTTAAAAGTGATTTATAATAATAATAATAATAATAACACAGATTTCATTTGTCTGCATATTTTAACATAAAACTAATATATACTTGTTAATATTTTTACCAGCTTTGTGAAACCTTTACAGTAAATTTAGGAAGAACACTTTGACATGCTGCGAGACTTCTTCGCTCTCATTTTCTCATGAATTCCGATCTCTGAACAACGTTGGTAGGAATCTGGGAAATGTTTCTGAGACATTTTGAGCTGAACGAAGACTTCGTAGAGCAGAAAGATCGCCTTGGGCTCAAACAGAGGCGATGTCTTTGAGGGTCCCTGTCTTTGAAGTGGGGGGTTTCGGTCATCAGTCCAGCATGTTTGTCATGAGTTGACACAATCTAGAAATATATATATATACACATATGTGTGTGTGTGTGTAGTTCCTTTAACACCTCTATTAGTAACCCAGACTCTATAGCATTTAATGGTAGATAGGATAATAACAAAAAATAAATTGGAATTACTACTATTGCAGTTGTGACTTATTTCATTGCAGTATTCTTCAATTTGCCTGTACTGGCGTGTGATAAACGTGAAAGACCTCAGTGTAGTCGGTGTTAAGGTGGGAATCGAATCTGGCATATCCTGAATGTGAGAAACTTTAGGCTTGGACCCAGAACTTGTAACGTAATCCGGGAAACGGTATTTCTTTCCTATGGACTGAGCAACGAAGGTGACTGAGTAATTTTATTTTTAAAGGTGAAAAAAGAGGTGAAAGAGAGCAATGTGCCTCTTGTTCTACCTGGAGCAAAACCTGACATAACCTTTTGACTACACGTTGAAACATAGGACTGGTACGTGTTGAGTTGCTTCCACCACACTACTGTTCGTCTACGCCTCCCCCTCTTCCGCACAGACACATGCCATCACTTGTGATTCGGAGCCTACCACTTGAAAGAATATGATCGAGATTCAGTCGATAAATAAAAGTAAGGAGAGGTCCAAGGATTTTCCCAGCAAGCACGCTGAATTGTTTGGGGATTTCTTCTTGTTACGGAACGGAAAATATTCCACCCACGAAATAAAATTCCCCGGAATTTATTAGTGTTCAAAGTTTACTAATAAAAATGTATTTTTGTCACAAATTAAAGTTCTGTGTATTATACGTGCCTGGGCTAAAGTTTGGATTTTAGTATTCCTTAAACTGGTCATAAGGAAAACGAGCGACGTTTAAGTTCAGACAGAATAGACTGTGAACCGTGTTTTATACTTTTTTTTAATAAGGCGCAAGAGACCCTAGTGGGCCAAGACCTCATTGTCGAGGATTCGTGACCACACTCAGTAAGATTCCTCTGGACGAGTGATCAGCCCGACGCACCTGACATCACACACCACTCTCAGTAGGGCTCCTCTGAACACGTGATCAGCCCGACGCACCTGACAATACACGACACTCTCAGTAGGACTCCTCTGGACGAGTGATCAGCCCGACGCACCTGACAACACACACCACTCTCAGTAGGGCTCCTCTGAACACGTGATCAGCCCAACGCACTTGACAATACACGACACTCTCAGTAGGACTCCTCTGGACGAGCGATCAGCCCAACGCACCTGACAACACACACCACTCTCAGTAGGGCTCCTCTGGACAAGTGATCAGCCCGACGCACCTGACAACACACACCACTCTCAGTAGGGCTCCTCTGGAAAAGTGATCAGCCCGACGCACCTGACAATACACGACACTCTCAGTAGGACTCCTCTGGACGAGCGATCAGCCCGACGCACCTGACACACACCACTCTCAAGAGACAAACATCCACTCTCCCACCGTTATTCGAACCCACAGTCTTACCAGGCGAACGACCGCATACCCACGCCTTATACCGCGCGGCCACTGTATCGGCATTCTTATCCTCAGTTCTTAATAAATAATATTATTTCTGTTTGTAATTTATTTTTCGAGAAACATGACTTTAAATTAGCGAGATATGTAACTTTAATTTTAGCTGTAAGTTTACAAAGGGAGTGAAGTAGCTTAAAGTTATACATACATTTTAATCTCATTATATCGTTTTGAGAGCATTCATTACCAAGACAAATTAAATTGAATGTAATAGGGATTTGCTTTTACCTTGTACATTTAACTACAGTTGTACATGCCATTTCTTTATTGCAAATGCAATGGAGCTGAGTGCTTTTGGAATGAATATTTTATTTTTTTGAATTCTCTGAAATATTATATTCTCCTTTGTAAAGTTAAATTCTTTTAAAATAAAAAAGGAGAAAAATCCTTCATTGGATTAAAACCTGTATGATGTTTTTCTCGAACCAACAGCATACTTCAATTTTGTTTCAATTCACCTCGTATAAAATTGGAGTGAGTGAGTGAGTGAGTGAGCTGCAGTAACTGCGGAATTTGTTGTCCAAACAATTGAACGAGCTGAAAGAGACTGGACTCGTCTGGATCAGATGTAGAGCGGGAATTGTATTCTTTTCGATGTTTGCAATACTGGAACAGGGCACTCAGTAAAGTCCCGTTTTGCAATTTACTTCCCTCCTCTCTCTTTCTCTATCATTTCGTTTCGGAATAAAGCTTGTTAGATGACGCTATATATTCGTCATCACTAACTGTTAGTTCGTTGGATTGATTCCGTCATGAATCTATCTACTTTTCTGCTCATTCGTTTATTCATCTCTTGCAATTTCTCTCAAAATATTCTCTGGGTTATTATCAAGCGAACAACAAAAATAATTTCAGATCAATCATTAGTCTGATACATCTGAAGAAACTGACCAGCCTCGTGGTCTCTGACTACTAATCATGAGGTCCCGGGTTCGATTCCCGGCCCTACCGTGGGAATTTTTCCTGAAGGGAGGATTCCCACGGTGACCATGGTCTGGGTAGGTTAGTAGAATTTAGGTTTAAGGGCCCTCCTGGCATTACATCTTCCTCTGTCACCACTCCCAACATTGGGACAACGTAACTACGCCTCATGGGCGTCCCATCCTCAGAAGTCGCTTACACTGCTGCCATGCCCAGGAGGGAGGACCACGAAGTCCACAAGGACATGTGGTAGTATTGGGGGAAAAATACATCTGAAGAAACTTCTTAGTTTCTCATAGCGTTCAGGTCTTATAAATCTTTCAACAGAATTAATAGATTAAAGACACCACATGTATCCGCAAATAGGGTGATTATTAAAATAGACGTGCCTGAAATTGATTAAATAAACCCCTGATTTGGAATATTACGTACGTAGCCATTCAATGCGTAGTTTATACGCGTCACAAAATTTTGTTTTTTTTTAACATGGCGCAAGAACTCCCAGTGGGCCAGGGCCCACTCATTATCGAGGCTTCAAATCACACTCAGACACACCACACTCGGTAGGACTCCTCTGGGTGAGTGATCAGCCCGTCGCAGAGACCTCTATCAGACAACTCACAACAGTCATAAGAGACTCACACATCCACGCCCCCGGCGGGATTCAAAACCACAATCCCAGCAAGCGAGCGGGCGCAGACCCTGGGCTTTTAACGAGCGGTCACTGGAATCGGCATTGCATAATATTGTTGGCATATCAAATACAGAACACTACGATTGAATGGGAAAGTAAAAATTGGGACCAGGAAATCGTTAAGAGCAAAGGGTTTGGAAAACTCTTGTAAAGTGCAATCTAGGAAAATCGAGAAAACACGGAGAATAACATTAAGAATGACCTTAAGGAATCGAGTTTGAATTTGTGAAGTGGTGGAGAATTTCAGTAAAACGAGCTATATTAAACATTTTTTTATTTTAATTTAATTATTTTTAACGGCCCTTTTAAACGTTGGTTTATGAATTAATTATTTATTTGTAGGTATGGGAGTAATTAGACCTTCAGATAAATCGTTAGATTATGAAAGAGGCTTCACGTGTGATAACGTCACATTAGTACGATATCACACAAAACATCATATGGAATGAACTTATTCTTCTGAGATTTCAGGTTCTCGTAGCGGTGTTGATGAAGATAAAAGAATACTGCGATTTGACATAATTTAGATGCTTGGGGCTATATTGTACCTATCTGCATGACATCGTGTACCAAACGGCTTGAAATTTTAAGCTTGATCCTATTTAAACTGTTGAGCCTTACTTGCAGAAGCCTTTGTTTAAATGTATGTGCTGCTTGGTGTTGCTGTAGCACGTAAGGGTACGCACATACTCTTGAAATATAGGAAGTGTGTCATCCCCGTTGTGTGTGTGAAACTAGGAAAGATATATAGTCAAACACAACTTAATCACTGAGGTGTATTTAATGACTATGTGATGGAAACAACTACATGTTTCGGCCTGTATTGTCCATCATCAGGCTGTCTAGGGAACTTTAAGGGCTAGCTATATGCATGCGCGCAAGCATATAGCTAACCCTTAAGTTCCCTAGCTTGCGCGCATGCATATAGCTAGCCCTTAAGTTCCCTAGACAACCTGATGATGGCCAATACAGGCCGAAACATGTAATTGTTTCCATCACATAGTCATTAAATACACCTCAGTGATTAAATTGTGTTTGACTACATATCTTTTCCTACTCTTGAAAGTTTCGGACAGCTTGTCCGCTCTGTTCGCAAATAGTAGGCTATTATTTGTAATTAGACACTGGGGTTGAAGTTTTTTAACTGAAAGAAGGAGCGGTTTAAGAATTTTTCTGGGCCCAATGCAAAAATATATTTGGGAAGTGTACTTGACGCGTTCTGACATGCAACTAGAACCTCTTGTGGGCCCTCGAGCGGTGCAGCCCCATGCAGACCTCCAGAAAGCGACAGCATCAAACCAGTCATGTCAGTAAATGTAAGATTTTCTTCAAATACAAAACCAAACGGAAGTACTAGGAATGAAAACTAATGGAAACCGAATCTTAATCATTCTCCAAAGCAGGACACATGAACAGAAACCAATATATATATGAGGGCAACTCAGTCCATTAAATAAACCACACGCGATTACGTTTACGTCCTTTTTAATATTATTCCCTCCTATATGTGTAAGTCCTGTCAGTTAGCCTCTTCTGCACAGGTTTGCGTCTGTAATGTATACACACATTCCTCTCATGTTTGCTACATGTTTCTCCCATCTTAACGCATATTAATTTGAAGAGTCTGTCAATGTTAGTTATGGAGTAATGGTTGTGAAACTGCGTGTCCGGCGATATTAACCCTTTAAACGTCGAATTAAATCCCATCTGCCATTTGCTGGCATTATTAGGAGCTCACCATATTCTCCACGTTAGCAGGATAAGAGTTAAAGCTGAATTCCTCGGAACTCTGGGGATTATCTGGAACTCTCATGGGTTCCGCAAGCACACTTTGTTTGGTGAAATCAATAAAAGTTGACAATTTTAAAACATTTTTTATTTTATTTCCTACGTTTGTCAACAATTGGCGCTAGGATCTTATTTAGCGGAAAGCACTAATAATAAATATTTTTTAACATAATACGTGATTAAAAGTTTCATGTCTTTAAATCCAATTTAGGTTTCCAACAGTTTTTTTTTTTTTAGTTTTGCCCCAAAGTACACATTTCGTTTAAGAGAATTTTGGCAAAATTCCTTCAGTGACGAGTGTTTCAAAATATTACAATTCTATGGATCACTGTTGTGGCTGACAATCACCTCAACTGGCTTAACATGTGGAACAATGTAACCTGCCTTCATTTTGAAATCGAACATTCTTATTGGAAAGTTATATCAGTCAATACTGCTCTTTTTGGAGTTGCAGAATATGCTCCACGTGTCCGATGTACAGCAAGAAGCTGTTAGCCTCTCTCTTCCCCCATACAGACGCCGCCGTGATATTTCTGTATCCCGAAAGAGTCATAAACGAATAGATTTCAAATCTGAAACTATCTGAGCCAACAGAGTTACATTGTTTCCGTCGAAAGACAGTCGAGTTTTGTGGTTACAGTCACTATTGTTCATTGTAACATTGGTACTTGGATTTGATGTACCTTCTCTTAGCTCTAGATAGAACACCCTCTTTAACATTGGGAAATTCCACGTTTATTTCACAAATTTATTTCGTCTTTTTACATGGATCTCAGAACAAACAACTATTATTTATGCATACAGCATTAAATGTCTGTTTTTGTAACCATCACTGAGTGTGTCTACAGTGCAGTACCAGCATAATATTTATGTGTAACTCAGATTTTCGTGTTTAATGAGTGTGCATACGTTCGTCCAGGCGTGTATAAATTTTCATAAAACCTAGAAGCAACATCAAAAGTCTAGGCGCCAAGAGGGTTACATGAAGCAACGTTCATAATGAGAACAGTGGCGTCTGCTGTGTCTTCAGCAAGGACATGCTGCCCGGCAGCATTAGGTTAATTTTCTTTAGGAAATTTAAAAAATGTTCTCAATAAATTTCATTTAACCAGTGTCAAACAAATTGGCATTACTTTACGTATTGTTGACCTTGAATCTCGATACATCTGTTTAATAAAACCAACTTGATGAAGTATTTATCCTTAGTTTATTTCGTCAATAAACCTCTACATATTTCGGGCATATTTGTAGCCCATCATCAGGAGGTATACTATATATATACAACAATTGGAACGTGTTGTGCTTTTCAGTTGACTGTCTGCTGGCCCGGTCAACAGACAGTCAACTGAAAAACACAACATGTACCAATTGTTGGATATATAAAGTATACCTCCTGATGAAGGGCTAAAAATATGCCCGAAACATGTAGAGCTTGATTGACGAAATAAACTGAGGATAAATAGCGTGTCAAGTTGGTTTTCATTACACAGACAACTTGGTATTAGTTACTGCTCAACAGAACTCAATAAACCGGTAAATAAATAGTAAATATCTGTATTTAGTGCAGGTCTTTAGAAATATTTGAATTTTAGAATAATAAATTTCGTTAAGTAAGGAACGGATTTACATTTGAAATTAAATGACAATGGTCAATCTCAGCTGATTATCAAGATGTGCGCCAATATTTTGCAACATATTGAGGAATCCCAAGAAATTTCCTCTGTTTAAAGATGTGGAACACATATCAAGGCCCAAGAACGGAAGTGTGCGGTTAGAAAAATAGCACATATCGTCAATAAACCGACGAAGTATCACTCTCTTCCTCTTCACTCGTTCATTATAGCTGGTGATGTCGTTTCTGCGTTGAGCGTCGAGGAGCAGGTCAATTCTTTGTTGTTTTCCGAATATTTTTAACTGTAGATAACTGCGTGATTTTGAGTGCTTTTGTCGTCCACCTTACAAATGGTTTCAAACTGAATAGCCCTGTCCATCCCATACTTAATATTTGTTAGAAAAAAATAAACAGGGCCAAAAGTAATATTTTTTTTTGACATCCCGCTAACCAGTCAAAGTTTTCATACTGAGAGATGGAAAAAATGCCTTTTGTATTGTTATATCTTACTTTTATGACAAGTTATTAAATCGGATAATTGTGTGGTAGGTCGACCTTCCATTCATTGTGCTTAATTTATCGTACTGCGGGCGAACAAAAAATAGATTATCTAATAGTTCTTTAATGAATATATTTTCAGCCATTTACATCAATCTGAACACTCTGTAGAACGAGGAAGGGAGACAGCATACTATATAAATACGATTATGATGTAAAATACAGTAAGAAATAATGAAAGGGCTAAACACGATAAATATTTCGCGACGTGACACACTCCCTAACGTTCTACAAAGAACTTTACAACCGGGCAAGCTTTGGTTAGGAGATGCAGTATCGCCTCACCCCGCACAACTGCGCCACCGTCTGCAATAACACGTATGAAGCATGCTGAGAAAGTCCAGCACAGCTGCCTACCTCCTTGAGTGCAGCGTCACCAACTTGAGTGGAAGCATTACAGGACGACAGGGAGATAACAGCTCGCCCGCACAATTCGATCTTTCGTTTATGAACACTCTTTGGGGATGAATACGCATAAGGTGTGGGCCGTACAACGAGCACACCTGGAGAAGATGCCACTGAATGAGAACTCGTGAATGTTAGGTCCCACTTGAAATCCATTGTGATTTCGGATTGTCGAGCCACTTCGATAATTTATCGGGCCTTATATTCCTTAGTATTTTTCACTACAGTATTTTAAGGGATGATTTCGTTTGCTCGCCATTGCCCGTTTTTCACAACCATAGCACTACAGGTTTCATTATTGCTGTATACGTTTTTAGTTTTATAAGCAAACAAGCAAAAATGATATCCAACGCAACATTTTAATGTCCTACCACACAGTATTGCATGTATCGGTTAATACGAACCATCGTCAGACACTTTTTGTTATAACAATTTAAAAAAACGTGGGTACATTTGAACATTCAGTTGTGCTGCTAGTGAGATCTCACTAAATTTGGTTATTCATTAAAATAATACATACACATTTTATTTGAAATAAAGTGAAATGCCAACTTAATGCAACAATGTAATTTATTGAAGTTTCTGTAGCTCTACATGTTTGGGGCGCATACGCCAATCATCAGGAGCAGTAGATGTTAATTTGCAGTATGTGTTTTTCTGTACGGTTTGGATGGTGCCGTGCACGGCACCATCCAAACCGTACACACGACCTACACAGCGGCTCTCAGGACCACCACCCTTCTACAAACTGGGTACAGAAAGCCTTATGCTGCAACTTAACATCTAGTGCTTCTGATGATTGGTGTATGCGCCCGAAACTTGTCGAGCTAAAGAAACTTCAATAAATTACATTGTTGCATCAAGTTGGCATTTCACTTTCTTTCATGATGAAGTTGCACGGTCAAACAACTCTCAAATACGTAGTATTTATTGGCTAAAATACCCAAATTATGTTGTAAATAAATATGAAATGTAAATAAAAACTCTTCGTTTTCTTCTCGGTCTAAACGGACACCTTGGTTCAAATAACGTTGTTCCTTCCTCTTCTGTTTTGTTTCTTGTGTTCTTTTCTTCCCACTTCCTTTTCCTGCTCTTTGACGCAAATTATAAAATGAACTTCTTTTTAGGGGCAGTTTTTATAAGTTGCCGGTATTGTGTACAACACTACAGCACTACAACATACAACACTACAACACTACAGCACTGCAGCACTACAGCACTACAGCTCTAAAACACTACAACATAAAACACTACAGCACTACAGCGCTGCAGCACAGCAGCACTACAACACTACAGCACTACGACACTACAACACTACAAGACTACAACACCACAACACTAAAACATTACACCAATACGCCACTCCAGCACAACCGCACTACAACACTACAATACTACAGCACTACAGCACTACAGTACTACAGCCCTGCAGCACTACAGCACTACAGCATTACAGCACTGCAACAATACAGGAACTGGAATAAAATACAAAACAATACACAAGGGGGAGGAATGACATTATTTGAACCAGCGCGTCCGTTTAGACAGAGAATAATAGGAAGAGGTCTATTTTCATTTTATTTTTCTTTACATCATAATTCAGATATTTTAGCGTATAAATACGACGCATATTTATTGTTAATAAATAGCCAATTGTAGTGAGATCTCGCTAACAGGATAATTGCATTTCCAGATATAGCTACTTTTTTTTAAATCTTGGTAACAAGAAGTGCCTGATGATGGTTCGTGCGAACCGAAACACGTAGCGCTGTGTGACTGGACATTAAGGTGTTGTGTTGGATGGTGAATTTCATTTATTTATGATACAGAAAAGCACAACATGATGGATCACATTATAAAATGTTAGTTCTGTGTTTTGTCATTGATCTTGATTTTATAATTTTTATAGAGAATGGTAATACTGATTCCCTCCTGTTATTCTTGCTCGTACAACTTTCTCACAATCTTTATCATAAGTAACTAATGAACTAAGATAATTACATTCTAATACTTTATTATTTTCTTCGTAATTAGTGTTCTTATTTTCAGGTTGCATACTTTTTTGTTTGTATTTTTACGTATTCATGTATTCAGTTTTGTCTACATTTGTCTTCAGATCTTTATCATTACCTCCATATTTGATAAGTCTGCAGATTTGAATTGTTGCATAAAAGTGGCCTATTGTGATGCACATGAAAACCAACCCGGTAGGATAATATACATTCTTCGTTATTAAACCAAACGAAAGTAAGTAAAATAAATATATTTTAAAATCAATAACATCATTTTTACGGTAGGATTTTCATGTGATTTGTATCTTAAGTCTACCATTAAGAGGATTAAATTGTATTGGAATTTGTGCGAAATGTCAAAGTTTGTGATGAAGTAATTTATTTTGACATGTTAATATGAGACCTTCTTCGGTCATTTAGTAAATTAAGTTCATTAAATTAGAAAAGAGATATAAAGAAATAATATAATTCACTATGTAACCGCAGCCGTGTCATTTAGAAGAGACATGAGTTTTTTTTTCCGCTGGCTGTACGAATTATTTGGGCATAAATGTGCATTTTGAAACACGACAAAACAAAAAGAAATGCACGATAGAGAAATGTAGAACTTGCCCTCACCAAATATTCTTAATCTGACAAAATGATAGAAGACGGGAAAATAAGATATGTAATTTGCATGACTAAATGACACACTGAAGTTTAGCGTTGTCTCTCTGAAAGCACAATTAATGTCACTGATGAGAATTAAAAAATTATTCCATTACTTCTATTCAGTCTGGTAGCTGCTGAAGACGTAGCATTCAACTGTAACGAAGTTTTACCATGAAAGAGGCAGCATCTTTCTCCAAAACGTGAGACCAAACTTATCCTACTCAGTATAAAAGTGGACCGAAATAGCGTAGTCAGTATAGCAACTCGCTACGGAGTAGAGGGTCCGGAGATCGAATACAATCATGTAACACTTGCTACTAGCTTGCATCAGCTTCCCTTCTGCTGCACTCATTATCAGATGGCCCGCATTTGAAGTGTCATAAGCTTAGCTTTAAGTCTAGGGGAGTGCCTGAAGTAGTTCACAAACTTGGGATAGTATTTAACACTTTGCATAGCTGCAGAAACAAAACTGCTGACACTGGTTATACAGCGCGACTTTCATCCTGAACAAATGCAGACATGTTGTGACCCTGGGTCCTCTTGTGACCATGATATAAATAGTGGCATTTGTATGGCTGTGGGGTGAAATGGAGAAGAACAGCCTGTATATTGAGTTGTTATGCATGCTCATATAAATTACTACTATGTTTAAAGAGTTATGGAATCTCAAGACATCTGTGAATGAACTCAGTCAATTGAATGATAGAACAGAAATAATCTGCATTTGTACTCTGCATTAGTGCAGTCTAGCTTTGAATTGTGATACGTTTCTGCAAACTTGGTGTATCTGTATGTGTGTGATCACAATGATAGGCAACTGCTATATCTAGGTCGAACTTAATCTGATAGGTTGTATGTATTAGCTTCTTGATCGAGGTGTAACTGGTAATTGACTGATACCCACACCTATTGTGTAACTGGTAGTTGTAGGTCAGTCTCCACTTTACCAGGCCAAGTAATATGGAGAGTCAGCAGCTTATATTGGCAAGAAGTCTGGCAACAGTCATGAAACCAAAGTGAAATTGATGATTTAGAACTATGTAACATTGACATCAGACGTGTGGTTATACGAAAATAAAGAGCGTGTAAAACAAATTCCGTAGTGAGAGAAGTTTTCCACATCCTCCAGACCGTCCGTGGTGTCTACCCAGTAGAGTGGGTATCAAGTTCTTTGTCCGGGCGTAAAGCGGCTGATGCGTGGCTTTGACAGTCCACCTCACCTAACCTCAAGGTTAAAGAATGAGTACAATGTAGTTACATCTCTAATACCCCTCTAGGCTTTCATGGTATGTTCTAGGGTGAACTTTTATCTTTCACGCGGCGCAAAAGCGAGGGATTTTATCATCTGAGCAAGACCATTTCTAAATACCTAAAAATTATGTCGAATTCTTAAACATCCATGGACAGCAATTTGATCCTAGGACAAGCCTCCTCTAAAGGGACCAAAACATGGCGAGTTTGGCAATGCATGTGGTCTATTTCATAAATAAGGAGGTAATTTAACGTTGATATTGACACATCTCGCTTTGTTAATTAATTTTAATTTAGTATGTAGATTCGTACCGAAATATTTCGCTTGTAATATTTCTCACAATTCCTGGGAGTTAAAGTCTGTCTAACGCCAGTCTTCCGGACACGTACATGATTTTAACAATAAGACTGACCTAACAGTTACCTCTTTGGCAGCTACAGGCTGATCTCTTGCACAGCTACGCCGGGGGACTGGGTTGGTTGACGTCAGTAAGAGTCAGTTAGTTTCGAATCTGCTTTCTCGCGCTAATTCTGGGTTCTTAGGTCAAGAGGCGAAAAAAAAACCAGAGGCACAAATGTCGAATTTAGAGCTCACGGACTTTGAATATTTCGTCTAATAGGTACATAGCAGTACATAGCAATACATAGCGGTACATAGCACTACTGGTGTCGGTAAAATCAGTATGATGAGGCTTCTAAACGTGGAATTCACTGTCTGTCAGTAGACTAATGTGAACTCATACCGCTGATAATTGAATTAGAGGAAGTATCTGAAACGATGGGTGTTAAGTCCTTATTTACGCCACTGTTTGCCTGAAAATATTCCATTTCAGATGTAAAATTTTTCGTTATTTCTTAGAGATTTGTCGATATTTTCCCTGTAATATTTTTGCATAGTTAAGCCCTCATGCATTATATTACTGTTTTGTTGTAACCATTTTATTGATGTGTATTGACATATGTTAATTGCAGCTGTAGTGTTTATTTTACGCAGGTCAAGGGAAATAGTTATAAGAATTCTGTAAGCACATGCCTGCCGCGAAATCAGAGCGGCCAGTGGTACATGGTTAAGCAATTAAGGCGACCAGCTATCGCTGGACCCGTCAGTTGACAGTGAATCCTTTGTACTCTGCTTGAAACCTTATGCTGCATTACGAAGACTCTCGATCATGGGTTTCTGAGGCAAGACGTCCCATGATCATCTGGCGAGACCGGCGGTAACAGTGGTGCCTAATTAGTCTCCTCTTTCTTGTGTGTAATTACTAATTATTATTTTGACGTTTTGTTGACCGTGCATCTCAGTATATTTATCTCAGTAATTAACCAACTTGATGCACAACATTTTTGTTTTACAATAAGTTTATTTCATGCCTCTACATGTTTCGAGCACATGTGCTCATCATCAGGAG
>Ga0123354_10010982_pt1 | contig 13970 bp, 7 predicted proteins | sample TergutLab28metaG_2_FD_97872 | JGI IMG/M metagenome (GOLD analysis project Ga0123354, IMG submission 97872) | Labiotermes labralis P4 segment gut microbial communities from Petit-Saut dam, French Guiana - Lab288 P4 | ecosystem: Host-associated > Arthropoda: Insects > Digestive system > Gut ... | reverse complement strand
TTCTCTTTTTTGTTTTTAATTATTATATCTGGCCTATTTGCTGTAACTTCTCTGTCTGTATGTACTGCTTGATTCCACAACACTATAACATCTCCCTCTTCACACACTGGCTTGGGCATGTGTATGTACCATTTGTCTGTAGTTTCAATACCTAGGGCTTTGCATAATGAGTAGTGCAAATGTGTACAAAATTTATCGTGTCTCATTAAATATTCGTTCTTTGCCAAAATGGGACATCCCGAAGTTAAGTGGTCAATAGTTTCTTCATGGTGTTTACATAACCGGCATCTACTGTCAATTTCTTGCTTTAAAATTTTATTATTATTATTATTATTATTCACCTTTTTCCAGGGTACAGTATTTACGATTTTATACCTGAAACAAACCATGTTTGTAGGGTATATAATATCGCAGCTATTCTGTAGTCACAACTTATGGTACAAGTAATGTTATTTCCCATGTTGAATGTTTTGTGCTCTCACATTAGTGCTCACTACAGTATGTGTGCACTGCCCATTATGGCTCTTTTTTGCAGTTCCTTGATTTCGTGCTCTCCCGGTATGTTGTTCAGGTATTGTCGGAGTGATTCTGAGATGTTTCCATTTTCGTGGTATCACTTTTGGTTTTACATTCCACATGCTTTCTTTCTGTGTTTTAAGTTCTTTACCTTTTAGAATCCTTTCGGTTTCCTTCTTCCTGCCTCCTAAAACTGCAACTTCTGTTTGCAGACATGATCCTGCTTTACAAGTTCCGTGGTCTCTGCATTGTTTTTCAAAAGCAAATAAATACACCTGAGTATATGACAGTAAGTATGCTATATAGTGTAAACCGACATGTTTCGACCACTCCAGTGCCCATCTTCAGGGTGGCAAGAACAAGAATATAGCCGCTGTTATAATGTATCGAAATCAATCTACAATAAGAATTATTCATACAATTTTGGTTAAGTACACAACTAAGGGCCCATATGTACCTACCATTAAGGTAGCCTTTCAACTGTGAATTTAACCTAAATTCTGTGAATTGTTTGTCTGTAGATTGATTCCGACATATTATAATTGTGGCTGTACTCTTTTTCCTGCTACCATGAAGATGGCTACATAAGTGGCCGAAACATGTCGGTGGTTACTGTAAAATAATCTCACATTCATACTCTCAAGTACTGTCGTTGGCTTTTTTAAAAATGTTGTAGACGTAATATTTTCTTATTATCACGTGTTATTTGTAGGGATGGTTCTGTCATTTTTCACTTGTTGGTTCCATGATATGTTACTTACTTACTCCACGGTGCATAGTCCTTCTTGAGTAGCTAACTGGTTTGCAGCTAGTCAAGAAATTCCCCGCATTTCACACATCCCACCTCCTGGAGATCCATCCTAATATTATCCACCCATCTACGCCTATGTCTCCCCAGTGTTCTCTTTCCCTCCGGTTTCCCCACCAAGAACCTATACACACTACTCTCCTCACCCATACGCGCCACATGCCCAGCCCATCTCATTCTTCTCGATTTTCCATGATATGTTAATAATATTATTATTAATCAAGTAATTTTGCAGTATCTCTGTACTTGTGCATTGTGGCAATCGCGTTCTGATTTAGCAAAAAGCCCTGCGCTGCTAAGCGTGCTTGTCAGTAAATTTAAATGAAGGGAAATGTACTGTCAGTATATTCAGCAACAATTGATCTCTTTTAACAATGTTTACCTTAACATTTATTAAAGCTGTTCAGGCCGGTCCCGGTTGCCTCACGGTCTAAGCCGTAGGTCTGCGGTAGGTCGCCTGCTGAGGTTGTGGGTTCGAATCCTACAGGAGGCATGGATGTCTCTCTGTTTTGAGTGTTGTGTGTTGTCAGAGTAGAGGTCTCCGCGACGGGCTGATCACTCGTCCAGAGGAATCCTACCGACTGTGGTGCGTCGTTGTGTGTGATCTAGAAACCTCGTGAATGATTAGGCTGTGGCCCCTTGGGGGGCTGTTGTGCCAAAAACAAATATTAATGTTGTTTTAGTTTGATATCTTATTATCTGTTTTCTATTTTCGTTTGTTACTTGTGTATTTTTCTTACGTCCATGTGCTGTCTCTTTAATTGGCCTTATGGCTGTCACGTCAGCACATGAACAATAAAAAACCGAATTTAGACTGAGCCGAACATAATTATTATTAATCTCATTTCATGGGATACACTTTTTGTTAGTTGCAATCCGTCATTACTTTTGATGTAATGAAGCGTATTTCGCATTTATTAGAACTGCTAGTTGAATCATGAGGTTCGTCATCCCCGTTGTGTTCTATGAAATAACTAATGCAGAGTGTGTGTACTGGTCTGACAGAGCTATATTTATTGGTAGAATGTAAAGTATTTTCTACATAAGGTACAACTACGTGTTTCGGCGCTTGAAATACTTATTAAGCAGTTATACAAAACATACATGGGCTGTTTATATGGGAAGAGAGGGGGTAAAGTGGGCACGAGATCTCGTATCTGTCGGAAAGGTTGGACGGTGCGGGTTACATGAGGCGTCCATGCTGTTACCAAGCTATGTCTAAGCTTATATAGTTAAATCTATGGTAGGTATATTATGTCTATGTGTGACGTGTGATTACACTAAAGTATAAAATATACACTGTACAATAATATGTAGCATCTGTGACCATAATTTCAGGTTTATTAACTTACCCTAGTTGTTAGCAGTATCTTACTGTTTTACATAAATCAGGCTGCTATCTCAATAAACTCATCTGTAAAATTTCATGTACGAAGTTATAATGCATCTTTATTGTGTCATATTAACCCCCTTCCTACCCCATACAAACAGACCATGTATGTTTTGTGTAACTGCTTAATAAGTATTTCATGTACAACCTGAAGATGGCCATTATCAAGCGCCGAAACATGTACTTGTAACTTATGTAGAAAATACTTTATATTCTACCAATAAATATAGTTGTGTTAGACCAGTACACACACTTTACATTAGTTGTTGCTAGTTGAATGTTCCTTCCAAAGGAAATCAGTGATTTGTCTGAGCTACTGGACACACAAAGCCGGACAACACACTGATACAGTATATTCGTACAAGCAAACCGACGCCAGTGCTGTGTCAAACCGTAAGCTTTGGTTTCGCTCAGCCTGTGTGATGTTGTTATTGTGCCTGGCATGAATAATAATTTGTGCCGTCAAAATGAAGCGTCATTTTAAACACTGTCTCTCTAATTGCCCCGCTAATTATCAAGCCAACTTTTCATCCCACTTTTCGTGTTGTGGAAACATATAAAGCAATTTAATTAATTGTGCACGCTAGGCAATACCTGTCATATACAAATTAACGTACAAAACTGATCAAAATAATGCAGTGTAAGTGAAACCTAGACGTAACTGACAGGGAAAATCGGGCTTTCGGTTTGAAATTCAGTATAATCCTAATTTTTGTTGAATAGCTTCACCCTGGCATGCGGTTACTCTTACAGTATTTCAGTTAATGAATATTACAGTGTTATGGGATAAGAAGCCCTGTCATTGGTGTTCTTTGACTACCGTGAAGATGGAAACAAAATGTTCATCCGAAATAACGGTAACAAATTACCATTCACCATGGTTTGGTATCCCATGAAAAGGTAATTTTCATCAACAACGCTGTGAAAATATTACTCATAAAATTACTACGTCGCATTTTATTTCTACTCTCGCTTAATTTTGAACGATGCAACAGTATTTTCGAAATGCGGAAATATATCACAGACCACTCACTACTCTTGAAAGGTGACTTCGATGCAGCTGCATGTTCAGAGATTATAAGGCGCATATTGCATGTAAAAAACTTGAATGTTGTGTTGACAGTCCTATTCTATTTACGGAGGCCAACATTATTGGTTTGGAGTGTGTGAAAAGAACCATTGAAAATGTCAGTAAAATTTTCAAGGCAGCTTACATTCTAGAATAGTCTTTACGGAATTCAGAAATTTGTCTTCTCAGTTATGCATACCTGTTATTATAATGTTATCTCTTTGTACGCTAATAAAAGGGGGGGGGCATGTGGGAGTGACTTCATAGCTCTACTTACACTTGACGTAGGTACTAGATGGGTGTGATTGCTCAGTTTCAAGCACTAGCCGTTTTACCACCAGGAACAGAGCGCCAGTACCTGTTGAATAGGAGGCCAGGTAGGCCCCAGGGCAGATACTGATATTCTGAAAAAGAGAAAAATCCTCTTACTCCTGCCGGAAGTTCTAGAAGGCTGTAACGTTATGCCAGTGAAGTGGGTTTCGTGGCAACAATGTGTAAGGCGCATGCGCAGTCCATTTGCCATTGGAATGCCTAAAATTGTAAGTTGCGAGAGTCTCTTGAGTCAAAAAGCACAGAGATCTTCGCTCTTCTTACAAGTTACAAAACATAGATTGGTAGATACTTCCCGACGTTTCGGGACAACAAACCCGCTTGACGAAATCATATTATCATATTTTGTAGAACTATTTTTAATGTAAGTCTAATTGTGTTCTTTTGTTGGTACTGTTATTGTAAACAGGGTACTTCATGACTCATGGGCCTTACTGCACGAGATGATTTCCTAAATCTGTATGATCTAATAAAAAGTTAATATAAATATGAGTCACATTCTCAATGGTTGCGGAGCTGTGGGTGTGTTCTAATTGTCGTAAACGCCCTCCCGTAAACGGCGCATCGCAAGTCACATACCACGACCTTGAACTAGCAGAACAGGAACAGTCATCAGAAGCTGCCTGGCAACTCGCGTTGTTCAAAACCAAACGGCGGCGTGAGTGGGTGCAGGGCGCGGCATTTTCGAAAACCTGCTAAAGAGCAGGTCAATTTAAATTTAAGGCAATTTCATGCAAATAATTTACATTTATACTTTAAATTTATTAGGTATTATGTTTTTGTATTATTTTGTTCCATTTATTTTCAATAATCCTAACCTTCTATTCTAAGTTTCAAGCGGCCATATCTCCGTAACCGTCCAAAATCGGACACATGTCTATATGAACATTTTTTATCACAGGAGTAGTAATCATGGCGGTATGGGACAGAAGTGACGTCACAGTCATGTGATGTAAACAAACATGGTCGCGGGGCCAATAACCACTGGACCGGAAGTGACGTCAAATGTAAACAAAGATGGCGGACCACCTTGCCTCCGGCGGTCACGTGATGTAAACAAATATGGCGGATGACCTAATTATCCCAGACAGTGTGGCGCCTTAACCTAACCTTAACCTCTGTTATGTAAAAAATGACGTCACATGTAAACAAATATGGCGGATGACCTAATTATCCCAGACAGTGTGGGGTCTTGACCTAACTTTAACCTTTGGTATGTAAACAAATGACGTAGTATGTAAACAACTATGGCGGTGGTTACGTGATGTAAACAAATGACGTAGTATGTAAAAAATGTGACGGATGACCTAATTATGCCAGACAGTATGGCGCAATGTAGGTCCAGACAGCTTTGCGTCTGCTGCTATTTTGAATGACTGCTAACCAAAATTTAAAGGCCACCGTTTTGAATGAGCGCCATTTTAAATTAGTATTAACCTAACTTAAAATTTGAATTAGTGCTTTCCGCCATTTTGAATATGGCTATAAACGCGGTACTTTTAAAAATTGTGCTAACTTACATTAAATTTGAATTGGCGCTTTCCTCCATTTTCAGTATGGCTACCAGCGAGCTAGTCTTAAATTAAAGCCTATCTTAAACTTTATATGATGGTAAATATAATGTAGGAAGTCCATTCAGCAAAGCTGTAATGCAAAGATTAATAATGAAGTATAGGTTGTGCATGTAGAACAGAGAGTAGGCTAACCGTGTAGAATGGTGTTAAGGCGAACAGTAAATGTAATGTAGGATGGTTATACGACATAGCGGTAATGCGGAGAGTAAATATCGAAGTGTAGTGTATCCATGTAGAATGGAGATAATGCGGAGATTATGTTGTGTGTAGAACGGAGATAATGTGAAACGTAGGTCGTCCATATAGAACGAAGTTAATGTTGAGGGTAAATATAATGTAGGAAGCCCTTTCAGCAAAGCCTTAATGCAAGGAGTGATGATGAAGTATGGGTTGAGCATGTAGAATAGATTATGTGGAATGTAGGATTGCATGGTAATTAACCAGCTTAACGCACAAATTAGTAGGTAATGTATTTTTATTTTTATAAGTACCGCACTTGTAGCCATACTCAAAAAGGCGGAAAGCACTAATTCAATTTAAATATAGGTTAACACAAATTAAAAATGGCGTTCATTCAAAATGGCGGACTTTAAACTTAGGTTTGCAGTCATTCAAAATAGCAACAGGCGCCAAGCTGTCTCGTCCTACATGGCGCAATATTGTCTGGCATAATTAGGTCATCCGTCATATTTGTTTACGTACTACGTCATTTGTTTACATAACGTAACCACCGCCATATTTGTTTGCATACTACGTCATTTGTTTACATACCAAAGGTTAAAGTTAGGTCAAGGCCCCACACTGTCTGGGATAATTAGGTCATCCGCCATATTTGTTTACATGTGACGTCTTTTTTACACAGCAGAGGTTAAGGTTGGGTTAAGGCGCCACACTGTCTGGGATAATTAGGTCATCCGCCATATATGTTTACATCACGTGACCGCCGGAGGCAATGCGGTCGGCCATCTTTGTTTACGTGTGACGTCACTTCCGGTACAGGGGACATTGGCCCCGCCACCATATTTGTTTACATCACGTGACTGTGACGTCACTTTCATTCCATATCGCCATGCTTACTACTTACAGGTCCTAGGAAAACGTATCCTGTAAAAATGTCCGTAACTCATGAACACCCTCTTTATTCAATTAATCAAGGTTTTGTTGACCATATATTCTTGTTTAAATAAAAATATATAAACAAGATCTATGGAGCAGGGTCCATGTTGAGAATCTTGTAGTGGCTTGATTTCGGCAAGAAATTACGGCCAACAGTTAAGACCAGATCTTCGATGCGTTGTTCACAAGTCCGTGCAAATTAACTCAGCAGTTACCCACACACATACTACTTCTTTCACATAATTTTAATCCTGCTACATTATACAAATAATTGAACAAAAATATAAATGAACTCCGGTCTTTAACTCCGTCATACATCATTAACTGTGCCCGTAATACAAGTACGAATGAGAGAGGTGAAGACGGGATGGGGCTGTCTGAATTAAGCGTAGAAACGCATTACTCCTGCAATTCTGTTGGTTTGACCAATGTATTGTCCTGTAATTCTGTGGATCATCTGTGTGTATGTTTCCTTTGCAACTGTAGGTGCTGCAATAATTCTAACTCACAAGAGCTCATCACCTTGCATGGATAATTCAACGTTTAATCTCAAATGTAATTCTGTTTGACAATGCAAAATTGAATTGGTGTAGCTCCTGATTTCGGCATCATATAGTCTGCTGCTTCCGTGACATTGCGATATTATATATTTCATTCAAGGATGACCAAAATTGCTAGATGTCTAGACTTAAATCTGTTACGGGATGTATATGACAGAGTAAACTCTGAAAGAGCAATTGACAAATCGCTGATAATTTGCTTGGAGTGATAATATCTTCCTAGGATAATGATGATGATTATAATAATAATAATAATAAAAGAAGCCTATAAGATTTTAAAATATAGAGACCTTACAATAGAACTACAGCACATGTGGAATGTAAAAACAAAGGTGATACCAGTAATAATAGGGCCGACTGGGACTATTTCAAAGTCATTCAGAAACTACATGAGCAACATACCAGGAAAACATGAAGTCGAGGAACTACAGAAAACAGCCATATTGGGCACTGCACACATACTTCGGAAAGTGCTAATATAAAAGTACAATAGATTCAACACTGAAACTAACGATATAAGCTCCATGAATAGTAACAACAGAATAGCTGCAACACTGTATTCCTTAGGGACATAGCTTGTCTCAGGAATATAATACTCTCCATAAAGGAGATGATGATAGTGATGATGATAATAATAATAATAATAATAAAACTAGATATATAGGCTGACACAGCAATAACATCAGCTCGTACTTTAGTTAAGTATGTAGCTTTAAAATAGATGATCTTGAATTTCTGTCTTGTGTTGTTTCCCTGTTTATAACGCAGTAGATATGCAGTATTTTCTGGGCTTACTATTGTCAAATGTTCCAAAAATACAACAAAATGTAAACATAAGCATATGTGTTTATAAACTTATCTATATAACCACGTAACATACATTGATATATAAGTGGGTAGAGCGGGTACACAAAGGCACGCACGCACACACGAACTCACGTAAATAATCTCCTTAACCTTCTAACGCCTACTGGTTACGTGATGCACCAACAGTTTAACATTCAACAACTGTACGCTCTGCCCACACTGTATTTATGTTTTGTATTTATCTGAGAACAAACAGCGATTTGTGCCACTTACAGCATAAACTGATTGGTTTTTATAACCGAGATGAAAAGTGTTTACAGCGCGGTACGGACTGGGTCTTTAAATGAAGCAGTGTGTGCTTCGTCTTTAAAGGGTGAATGGTAGTGTAATATAAAAAAGTAAAGTTGTCCTTTTGCACGCCATGAAGGCATAGGGAAGTTGTAGATGTACAGCTCCACTCTTTACTAACCTCATCAGTAGATGAAGGCGAGTGGTCAGCTTCACGCCCCGGCCGCTATAGACGGGGAAAGAACACCGGTGCCATTTGAATAGGAGGCTGGTTGGGCCCTAGAGGCGTTCCGGACGTCTTCGTAAAGAGGAAATCTCTTATCCTTGCCGGGATTCGAGTAGCTGGTCATCCAGCTCCTGGCCTAATGCCTATACCAACCGCGCGCTACCCTGGCTGGTGTAAGGCAAGAAAAACTGTATATAAAAAAAAAATATATATATACTGATTTGTTGTGATTATGCTGGGGTTCACGGGGTGAAATTGTCAACCATATGAATATTATGTCATTTTAAAGGGTTGGCGTAAAATTCTACGTTTATGTACGTCATTAACTCAAATTACTTTTCTGAAACTCAACGTCCCACGTTTCTCTTTCCTTTCCGGATTTTCTAGCACAACATTCCCATTAGTCAATCCCCAGATGGACGTGAGGGACGGACCAGAATTCCGAACAAAAATAGACGAACGTAAAACGCTTTTATATATTTCCCTGCGCAGTGGGAATGCTGACGGAAGTCAGAGGATGGGGGCAGTAGGTGTTATTGTTTTTTAATGAACACAGTTCGATCAGACATACGAACGTTGGTATGGCGGAGAGGGGATTCCTTGTGGTCGACCCAGATACACGTCATCAATGATGGCGTTGCTTATTCATTATCATGAAACAATATTGAGAAGGTTCACCAGCATCAGACTGGAACAGTCGACCGCATATTCTAAAGTTACATCAATCCTCTGTTATATATCCGTTGCCGGTTTTCGTTCGCTGGAACTTTTTTTATCTGTAAACCGATCTCTAGTTGCACAAGGACAGCCGAATCAGTAAATAATAATTGCTAATATTCTGGCTGCTGGTACGCAGTGGTTGTAAGTGGTCTGATTTATAAATGTGGAATGTTGAAAACGATTCGGATACTAACTGCTGTTTTTCGCGTGTCGCCAAGCAGGCTGTTTGAAAAATAATGGTGTTTAGTTAACCAAATTTCTTTTATTAGAATCGGAAGTTTCATCGCCAATACTAAACAAGACGAATTCCATAATAATTTTAATCTGAAACGAGACTTCACTTTAACGTAATCAGTAGGAAATTAGCGTATGCATTCAGCAGAGAAGAATTCCTTTCATACGTTTCGCCAATTTTCTTTCTTTCTTTCTTTTTTCTTTCTTTCTTTCTTCTATAAACCCTTTCGTGCATTATTCCTTCTTGGTTATGATCTGTATTATAGCGGACCACTGAATTTACTTTACTTCTTTATACGTCACAAAGCATGCCTTCAAACACAAAGCTGCTGTCTATGCAGTACGTAGAAACTAATTTAATAATTGTCCAACAACACGCGACTTATTCAGTTTATTACATTTCTGTAGGCAGCTCTACATGTTTCGGGTGTTGACACCCATCATCAGGAGCTCATACAGCTGTAATTACAGCTTCTGGTATTGATTAACTGCAATGAGTAAAATACGCTGCTATTAGTACTAATGTATGATTTAAAATTCCAGATTGGTCATATTGAACGTTACTAGCCTTGACGAATATGATATACAAAATAATGGTGGATGGTTAAAAGCAGTATTTTTAAATTATGTACAACAAAATATAAAATATATATACATATACATAATTTAGGTTACGTGTAATTTCTATCAGAAAATGCAATAAACAAAGTCACTTAATACTATTGTGTGTATAGCTGATTTAGTTAATATAAAATACTTCGTGAATAACACTACTGAGATCAAGAGAATAGTCTTTACATACCCGGATCTAGTACCATCCGCTCTCGTTGTTGAGTTGCGTAGAAACTGTCAGTTGCTGTGGAAACTTTGTGAGAACAAGTTATACATGGTCAATAATAAACCGTCTCCGCTCACACTATCTACTTATGTACGTATGTATGTATGTATGCACATACGGTTAAATTACTCCCTGTAGCTTGCCATGAAGGTACAGTGTAGAATTGAAGTGTAGCTTCACATATTTTCGTTGTTACGCCGTGCATGTTGTTGAGTTACTCAACTATTGTACCAACTACTGCACATATATAAATTTTATATATGTGCAGTAGTTGGTATAATAATTGTGTAGCTTCACTATTTCCTAAACTCGATGCTTGATTGTGGTGGGCGGTCAACGCCACGTCCCTGGCGCTTTGCCCTCGGGAAGAGCTCCGATAGCTACTGGAAGAGGCTGGGTGGTCCCCAGGGCCAGAATGGACGGGTTTTGTTGAAGAGAAAAATCTCTTGCCACCACGGAGACTCGTGCAGGGTGGGCAATCACTCATCCGCCCCTCATTCTCGGTACCTTCTGAATAGAACTTAGAAAGCCGAGGGATGGACACCCTTTCTGTGTGCCTAAAAGTGCAGAACCATGTTGACACACACACACACACACACACACACATACACAAACACACACACACATACACACACTCAAGTAATCAATGTATATTCACTAATACTGGAGAGTTCCATGAAACAGTGGCTGACTGCTTGCTCTCTCGCGTCTCGTTATTTACAGTTGAGTCGAACTGATTCAGACCTTCAAAGAACGCTGTTGTATTTACCTCAGCAATTATTTGGTTTGTTCCGACTTTCTATTTATGACAGTAAAATTTATATCCTTGTCCAGGGAAATGAAGTAATGCATGATGAGCATCATGATACGTAATTCTCACCAAATATTGTTCTTGTGATCATGTCACGGAGAATGATGCATAGAGAACTACTTGCAGGGCTTTGCTGGGGAAACTTGAAAGAAAGAGAAAATTTGGACGACCTAGACCTAGATGAGAAGGTAATGTGAAAATGTATCTTCAAGAAACAGGACGGAAAAGTGTAGACTGGATTCGTTTCATTGAGGATAGGGACAAGCTGATGGACCAAGAAATGAACTGTCGGGTTATACGAAACACTGGCAATTTACTGACCAACTCTGGAACTGTCTGCTTCTCAGAAGGACTTTGCTGAATAGTGTTAGTTTGTTGGTTGGTTGGATAGTTAGTTGGTTAGTTGGCTATTTAGTTGGTTAGTCACTTGATTGGTTGGTGGATGAGTTAGTTTGGTTGGTTGGTTGGTTAGTTAATTAGCTTGTTTGTTTGTTTGTTGGCTGGCTGGCTGGCTGGTTGGTTGTTAGTTAGTTTGCTTGTTTGTTTGTTGTTGGTTGGTTGGCTGGTTGCTTGATTAGTTAGTTAGTTAGTTAGTTAGTTGGTTGGTTGGTTGGTTGGTTGTTTGGTTGGTTAGTTAGTTAGTTAGTTAGTCGGTTAGTTAGTTAGTTAGTTAGTTAGTTAGTTAGTTAGTTAGTTAGTTGGTTGGTTGGTTGGTTAGTTGGTTGGTTGTTTGGTTGGTTGGTTGGTTGGCTGGCTGGCTGGTTGGTTGGTTGGTTAGTTAGTTAGTTAGTTAGTCGGTTAGTTAGTTGGTTGGTTAGTTAGTTAGTTAGTTAGTTAGTTAGTTAGTTAGTTGGTTGGTTGGTTGGTTGGTTGGTTGGTTGGTTGGCTGGTTAGTTAGTTAGTCGGTTAGTTAGTTAGTTAGTTAGTTAGTTAGTTAGTTAGTAAGTCAGTCAGTCAATTAGTCAGTCAGTCAGTTAGTTAGTTAGTTAAATAATCTTCATAGCCCCGTGTTTCTTCTTTACATATCAATAAATATTAGACTTGTCTGTTGGTTTCAGTACAGTAACATTTTTCAATCTTGTTGCTCTGAGAAGTCAGTCAGTCAGTCAGTCACCAAAACTCCATATTGTTGAAATTTTGTACTTTAACCAGACAAAACGCAGATTCGATCTGACGTATTATTATTATTATTGTTATTATTGGTATGGTAACAATGATAATGTCCTAAACTTCAGAACCAAAGAAACTGCACGCCTTGTCATCCAGTTCCATCAGGCAGTCGCACAAAACCAAAGCACGCTCTAGGCCTATCAACGCTTCTTATACTACGAGACTCTAAACTGGACCTCCGCCTCCATTTTGAGCACAAACAATTTTCACCTCGTGCAACAGAATGCGACCAAACACAATTCTCTCAGGGCACAATATTTTATTCATTCGTGTAAAATGTGAGAAGAGGTAAAAGAGAGACGTTGTAAGAGAGAAGACAAAGTAGCTGTTTGTTGCTGGTCTTTCAGTGAAGGAAAACCATCTGATGACACAAAAAAATGATCGTATTGCTGGCGTCACATTTTGAACAAACATTTCGTCCTTGTTTTAACTACACGTCTATTCACTTAATTTTCTACATAAGTTTCTAACAAAAGTCATTAGCAATATTAGCAACAACAGTGCATTTGAACCTGTTAATTAGTACGTCATTATTAATATAATGAAAGAAACAAGTGCCCTTGCTTCTTGCTGATAATTAAATTATTATTCCACTATTTATAACCTTGCGATGACAGCGCTTGTAAATGAAAGTAGATAGCTTTGCGCGCTAAATTGCACTTTTTCCCCTGTTCCCGAAATAGCAATGATCGGAGATCGCGTTATGCATTAAATTATACTGGGTTTCCATGCATGGGTTCGAGTCTGAAGTGCGTAAAAAAGAATAGCGAAAAAACCGATAATATTGAAGATGAAGTGGTTTAAAAAAAACATGGCGAAGGAAACGGGAAAGTGCTGAAACTGAACCAATATTCTGTCGATAGAATTGAGTGTATGCCTATTGAAGTGTACCTTGTGGCGCGGTTGATGACGGAGTAGTGGTGGTTTTATATGTGTAATTTTGGGGAAATGGAGTGCGTTAATTCCCGATGACAAATCCATAAGGCTGTCCTAATTTATGTACCTGGCTGAGCTTCAAAGTGATGTATATGTAATCGTGCGAACGTATTCGCAGGCTTAGAGCCTCTTCGTCATTGCGAAACATAAATGAATCGTTTTGAATGGTATGTGATAAACTACTGGCACCGAGTAATAAATGGTCGTTCCCTGTGCCATTGGCACTCCATCTAGATTCTGGTCTAAAGGCATGCCATTTAATTTTAAAACACGATAAATATGAACGAAAGTTTCTAGCTCCCTTGACTAAGAAGTGTGGCAAAAACAGGTCATTGGTACTAAGTTAGGAATGTTTATCTCAGAAGGGTAAGGGTACTGCATTGCGTTATCTGACACCCTGTTTCGTAGTACGTTAGATTTGATGGATACGCGGTTATTCGCCGACATTACAGTGGAGACCCGTCCGTATGGGATTTATGGGTCACAAAGTGGCACGGGAACAATGTTTACTTCTAGTAATTCGGTTTTGCCCTGTCTGTTATATAATCTGAACAACTGACATCCGATTAGAGAAAAT
>Ga0123354_10010980_pt1 | contig 13971 bp, 6 predicted proteins | sample TergutLab28metaG_2_FD_97872 | JGI IMG/M metagenome (GOLD analysis project Ga0123354, IMG submission 97872) | Labiotermes labralis P4 segment gut microbial communities from Petit-Saut dam, French Guiana - Lab288 P4 | ecosystem: Host-associated > Arthropoda: Insects > Digestive system > Gut ... | reverse complement strand
CCGTGCCCCCGGGCGGGTGGGGGGGGGGGGGGGGGGGGGGGGGTGTTTGTTTTTTTTTTTTTGGGGGGGGGGGGGGGGGGGGCGAAAAGTAAAATTAAAACAGGCCGTCAGCTTCTCAGTATTCTTTATAGCATAAGGAGACTGCTATCAGTAAGAGCGACACCTTGAATCCTTCAATCTAGAGCACTAGGCTATCTAGAAATGGGCCACAATGTAAAAAGAAGTTAAGCACTGCTCGTTTTCATCAGGATGAAATTCCTTTTGGGATACAACGTGAAATTTAAGGCATGAGAAGATAAAGAAAGAACATGGAATTGGGCACCCCTACATCAGGGGGCCAGATATGAATCTGTTCCAAACACAGGATGGTGAACACCTGCAGAAGGGCGCGATCAAGACGAAGCCTTCATACGTAATGAGAACCGGCACTGATTACAATTGAATGCAAGCCAAGTAATAACAATGAAGTTGCTGTGTCTGTCTGTCTTTCTTTCTTTCTCCCTTTCATTTATTAATTTATTCCTGTCTTTTTGTACTTCTTTCCTTTTTCGACCAAGCGTCGTCTTCTAGCAGGTATCATTTCTGCTTCTTATGTTACAGGTTCTGATTTCATATACCGTCCCGAAGACAGGAAAATTCTGGGTGACGTTTTTATGGTTTTTTGGGGGCAGGAAATTGATAGGTCTAAAATTAGGCATGAAGACTTCCTTGCACATCCTTTCCAATCCATTATTTACTAATTATCGTATTTTACGTTTTACATTCCTTGCATTGCGTTGTAACAACCAATAATTATCCTATCATTTGGCGCTGTATAATTTGCGTAATGCTGCCGACGTTAAATACACCGTTAAATTATCTTTCATCGCCCCTTTCTTGCTACCGACACGAAGAGAAATTGCTGTACTTCCTAGTTTAGATCACCAACTTCAAAACGTGGACGGAGGAGAAGATGTACTTGTAGTTCTCTCATTTTTTTTAACTTTCCTTCTGTTTATTCATCATCATCTTCCTCCATGGATTAGTTCGTTTGACCTGTTCTGGCACCGACGCATTGCCATCGTTTCCTGGGGCGTCCACGATATCCTCTTCCCCGAGGTTTGTAGTTGAGGGCGTGTTTCGGGAGTCTGGTGTTGTCCATTCTTTCAAGGGGGTTGATTAATCTCTCCCGATTGTCACCACCTTGTCGAGGTGGAGGGAGGGGGGGCTTGCGGGCCTCAATGACCTTACGGACTATGCCGGCGGGAACTTTATGTTCCTGGTAGGGCCTCTCAAGCCGGACAGGCCGTAAGAGAGAGAGGTCAGACTAAGAGAGACAAACTGGTCCTCCAAGAATGGGGGTTTTGCGAATGGGTTGGTAACTCTCCCAAGGAGAACAAAGTACTCAGCCTGTTTATTCATTTTTATTATATAAGATACGCATATCGAACCAAGAAACGTGAACTAATCTTGTTGTACAATTTTACCTGTACCAGAAATTCTAATGTCACTCTGGGAGCAATGAAACACGTGAAGAAATTTTGGAATTACATTCTGGGAATTGTAAAACGAATGAGAAAATTACAAGTAATTCTTGGTTTTTTAAAATGTCAAAAACGCGGCGGGATAGTCCATTATGTTTAAGATTACAATATAGTCTTCCTTCAGTTTATGATATTTATAGACAGTAGATCAGAAATATCTGGAATTTTTTAAATGTGTTGGAGAAGGGTGGAGAAGACCAGTTGGACCCATCGTGTGAAAAATGAAGTATAACGTAGAGTCAAGGAGGAAATAAATATCCTACATACTGGATTGTTCACATCCTGAGTAGGAACTGCCTTCTGAAACATGTTATTGAACGAAAGATAGAAGAAAGGATAGAACTGATGGGAAAACAAGGAAGAAGACGTTAGCGGCTACTGGGTGAACTTGAGGAAAAGAAGGGACACTGTAAATTGAAAGGTGGCGCACTAGATCGCACTTTGTGTAGACCTTGCTTTGGAATACACTGTGGGCCTGTCGTAACACGAAGTACAGAGTGATGAATGAAGAGTGTAATTAATCACAGAACGTTTCTACAGTCGTGGTGTAAAACTAATAACAACATCACAGAATTCTGTTACTAGACTGTTTGTTTTCTGTTTCAGATCGTCCTTAAGTAAACACAGGAATCTAACAATAGGACATTCCACTGACACGCCAGTTTCCTTTCTCGCCGTCATCTCCATTCTGGTAACTGACAAGGCACGGAATCTATTAAATAATGTGTGTACTCGTACCGGTTTGTTTCATCATTACGCAGCCACATGTGGGTTCAAGCATAACGACACATCATTGGTACTTGAAAGGATATTAACATAAATATTTGAGAAGTGTATACAAAGTTTTGGTGGGGATACCTGAGAGAAAGAGACCACTAGGAAGATCCAGGCGTGGATGGGATGATAATATTAAGATGGATCTTCAGGAAGTAGGATGTGGGGGCACGGACTGGATCGATCTGGTTCAGGATAGGGACAGGTGGCAGGCTTTTGTGACTGCGGTAATGAACCTTCGCATTTCGTAAAATGTGGGGAATTCCTTGACTAGCTGAGACCCGGTTAGCTTCTTAAGAAGGACTGTGCTCCATAGAGTAAGTAAGTAAGTAAGTACTATAAATATTTACATACGATTACAAATATTAATTAAGGGTTTATTCAAGGTGTAACTACTAAGAACAAATTATTTCATTACTTAAATGTCAATTATTTTAACAAACCCCCGTTTTTCAATTCAGTAATTAATGAAACTTAAAGTTGTTAAATAGATTTTCGAAGTAGACTCAAATATCGAATTTCGTTAAAATCCGTCCAGTGGGAGGCGAGTTGTTTCATGCGGACGGACGGACGGACGGACGGGCGGATAGACAGAGAGACGTGACTAAGCAGATAGTCCATTTTCGCAATTTTGCCAACGCGCTTGGAACAACATGCATAATATTGTCATGCCGTGGGGAGAGTGAGGCCAACCAGAGGGCATGGTTTATATTTGGAATTTGAAATGTTACCGGTTGGTCTGCAGAAAAACTTGTCAAGATGACAAATATGCAAGTACGAAGCTGCCTTGAAAAAGCTCATCTGTTGCTGGGTGCCAGAAACTGGTCAGACGAGATGTGTGGAGATGTTCTGGCATGGGAACCATTTCGCTAGACAGTGGAAGGATCCGGGGGGCGTTAGGAACAGCTGTTAGGGAAAACGCCTGTAATGATGTGACCTCTGGTCGCTATGTGCAGCCCTCAGGGTCCCTATGTTAAACTGATATCCACAGACAAGCCCTGACGAAAATATCTATTTTGCAGTGGAATCCTGCGCCATCCTCTGTCACCGTATGACGTAAGGAGCGACAATAATCTGTATCCTCTTGGTTTGAACACAAAACCAGGGGGACCCCGCAGAACCTGACAATTGATGAAATTTCATGACGTAGTTATATTGCTGTATTCAAATCAAAACTGCTGCAACATACAGTAAAAACTGAAGTTTAAATTCCCATATCGGTGTGTATGAAGATTATGGTGTTTTGTGACGTGACGCCGTGTAGTTTGGTGGAAAGGTAGTAAGCAAAATTTTTGTAACTTATTCTTGCGAATGGTCTGGAACAGGTCTGCTCAACCCCTTGCTCGCAGGCAACATGTTGCCCGCGTCATGTTGTCTGCGACACTGTTATGTCTCCCGCGGAGAAACTAGGATGAGAAAACGTCTTTTAACCCTTTCTCTGGTAAAGCCGAGATAGAAATCCGAAGCAATATTTAAAACCTATGAGCTGTTTATTTATGCAGACTTAAGTTACGCTACTTTTTGCATGCGCAAAGTTGCGCTAAAAAGAGCGGCATCCTGGCTTCTGGTACGGTTTGCATTTTAATATGTTTTTCTTGTTGTTGTCAGTATATTCTTACTGCACACCACGTGCAGAAAACTGCACGTGCGAACTTATACATAAAATTATACCTACATTTAATCAGCCTTCAGTATGTACTTACTTACCTACGTGCTTACTTACGTACTTATTTGCTTACTTACCTACTAACTTACTAATTTACTTACTTACTTGTTTACTTACTTACTAATTTACTTACTTACTTGTTTACTTACTTATCTACTTAATTATTTACTTACTTGCTTGCTTGCTTACTTACATACATATTTACTTACTTACTTACTTACTTACCTACTTACTTACTAATTTACTTATTACTTGTTTACTTATTTACTTACTTACCTACTTACTTATTTACTTACTTGCTTGCTTACTTACTTACATACATACATACTTACTTACTTACTTACTTACTTATTCACTCACTCCATGGAACGGAGTCGTTGTTGAGAAGCTAACCGGTTCTCAGCTAGTCAAGAAATTCCTCGCATTTTTATGGAACCCGAAGGTTCATTACCGCGTTTACAAGAGACCGCCTGCCCCTGTCCTGAGCCAGATCGATCGGTCTAGAACATACATAATCATAAATCTTTTGTTAACACTTTGAAATAGTCTCCACAGTTGCTCTAGCTTGTATTCAGAAACTTGGGTAGTGTGTGAGGCAGTTGGCTGCAGACTGCTGCATTTGTTTGAAGTACTGGACAAGAGAAGTACAGAAAACGATTTACGAAGGCTCGATAATTGACCCAAGCACGGGGCAGATGCACAGACCGTGGGATTCCTTTATTGTTGACTTTTTCTGACAAGTCACTTGGGCACTTAGTGGAAATACTTGCGAGCTTCCCACAGTGCTGGACCACCGTCCACTTGGCATTTACTAAATTCGCCTGCCCTGTTCGCAGCTCTTTCTCTGCTAGTTCACGACGCCCGTGGCTCCATCCTTGTCTTTCCGCTCGACTGTCTGTGCTATGCTGGAGCAGAGGGTTCGATTCCTGACGGCGAATTGTACCCTCAAAACCCTCACACCAGCATTGCGCCCACAACAGTTTTGATCCGTTTGGTATGGCGGGTCAACATTAAAGTGCAAATAATCACATCATTCGGTGCAGAACCTTTTGTCTTCCAGGTTGCTATCCAAAAATTTAAAGTTCAAGATATATAGAACTAAAATATTGCCTGTTGTTTTGTACGGGTGTGAAATTTGGTCGTTGACATTGCGGGAGGAAAGAAAGCTGAGGGCGTTTAAGAACATGGTGTTGAGGAGAATATTTGGACATAGGAGGTACGAGGTAACGGGGGAATGGAGGAGATTGCATAACGAGGAGCTAAATGATTTGTGCTCCTCACCCAATATTGTGCGGATGATAAAATCGAGAAGAATGAGATGGCCTGGACATGTGGCGCGTATGGGGGAGGAGAGGGAGGTGTATAGGGTCTTGGTGGGGAAACCGGAGGGAAAGAGACCACTGGGGAGACCTAGGCGTAGATGGCTTGATAATATTAGGGCGGATCTCCAGGAAGTGGGATGTGGGTATATGGACTGGATTGGGCTGGCCCAGGATAGAGACAAGTGGCGGACGCTTGTGAGTGCGGTAATGAACCTTCGGCTTTCGTGAAATGCGGGGAATTTCTTGACTAGCTGCAAACCAGTTGGCTTCTCAAGAAGGACTCTGCACCATGGAGTAAGTAATTAAGTAAGATCACATACCTGCAGCTAGCAATAAAGGTAACGTTATGATTAGGTTAATTAACATATCAACAAAAAATTGCGCCTGATAAAATGTAGTTTATGACAAGTACCGAATTCCTACATGTTTCGCACCGGGGTGTCGTCATCAGTGAGTCTTTCTGTACAAAGGATTGCACGCACAAAACTCTAATCTAATCACCCTCATTGAAATGTTTAAATTATTAACATTCTAAAATACATAAAATTTATAAGCATAAAACCACAATGTTGTAACATCAAAACTGTGTGTTGTTCATTCCAGGTGCACCTTTGATCTCAAAGACTCCCTGAGGATGGAACCCCGAAGCCGAAACCTGTAGCAGACTAATATTTTTCATAAATTGTGCTTGATTAAGTGCAATTTTTGGTTCATGAACGAGTATTAATTGTTGGAAAGTGCGCTGTGGGAAATACGTCAAATGTGGTATCGTTGTTCCTGCGAATGCCGTGAAATGTGTGTGGCAGGAGTGAGGATATGACTCCATGCATTTTGCCCTTGGCGTCAGATAGAAGTGATTGGTTAGTTTCACAACCAGACACTTTACACCCTCCGCCCCCCCCCCCCCTCCACCCGGAAGAGAAAAATGGAATTCAAATCACAGCAGGGGCAAACCAAACGGGCCAGGCCCGCTCTGGGGCCCAGTCAGCCCCCTGTTCAATTGGCACAGGAAAGTTCTTTCTCGCCAGTAAAGCGGCCGGGGCGTGAGGTTGACCATGCACTTGCATCTAGTGACGAAAATAAGAATGAGTGGAGCTGTACCACCATTTCCTCTGAGTGCCTTCATGGCTTGTATTGGGGTAAATTTACCTTTGTAATTCTCATAATAAATTTGATTGTAGGATTTGCGTATAAAATCATTTCTAATGCTAGTCTTTCCTTTGGTGCTGAGTGTCCTGAACACCTTTGTGTTCTTCATCGCAAGTGCACAGCTGTAGGCACTCCATGCTCCAAAAGCAAATCCTCACTGAATTCTCATAACGAAAGCTGTTCGAGGAACACTGCCGTCTTGAGATCTGTAACAAGGTTTATATGCATTGTCTGCCCCCTCACTGACCGTCGCTGCAGTAATTTTCCAATCAGACGAAGGAATACGAATACGAAGTACGTGCATGAATCATCCTGTGGGCTGTGTATTTCCACGTGAAATAATTTTCTCATGGGTCCGGAAATGTTCTGACTGACGTGTCATTACTGACCAGAACTTTACCCTATCTCGGGAGTACGCGGTGGCGCTGTTGGTTGCGGCACTGCGATGCAAGCCGGAAGGTCGCGGGTTCGCTTTCCTTTGCGGTTATTGGTATTTTTCATTGACCTAATCTTTCCGGCCGCACTATGGTCCTGCGATCGACTCAGCCTTTAACAGAAATGACTACCAGGGATATCCCCTCAGGGTAAGGCAACCTGTGAGTAGGGCTGACAACCCTACCCACCTGTGAAACTCCACCTCCCGGAGCCGTAAGGGCGTGTCCAAGCCTGTATTGGGATAGCTTTTACCTTACCCTACTTAGAGCTATGTTTGTGGAATTCAACTATTACGTCATGACAACGTAAAAGGGAATGAAGGTGTAATTCCATGCATTTTTAACCTCAGTACTAGGTGGACGTGAGTGGTGAGTTTTATAGACCGACCGACATTCGGGTAAAGAGCTCTCCGTTCCCATTGGATGCAATACTGGTTTTGATTCTGAGCCCTGTCTGGGTACTTTACAGGAGAAGACTATTGTCCCTGCTTAACGTGAAAATACGGGTTTTCAGCCGTCTAGCTCGTGGAGCCGATCAGTTCTGCTTAGATGTTGGAGGTGACAGTTGGTAGTGTTGTGGGTCGTACGGAGGAGGTACTGGTTTCGATTTTCAGCAGGCACAAAAAACGTCATGTCATGTTGCTGGTCTGGATTCAAGCCCTGAAGATGGTCATTAGGCACATTCCCTGTACATCGTTGCCATTGGACTGGACCGGACACTACCCTGCCCTCCCTTTCTTGTCAGTCCGTCGGAATGTCTGTCTATGTATCCTGAACATTTACTTTCCCAAATTACTACGACCCTGAAGTGGAAACAGCAAGTTACTGCGATACTTCTGGCAGTACAGGGCACTGCCACAAGATGCAAACCTTTGATACAGGTTCATCATTACTAATGAATAACGTGACAAGCTTAAAATCAGTTATTACTTACTGATCTGTTGTTTTTAATAGCCTAATGCCAACATTTTGGTACGTCGGGTAGGTCATGGCCCGAAAAATGGCCGAAGCGCCGCAGAAGAAGAAAAATAATAAAATATTTGTAAGCCCAGTAGCAAGTTTTTTTTTTGCGCCCGGGGTGAGTAGTAACCACAATGGTCACCCCTAACAGAAATTATGAATTTTAAAAAAATTACATTATTTATTGAATTTCCTTACATTCTGCTTAGTAATTTAAAATTTGTAGGGCGCTTAAAATCAATTTTTCATCTAAAATATCCATTTTATTTCCCAATTTACGGACCCTTTGACTCAGCAGGCCGGGGCGGCCGTACCACTCGCCTCCCCCTCCCCCTCCCCATCTCCAAGCTACGCGCTGGGGACGCCATGTCGAATTATTGCCTGCTACAGACTTTTCGAGACTAAATGAGTATGTAGCCAGTAATGAAATGCGTGAGCTGTTTTCTTGAGCAGCTGCTACGTTCCTAGTCTGTCACTAAATACAGTAGGTCTCCATTTACCCGGACGCTGGTTATCCGGATCGCCAATTATCCGGATCGACTTGGCCCATCGGGTAAATTTGTCTAGGATTCTACAAAACTAACTTGCCTTGAAAATACCGGTTATCGGCTTCTAGAACTAAAAATCAGGCGTGGTCGAAAGGTTTAGAAGCAGTAAAGAGTAACAGCCGAAATTCAAATTGCCAATGTAACATATTTTCAAACAAAAACTCAATTATCCTGATTTTTTTTTGCATAACCGGATTGCTGACCGTCTAATGCACTGTTGTTTGTAGGTAGCCGAAATTTTTGTGACGTGTTTACAAGATACTGCCAGTATTCCACAATCGTGAGCCATTTAACCCATTTACACCCTCATAACCGGTATGTTTTAAGATATTTCTTAATGTTATCATTTCAAGCGCGCCAAGGCCTGAGAAGTGGTCCTCTCGTCCCTTGAGATTTTTCGACTAAAATTTTGAACGCATTTCTCGTCACCCCCAATCAGTTCCGTTTAAGATTTTTTTTGATTTTATGATCCTAGTAACAGTCGATGAAGAATAGCTACTTAATATAGAACTCCTCATCCTCCAGTTACTTCGTTTCTCTTTTGTTCGTACATCCCTTCTGTTCTTAATTTTGAAACGCCCTGTATATGTCGTCAATAGCTGTCATGTCTCATTACAAGAGATAAGAAAGTTTCATTTCCTGAGCTGCAGTGGAAACCAGCTCTGTATGCTTTCATCGTACAGTCGGTTGTCGCCACGGTACGCCAATGTAGTGTCGACATCCTGTGTGGCAGTCGACCGGAAGTTGATTGTGGCATGCAGCCGTAGGTCAGGCAGGGCTACGTTCCCACACTTGGTGCAGCTCGCGGCAAGTCGAGCGTCCTTGCCTGCTAAAACCAAGCAGTGCCATTAACCCCACCGTGCTAACCACTGCTCCAAATTCTCATATAAGGTCAAGGAATGCGTGCCAGTAGAATTTGTCAAGTGTCAATTGCTCTGTTTGAGAATATTGTTTTGGTCTCTGTACGTCGTCAAAGTTTGTTACTGGCACTGCGCATCAGAAACTGATTCTACTTCCGTCTTCCTATATACAGAATGGAAGAGAAGATCTGTTCACCTTGAGGTGCGTCATCCCCGTTGTGTTGGTTCAAAAACAAAGAATTTTGTGTATTACACGTACAGTCGAACACAATTATATTTTACCTAGTAGTTCAGTAGGAATACAACATGTTTCGGCCCTATATGTGGGCCATCTTCAGGTTGAGATTCAACATACAGATCAGCTATACAAGACGTGTGGGGTGTTTTTTTTTAGGGTTTTGGGGATTGGGTGTGGGGGGAAGAGAGGGGAAACGAGATCTCGTTGTTTCAATAGTGGGTACCATGGCCTAGGGCTGTTACAGTGGATTTTTTCATGGGTTGTGTACATAAACAACTAATAAAAAAATCCACTGTAACAGCCCTAGGTCGTGGTACCCATTATTGAAACGAGATCTCAGTTGGAAGCCCCGTTAAGTCGAGACCAAACATTGTTCCTTAATAGGATGCAGTCCAGGGTGATTACTGGCTTTCTTACTAGACAGAAGGCATAATGGGGCTGCCTGTAGGAGGTACGAGGCAGAGGAAGAAACCTCAGCTAATGCTGAGTGTAGGTCTGAAGCTCTGGCCACACTTACACATACCCACCTGGATTCCTTTTTCTTGGACCCTGAGAATGTTAGATATCTAAATCTGGGAGTAATCTTGAACTTTTTTTAAGGGGCAGAATCCCATGAATTGGATTTCAGTTTCGGGGGCACAAAAGGTCTTTAAAAAAAAAGCCCATTTGCCTCGAGACCGAGAGGGCTCGAACCCATTCATTCATTTCAGAAGAAACAGGATAAGATCTCGACACGGAAATGGAACAAACGTGCTAAACGTACAGATTTGTAAGAAATGCAACGATGGACAAACACAAAATGAAGTTATTTTTCAATGTCCACGCTATGTAGCCATAGGCGAGTGTTTAAATTCACGCCCCGGCCACTTTACCACCGGAAATTTTCCGTGCCTGTCTACACTGGGACCGACGACCACTCAGCCTCCTTTACAATGGGTAGTGGGGTGCAGCGGTGGGGTCGTGGTGCTGACCACCCGCGACCTTCTAGTGTCGGGTTGCCGATGAATTAGAGCTATATTGCTGCCTTCCCTCTCTGCCTACATAGCTATGTTATGGGGTGACAACCCCTAAGTTATTGAATAGGAGACCGGGTGGGCCCAATGACCGGTATGGACATTTTGAAGGGGAAAAAAATTTCTTGCCCTTACCGCGCTTCGATTCCCGGGCCGTCCAGCCCGTCGCTATTCTAACTATGCTGACCCGGCCTCGGCTGTAAGTCATTCTCAAATATACTTAGGACGATGGACTGCAGGTATACCTCTGCCGGCGTAGCGAACAGGCTGCTGCCTGGACTGCCGAAGATTCGACGCGAATTTGCGGGTGGAGATACGGCTTGTTGTATTCACCACCGGGGCTCACATGCTTACTATTTGATGGGTAGCTACCACAGTATCCTTTTGTGGAGGAAGCCGGCCGTCGCCTGACACTAACTACTCATCTGCGTCTGGTACTGAAGGCACAAACAGACTGTGTAAGAAAGTCGCGTAACATAGAGGGCTGCAGTGCTTGTCCGGCTTGTGACAACGGGTTTTGGCGTTGAGAATATTTGAGAGCGACGCTGTGAGGTTTGTATTCCTTCCTTCTCCTCTTTTGTTCCTCTCCTTCCTCTTATTTCCTCATTTTCATCTTTACTTCCTACAACATTTCTCGTTTTATACCTTTTTCTTATTTCTCCCATTCGTATTATTTCATTTCCTACCTTCGCAGATCTGTTTCTTTTCGTTCTGTATTCACATGTTTAAGCCGGAGCTTGAAGCTGACCGCCCATCCTCAAGCAGTATCGAGGTTAAGACTGTATGCCGTCACAGTGTGCGTGGAGACAACTTCGCGTTTACTCAGTTCTTTCAAATTTCCAATTTATCTGATACTCCAGCAGTCAGTTGACGTGCTGATGTACTGTTACACATGAGTTGAAGCTAACCCGCATGCTCTGCGCAGTCAGCAGGAAGACAGATCACCTTACAGGCCTGTTTCTTGTCTAGAGAACTGCATGGTCATTCCTGTCACAAGCCTGTTGGACGTGACATAAATGTTTCCCTCTCATTTTCAGAGCTCGGCAGTCCACGAGTGAGAAACTTTCGTTTTGTATTAGCGTCACGTGTAGGCAATATCTGTGTTTAAGCAAACCGGATCTATAATTCTTGAGCATCTTACTGACGGCCTTGCTGAATTACGGGAACGTGCGCAGACACACATATAAACTGCACCGACTGTACCGTGCATGTATGTACGTACGTATGTATGTATGTATGTGTGTGTGTATGTATGTATGTACGTACGTTATGTATATATGTATGTGTGTTGTGAATTATCCGGTATGGCTACTATTGCGCCACCATTCTACTCAACAGTAAGATATTACTTTTTTCTCTCTATTAAATACTGAAAGGCTAGGCTTGCGAAGCATTTCCTGCCATACCTCGCCAATTGAAGTGTGCGTGCGCAGATGTGTGTGTTTGTGTGTGTGAGAGAGAGAGAGAGAGAGAAGGCAGTTTTTTCATCATCGTCCCTTTAAACCCCCCCCCTCGCCCCCCCAACTTCTCTAAGGCAAGAACCCCTTGCACAGCCAGACATCTGATCGTTCCGGTAACAAAGAGAGAGAAATAAGCCAAAAGAGAAAGATACGGCTGCGGTAATGCGGGAGGCTTGCCGCATTACCCACTGGAAATAACACAGTGCTGCAAGATGTTGCAACTTGTTTACATATCGCAGACCCAAACCTTGTGGTTGTAACTGTATGTGGTTGGGTACTTTATTCTCGACGCTTCGATGGAAGGTACCGACTTCACCTTCGGGGTAAGAAGTTGGTAACGTGGCTCATAACATTGAAGAATAATGCGGTACCTTCTTTCGAAACGTCGGCACGAAATCACCCCAACAACACGGCGCAAAAAGCGGAAGGCTTTCCTCAACCATTACTCTGTGTTCTGTGTTGGTAGGTTTAGTAATGCTGCAGCAGTGCGACACACAACACACGTTGTCTTATTCTTACTGTGGCACGCGTTCCGTAAGATTGTCGCTCGGGACCTATTAGCGAAGCCATTCCCAAAAAAGCAGTATAGCGTAAAAACGTCAAATAATAGAGGAAGGACGACCCTGCGCCCTTTACCTAATATAAAGGGTGTAGCCAAGGACAACAGGAGAGCACAGTTCCATTTTAAATAAAGAAAGCAGCCCTATAACCGTAAGGTAAGAATTTTAGGTTTCCGTGTTTGCTGAGATTGGAACAGTTGTGTGGTTGCGCTTACACTACCGGTTATTATTATTATTATTATTATTATGTTGTTGTTGTTGTTGTTGTTGTCTCTTGTCACAGGCCTTTACTTCTAGGAACTTTCCTCTTGAAACAACGGTGATCCCCACCGCTCAGGTTTCAAGTTTCAGAATGCAGTACTTTCCGTATTATGTGTGATGATAATAATAATAATAATAATAATAATATTTATTAACTGCAATTGGGTTGTTACCCGGTGGCAGTGGTCATTTTACATGTAAACAAAACATGAAATCGGTTACTACTGAATTTAAGTCGGGAGGGCTACATAAGAAGCATGTAGTGGCAACTTGGAATCTTGGGAACCATCTCAGCATTTGCTTTTAGACACAGGGAAACCGAGAAAAACCTATGTCGAGGTGGCCGGTCGCAGGACCTTCCGAATACTGACTTCTAGCCAGCAGTCCTAGCATAGCAGTCTTTGTAGGAAATCTATTGAATGATTTCCTGGTATGGTTTAAAAATTTTAATATAAACATTATTATTATTATTATTATTATTATTATTATTACCGCCTTTTTGCAGGGTATTTTCAAATATATACCTGAGACCAACCACACCCCTAGGGTGTGTAGTGTTGCAGCTGTTCTGTAGTTACAATTTGTGCTACTTGTAACGTTATTTCGCCCGTGAAATATGTTTTGTACTTTTACATTAGCACGTTCCGCAGTGTGTGTGTGTGTGCAGTGCCCAATACGGCTCTTTCTTATAGTTCTTTAATTTTGTGCTTTCCCGGTATGTTGCTCAGGTATTGTCCGAGTGATTTTGAGACTTGATTGTAATTCGTTGGAGGGGTAAAGGGTAGGCATTCGGTATCATACCTTCGGATCAGGAATCGTCGCTGATATATATATATATATATATATATATATATATGTGTGTGTGTGTGTGTGTGTGTGTGTGTATGCTATCATTCGGTGCAGAATCTTTTGTCTTCTAGGTTGCTATCCAAAAATTTAAAAATTAAGATATATACAGAACTACAATTTTGCCGGTTTTTGTATGGGTGTGAAACTTGGACGCTGACATTGAGTGAGGAAAGGAAGCTGAGGGTTTTTGAGAACATGGTGTTGAGGAGAATATTTGGACCTAGAAGGAAAGAGGTAACGGGGGAATGGAGGAGAATGCATAACGAGGAGCTAAATGATTTGTACTCTTCACCCAATATTGTGCGGGTGATAAAATCGAGAAGAATGAGATGGGCTGGGCATGTGGCGCGTATG
>Ga0123354_10010978_pt1 | contig 13973 bp, 10 predicted proteins | sample TergutLab28metaG_2_FD_97872 | JGI IMG/M metagenome (GOLD analysis project Ga0123354, IMG submission 97872) | Labiotermes labralis P4 segment gut microbial communities from Petit-Saut dam, French Guiana - Lab288 P4 | ecosystem: Host-associated > Arthropoda: Insects > Digestive system > Gut ... | reverse complement strand
GGAACGGATGAACGAGTTGTTCCGGCAAGGAGAAGTAAAGAAAACCTATTGGGCGATTGTCAAAACGCAACCTCCGCAAAACGAAGCCGAATTGACTCATTATCTTGTTCGTAATGAAAAACAAAATAAATCGTATGCCGGCGACATGGAAAAACAAGGTTCTCAGAAAGCGATTCTGTCGTATAAATTAATAGCTCAATCGGATAACTATTTCCTATTGGAAATTGATTTGAAAACGGGGCGGCATCACCAAATCCGCTGTCAGTTAGCAAAAATAGGCTGTCCCATCAAAGGCGATTTGAAATATGGATTCGACCGCTCGAATAAAGACGGAGGCATCAGTCTTCATGCACGCAGAATCAGCTTTGTTCATCCGGTATCAAAGGAGTTGGTTACAATAACTGCTCCGGTTCCGGAAGATAAGCTTTGGAAAGAATTTGAAAAAGATGTAACTAAAAATAAATTTTTATGAAACTTAAAAAACTATTGCCATTAATAGCTATCCTTGCGGCAGGCACAGGACAGGCGCAAGTGCGGAACCGCATCGAAATTCCCGATATTAGCGGTTATAAAACCCTGCAATGTGATTTCCATATGCATACCGTGTTTTCCGACGGTCTCGTATGGCCTACTGTTCGAGTGGACGAAGCTTACCGTGAAGGTTTGGATGCCATTTCGATAACCGACCATTTGGAATATCGTCCTCACAGTAAGGATATTGTTGCTTCCTATAACCGCTCGTTTGAAATTGCAGAACCGGCGGCAAAGAGCGAAGGTATCATTCTCATCCGTGGCAGCGAAATTACCCGCTCCATGCCTCCCGGACATTTTAACGCTATTTTCCTCAGCGATTGCGATGCGCTTGTCAAAGACGACTGGCGGGCTTCGTTTGCCGAAGCAAAACGTCAAAACGCTTTCATTATTTGGAATCACCCCGGCTGGGATGCTCAGCAGCCGGATACCACTTTGTGGTGGAAAGAACATACCGAAATTTACAACAACGGATGGATGAACGGCATTGAAGTCGTTAATGATAATTCATATTATCCGGAAGCTTTCCAGTGGGCTTTAGATAAAAAATTGACGATGTTTGGAAATTCCGATATTCATGAACCCATTCAAACCGTATTTGATTTTGATAAAGGCGAACATCGTGCAACGACTCTCGTTTTTGCCAAAGAACGTACTGAGGAATCTATCCGCGAAGCGCTTGATAACCGGCGAACTGCTGTCTTTTACAAAGAATTTCTGATTGGGGAAGAACAATACCTTCGTTCCATTTTTGAAAATTCTTTTGAAATCATCAATACGGCAAAGGGAAATAATCAAGTGACCGTAACTTTCCTGAATGAGTCCGGTCTGACTTTTTATCTCAAAAAGACGGCTCATGATAAGAATGTCGTTTATTTCCGTGATTTTGAAATAAAACCTCACTGCAAGTATTCAATTTCCATCCGGTTTGCCGGTGATAATGACGGAAAAGTCAATTTTGAAGTTACCAATTTATTGGTAAAGCCGGGAAAAGGATTGGAATGTTCGTATAGTCTTAAATGATTCCATCATTGTCCATACGAATGCATCCCTGAAAGAAAATAATTGACGCCGAAGAAGGTCATCAGTACGGAGAAAAACGCTAAGACAGACGCCAGATTGAATAGCCACACGTTGTTCCAGCGTTTCACCAACCGCAAGTGGGCGGTAATTGCATAGACAATCATAGTGATTAGCGCCCATGTTTCTTTCGGATCCCAGCCCCAATAGCGTCCCCAGGATTCGTTTGCCCAAATAGCGCCTAAGAAGGTCCCAATCGAAAGCAAGGCTAATCCTATCAAAATGGCCATTTCGTTGATGATGCTCAATTCCTTGATGCGATTTGTCATTGCGGGCTTGACCTGCAATCCCTTGCTTTTTTCAGTGGATTCCGCATCAAGCGCGGAATGACGGGCTGTCATCATGAGAGTCAGATTAGTTAAGCCTAACAAACAGCTGATTCCGGCAAAACCATAAGCGGCTACAATGATTGCTACGTGAAACATCAGCCACGGCGATTTCAATACAGGAACTAAGGGATTGATTTGCGGATCCATCCAGTTAAGTCCCGATACGAAAAGGATGATTCCTCCGAATACGGTTGCCAGCGCCAAAGTAACGGGACTTCTTTTCGCAAAAAACATTCCAGCCAAAACCGTAACCCACGAAACATACACCATCGTTTCGTAGGAATTACTCCATGGCGCGTATCCCGATATGTATCCGCGCAATCCGATTCCGAATGCGTGAAACAGGAAGAAAAGGATAATGCCGGCAGTTAACAGGCGAACCGGCAGCATCCATTTTTTATGCGGTCGCAGGAAAGAAACGAACGCCGCGATTAACAAACATCCGCCAAGCAAGAAATAAGCTATTTTACAGTAACGAAATACATTGACTTGGTTGTATAACAATTCCGCTTCGATTTTTTTCTGGCTGATTTCAAGGGTGTTGTTTTTATCTTTTTGATACTTGCTTATTTGGGTGACTATGTCTTTTGGTTTCGACCAGTCTCCGGTCTGGGTGGATTTTCCGACTTCAAATGCAAACTCCGCCAAACTTTGCGAAACAAACAATGAATCGGCTTCCGGAAAACCGGAAAGATCATCGCCCGGAGAATACCAGGTATGATTAGGATCATTTTCTTTAGGGAACAGATTCAATAGTTGAAAATGAATCAACTGATAAAAAATATTGATTTGTTCGTCTAATTTCAAAAGGTCTTTATCGAAGCCATTACGCTCGGCTGGGCTTTTGCGGGATATTTCCATCAGTTTTCTAACGAATTTGTAATTTCCGGTTTCGTCGAAAGCTTCCACAAATGAACAGGCTCCTTGCGATAAATCGTAATAAGTAATAAGTTCTTGGTTGGATACCGGAATAAAAGGAATTTTCATCCAGTTATCGGGAAAAGCCATGACGCTTAGCAGGAACTGATCGGGATTCATGTTAGCGATTGATTCCGACTTATGAAGTTTCCGGAGGACTTCGGATGAAAAAGTATTCACCGGTTCAATCCGTCCGGTGATAGATAGCATGGGTAATCTGCCGAACTGTTTGGCGGATTCGGGATCAATCTTTTGGCTCTGAATAAATTCCAATGGAGAAGCTGCCTGATTTTGAGCGCTTGAAGCCGATGCGAAGAAAAGCGCTATGATCGAAACAACCGCTTGTTTTGCCGGTATTCTTATATCTTTCAACTGCTTGTTCAATTGTCCGAAACGCGACTGTTTTCCAAAAAAACTTACGATAAATCCTACCGCTAATAAAAAATATCCGGCGTAAGTGATAGCAGTACCCGCCCTATCGTGATTGACCGATAATAGGGTGCCTTTTTCATCTTCGTCGTAAGAAGCCTGAAAAAAACGATAGCCTTTAATATCCAAAACGCTATTCATAGCTATCGTCTTTTCATAATCTTTTCCATCATCATGAACAATCAAATGACTTTCAAAAGAAGACGGACTTGATGAACCGGGGTAACGTTTAATGGTAAATTTCACCAATTCCAAACTGAAAGGCAAGGATTTTTGCGCTTTACCCCAGTTGCTTTCAATCAACAGTTGATTGCCGGTCTCGCCTTCCCGCAGGTGAAAACTGCCTTCTTCGCCGAAAATATGAGAAACAAGAGCTCCCGTGAGAATGACCACAAAAGCAAGATGTAGAATCAGAAATCCCGGTTTACGCCTTTTATATAACTCTTTTTGCAATAAGTTCCCGACAAAATTCACGACCAGCAGAAACTGTAATCCGATTAATAGCGGCGAATAATAAATCAAATGTAGCGCAGCAAACGTTCCTTTTGATTTTTCTATTCCGGTAGCGAGCGCCAGCAAAAAAGCATAAACAGCTAAGAGTATAATCGTTGTCTTATAAGAAAAAAACAGTTTTTTGATGTTGGATGTCGGCATAATTCTTAATTTTTGATGTATTCATGCTTGTTTTCGTGCAAATGTAATAAAAATTATGATTTTTGATTATAAATTTTTAATATTTTCACCTTTAATATTAGGCGCTATTAAAAATTTCATCTAATTTTGCATGCATTATGCTTCACCAAAATAACGCTTACCGGCGGGTATAATGGAAAGTAGCTTGAATAAAATCGAAATAACAACATTATTTGTAATTATCAAAATATCATGAGAAGAAAACTTAGAATGGGAATGGTTGGAGGCGGAAGCGACGCCTTCATCGGCGCTATCCACAGGCTTGCCGCTTTTATGGACAACCAGTGCGAGTTAGTATGCGGATGTTTTAGTGTTAATCCTGAAATCTCATTATCGTCCGGGCGGTCGTACTTCTTGCCTGACAATCGTATATACAAAACGTATCAGGAGATGTTCGAGAAAGAAATGCAAGCGCCTGTAGATCAGCGGATGGATTTCGTAACGATTGTGACGCCTAACTACCGGCATTTCGAACCGGCGATGATGGCGCTCGAACGCGGATTTCATGTAGTAGTGGACAAACCCATGACTTTCAGCCTTGAACAGGCAAAACAACTGAAAGCCAAAGTGGAAGAAACCGGCTTGGTATTAGCTCTGACGCATACTTATAGCGGTTTTCCAGCCGTAAAAGAAGCAAAGGCGCGTATTGCCCGCGGCGATTTCGGACAAATACGTAAAGTATACGTAGAATATCCACAGGGCTGGCTCTCGAAACGCATCGAGCTTGAGGGCGGCAACAACGCCGGTTGGCGTACCGACCCCCAACGTTCGGGTAAAGCCGGAGCTATGGGCGATATTGGCACCCATGCCTGGCATCTTGCCGAATACATCACCGGTCTGAAGGTAACCGAGCTTTGCGCCGATTTGAAAGCTTTTGTTCCGGGACGTCCTATCGACGATGACGGAGCGGCGTTATTACGCTACGAAAACGGAGCGACAGGCGTGCTTATTGCATCGCAAGTTGCAGCCGGAGAAGCCAATGCAATTAAGATAAGAATATACGGCGAAAATGGCGGTATCGAATGGCGGCAAATGGATCCGAACATCCTGTGGTTGAAATGGGGTAATCGTCCTACCGAAGTGATTGATGTAGGCGCTAATGCGCAAATGTTTCCCGATGCGATTTACAATACCCGCACTCCGGCAGGACATCCCGAAGGATACTTGGAGGCTTTCGCCAACATTTACCGCAATTTCGCCAATACCGTTCAGGCAAAAATCGCCGGCGAGCAGCCCGATCCGCGTTGGGCGGACTTCCCGAATGTGAACGACGGCGTGCGCGGAATGCAATTTATAGAAACCATTGTAACTGCCGGATACGACGACAGTCGCAAATGGGTGAAATGGATTGAATAGGGGATTGCGTGTCAAGCCCGCAATGACGCCCAGATCATGATTTATAATTTATAATTCATAATTCATAAATTCATAATTATTTATGTCTCGTCCAGTTACATTATTAACGCTTCAATGGGGAGATCTTTCCCTGAAAACAATTTGCGAAAAAGCTAAAAGTTTTGGCTACGACGGATTGGAATTAGGTTTGCCGGCGCATTTGGATGTTCGCCATACCGACCTTGCCTATTATGACGGAATTAAAGCTTTGCTGGCGCAATACGATTTAAAATTGTTCACTATCTCTAACCATCTGATTGGTCAGGCTGTTTGCGATAGAATCGATGAACGTCATCAAATTATCCTGCCGGATTATATTTGGGGCGACGGAGACCCGGAAGGCGTTCGTCAACGAGCCGCCGAAGAATTGATACGAACGGCTCAGGCAGCCAAGATGCTGGGGATTGATACGGTTGTCGGTTTCACAGGCAGTCCGATTTGGCATCTGTTGTACTCATTTCCTCCCGTATCCGAACAAATGATTGACAGAGGATATGAGGAATTTGCCCGCCGGTTTATTCCTATTTTAGATGAATACAAGAAATTAGGCGTAAAATACGCCCTTGAGGTACATCCGACTGAAATTGCTTTTGATACATTTTCAGCCGGTAGAGCTTTGAAAGCGCTCGACTATCATCCCTGTTTCGGTTTTAATTACGATCCAAGCCATTTCGCTTATCAAGGAGTGAATTACGTAGATTTCATCTACAAATTCGCCGATCGTATTTTTCATGTACACATGAAAGATGTCTATTGGAGCGATATTCCGGGCGAAATAGGCGTATTCGGCGGACACTCGACGTTTGGCGATCCCCGCAGGTATTGGAATTTCAGAAGCTTAGGGCGCGGGAAGGTGAAATTTGAAGAAATCATCCGGGCGCTAAATTCAATAGGCTATACCGGACCTTTGTCGGTCGAATGGGAAGATAGCGGAATGGACAGGGAGCAAGGCGCAACCGAATCCTGCCGGTTAGTTAAATCAATTGATTTCAAACCTTCGGAAGTTGCGTTCGATGCAAATTTTTGAGTTGAAAGTTAATCCATTTTTCACACGCAATGTGTCGCTCCGATGATGCCCATGTTGTCTTTCAGTTCGGATTCCACAATTTTAACTTTTCCCCAAGACGTCCAGGCAAGGGAATCCACTCGTTGTTGAATATACGGCAGGATGATGCCGGAGCTTTTCATAACTCCGCCGCCCAGCACAATCTTTTCCGGATCATAAGCATGTATCAGGCTGACAATTCCGGCAGACCACACATCCATACAATCACGGATTATTCTTTGAGCATCGGGATTGCCTGCGGAAAACAAATCAAAAAGTTTTTTGAAATCAAACGGGGCGTATTGCCGGTAGAAATCCTTGCTGAGTTGCTGGTTATCACGAATAATGTCGTTCAGGAAAAATGAAGAGGACAGGGCTTCAATACAACCGGCGCTTCCGCAATTGCAACGGCGTCCTTTGTAGTCGACAATCAAATGCCCGCCCAGACATCCGGCTTGGAAATGTGCGCCTTTGAGTATTTTTCCTTGGATGATCACTCCGGTGCCGATGCCTGTGCCGATGGTCATCATCACCATGTTGTCGCAACCTTTGCCTGCTCCGTATTGCCATTCACCGACGGCTGCCATGCGGGCGTCGTTGTCTATATAAAATTTGCCGCCAAAACAGCTCTGCGCCCATTTTTTCAAATCCAAACCGGTGGCGTCGTCATATTTGGCGTTTGTTGACAAGATGATGCTGCGCGACGAATCAACCAATCCGGGAAAGCTGATTCCAACGCCTGTTATGCTTGAATCCGGAATTTGCTGTTCCTTCAGTAATTTTTTAATAAAAGATTCAATTTCGGGAAGTTTTCGACCCAATCCGTTTTCCGAATCTGATTTCAGGATGCCGGAAACGATTACTTTTCCATCCTGCACAATCCCTATCTTAATGATAGTTCCTCCCAAGTCAATTCCAATAACATACTTGTTCATAACGGATTATATCAATTGAGGCGTTCCGTTCATATTTTTAAGGCGGGCGGTAAATCCGTTTTTTTCAATTGATTCATAGTCATGACCGGCATTAGAATACCAACAAGCTCCAAAGCTGAGCGTCGTATCCGAAACGTTGGCGACACGGTGAGCCATTCGACCGGGAATATAATGCAAACTTCCGGGAAACATCCGTTCGCCTTTGATGTTACCCTGTTCATCCATCAGGATAAGGATGCCTTCGCCTTCGATACCCCAATAAAATTCGGCAGTATTTCTATTCGCATGAAAATGTCCTTTGGTCATGAAATATTCATCTCCGACAAGACCGGGGTATAGATTTGTTATCCCGAAAAACAATCCGCCCGGCGTTCCTTCCTTTTCAGGCAAGTAACTGTCCACGGTATAGGCAATACAACCGGCTTGTTGTGCTGTCAACTGATCGCCGTGTTCAAAAATAGAACGAATATCGCCCAATGTTCGTTTGCTGTGTTCTGTTTCTTTTCCGGTTAGATTTTTTCCTATGAAAAGAATTTCAGGCATAACAATTGGATACATATATTATGTGATTTACTATTAATAAAATATTCATTTGTTTAATAAACGCGGTTTTCCTCCTTTTCGCCAAAAATTTTCAATAGCTTCCAGCGATACGCCTTTAGTTTCGGGCAAATAATAATATCCCCATATTAATGCACAACAAGCGATAACGGCATAAATAAAAAACGCTCCGGCAGGATTTCCTATCTTTTCTCCCGCTACGAGAACCTCCGTACCTTTGAAAGTAAGTGCATTGACAATCTTGAAGAAAGTGAATGTGACAATGGAGTTAGAAACCCATACGGTCAACGAGCCGATAGATGAACCTAAACCGCGTACCCTTTGCGGAAAGATTTCCGAGACAATCAGCCAGCCGAGAGGTCCGATGCTGACGGCAAAAAAGACAATGTACAGCAATACCAGTACGATGGAAGTCCATTTTCCTGCATTACCTAAGTTTTGGTGAAAAAGGAAGCCTAATCCAAGCAATACGAGTGAAACCGCTATTCCCGAGAGACCGATAAAAAACAGTTTCCGTCTGCCGATCCTGTCAACAAAATAAATAGAAACGACGGTGGCAAGCACGTTGACAACACCCACTGCAACCGACGCCCCAATGGCGGCGACATTTCCTTCAAAACCGGCCATCAGGAAAATTTTGGGGCTATAGTATATAACGGCATTAATGCCTATGCACTGTTGAAAAAACATAAGAGCTATTGCAATGAACAGAGGAGTTCTCATCCGGGGCTGTAATATTTCGCGCCAACTTGCCGCATCCTTGCTTTTTTCAATCTCAGCTTTTATTTGATTTAACTCCGAGTCAAGCATGTCGGCGTTTTCAATACGTTCGAGGACATTTCTACTTTCGCTTTCCCGACCTTTCTGCATGAGCCAGCGCGGTGTTTCGGGAAGAAAAACCATGCCTGTTAAAAGTATTACCGCCGGAATAACTCCGACATAAAACATCATTCGCCAACATCCTGAGTTTGATTCATCGGCTATAGCCAGGTCGCTGAGGTAAGAAGCAAGTATTCCTATCGTAATTAATAACTGGAATGTTGAAACGAGCGCTCCACGCCTTTTTGTCGGAGATATTTCGGCAATATAGAGCGGAACGGCAAAAGATGATACGCCTATGGCAACACCCAATAATAGCCGTGCAGCCATGAGATTCTCAGGCGTTGTCGCCATTCCCGACCATATAGCGCCAGCCATGAAGATAATAGCTGATCCCAAAATCACTTTTTTTCGTCCAAACATGTCGGCGAGTTGTCCGCCAAGTATTGCGCCCAATATGGCGCCGATCAATCCTGCCGTAGTGATTGTTTCAATGACATGGTCTTCTATCGAAAAATATTTTTGCAAAAAGGGTATTGCGCCTGAAATAACTCCCGTATCGAATCCGAAGAGAAGTCCGCCTGTGGCTGCAATGACAGCAATGACAATCACAAAGTTCTTATTATGTTTTTTGTTACTCATATTGGTTTTATTATTATGGAATAAATTTTTCCCACACATCTTCTACCCGTTGCGGATAAGGAACGTAAAGAAATGTATCCGGATTTCGTTCAAAAGTTGAATAAATAGTTTCTTCCGGCACAATGCCCAATTCGGGATGCTGTTCCGGCGATTTACAAACCAGTTCCGATTTTGCATAATGAGGATTAGGCTTCCAGCCGAGTTTTCCGTTGGAATCGAACAGTGGAAACCATGCAATTCCTTTGTGCGCTCTGACCTTATCATATTCAAAACCGTATTCGCGGTCGCACCATGCGCCAAAAATAAGCGGGAGGCTCGGATTGGCGCTAATGGTTGCGTGCGTCCATCCGGGAGGAACAATCACCACTTCTCCTGCTTTAGCGCTGACGGCAAAACATCTTCCCGGATCATCACCGCCCTCTTCCTGCATGTAAATAATTCCTTCGCCTTCCCATATTTCATAGACTTCAGGAGTCGAACGATGGCACAGCGGCGATACCTTGTGAATATGACCTTGACTGCGAATGGGTTCATCGCCAAGCTTCCCTGCCGCATACATGACCGCTCCGTATAACAGATGCATTTGGTTAAGCAAAGTGCGATGCGGCAATTTTCCTACATCCATGACAATGGAATAAACGATTGCCGGTCCGTTGCATCCGGGATCGCGAAGGCTGCCCCGGATATCGTCCAACTTTCTGTTTTCCACTTCCGGACCGAAACAATCGGCGCCGTAGCGAAACTCCGGCGGCTGATAAACCGGCGTAATATTGAATCCCGGATCAAAGTTCATCTTACAAATGCTTTAATGATTACACATTCCTGCCCTTCCGATTCGCCGTACGGACGTATGGTATATTCGCCAACGCCGGCGGGAACGATAAATGTTTCAACATAATGTACCACAAAAGGTTCAAAGGCATCTTGCGGACTTTCCACAATCACTTCCCTGCCTTCAACCAGATTCAGCACGTTCACGCCATTTCGGGTATGGTGGTATGTCCGTTTTGTGAACCTGAAACGGCGTGTTTCTATAAATTCGCGCTCGTGCAGTCCGGTCGATTCTTCCGTCCATCCATCGCCGCTGCCGACAACTTTTATCCGGTTCAGGAGATTTTCCTTTACCCAACTTTCCGTGCGGTTCCACTGAATAGAATTCCGACCGTGTTCAATATTAATCGGACGAGGACGTCCATCCAAACCCAATCGTCCCCAATCCCATAATTTAAAAGTAAAAATAAATGGGGTAGCGCTGATTTCAAGCACCATGCTGTTTTTCCCCGAACAATGAACCGTACCGCCCGGTATCAGTACATGGTCGTGCTTCTTTACGTGGTATTTACCTACATGGCGTTCGGCGTCGAAAGTTCCGCTTTCCAATGATTTTTTCAACGCATCTATCATGGAAGCAGGGTTTACATTTTCTTTCAAACCCAAATAAACAAAAGCGCCGGGTTCGGCATCCAGCAGGTAATAGCTTTCGTCCTGCGTATAATTCATACCAAATTTTTCCTGTATGTATTCCGTCAACGGATGCACTTGCAAACTCAAGTTTCCGCCATTCATCGTATCAAGAAAATCGAAACGGATCGGAAATTCATCTCCAAACCTGCCGTGAACGGCTTCGCCAAGCAGCCGGCGCGGTTGATGAAACACCAAATCGATAGACGGTATTTCAAACAACGCATTGCTGAATTGCAGCAGCAGGCTGTTTTCTTCCGGAACGCAATCGAAGCACCATGCAAAATTGGCGGTTGCTCTGTCGAGGTCGCATACTTCTTTCATCCATTGACCGCCCCACGGACCCGGATCAAAAAACGGGACTACGCGGAAAGGGCGGCAAACCGTTTGTTCCAGCGTATTCCGCACCGCTTCTCCGGTAGTCATTTTGGGATTATTCTGTTGATTGGTATCTAAGACATAATCCCAACGTTCGATGAACCGTTTCTTGTGCCGGTCTAAGATACGCCAATCCACAAAAAAAGCCCTTTTGTATTTCAGGGATGCTCTTTCGGTTCGATTATCCGCTCCTACATTCCAAGCTTCATTCCGGCGATAGCGCATCTGTATTTCCCAACGCGCCATATCGGCATATACCAGCCGGTCGATGCGGGGGGCAACCCAAGCGGCGCCCACTCCGTATATGACTACTATCCCTTCGTGAATTTCCGATAAATCGTTATGAAGCCGGTTCACTTTTTGGAAATCGAAATACGATTCTATGTTATAGCGGGTTTTATATCCGAATAGCTCATCATCCGTAATATCATCCTTGAAAAAAGTATTGATTTGTCCGGCAGAGTGCATTATACTCGAAGTATCGATGAATCTGACGTATTGCAATCCATCCATTAACGACGTTTTCACTTCCGCATCAATGACGCCGTTGTAACAATCAATGACCAAGTATTTAAGCCCGGCTCCCAATGCTTGCATGGAACGGTTCAACTGTTCGCCGATAGCTGTCCATCCGCAATAACAAGTATCAATCCGGCTGTCTACCGTAACAGAAGGAAATTTATCATAGTTGGACTTTTGAAGCATTTTTTATTATTTTACAGGAATATCCCTTAAGCTGAATACATTTTCATCATTCAGCGTATATTCGCATTTCATCAGATAATCTCCGGCTTTATCCGGTATTTCAACTTCGAAAGGAACCGTCGACACTTCGTAAGGCTTCACATTCACTTCTTTTTTGCAGGTCGAAACGATTTGCCCGTCGAGGGAAACGCTCAACTGAATTTCATGGTTAAACGGCTGTTCCAAATCGTTAGTCACAAATACCGGAACATTGATTGTGTCGCCTTTACGGTATTCTTTTTCCCAAGTGTCGATCATCAGACCGACGGGTGCAAAAGCCGGTTTCACATATTTGTAAAAAGCCGGTTCGAAAGTTAAGCTGCGTATATTGGTAAAATTATCCGAAGTCTGTCCGCGAGGCTCTTGGGAACGCGAATAGCCCAAGCCGCAGAAATGCAGCACTCCGGCTGCCATGCGGTGAGCGCGCCAGTATTCCGTCAATTCGGCTAACCGGCGGCTATAGATTTCAAAGCGTTGTTGGGAAGCCAGATCTTTGCCTGCCCAGAGAACGTCATATACCCGCTCGGTAAGCGTAGTAGCGCTCCCGTCGCGGTTCAGCCAGAGCCAACCGTATTCATTGATGAGCGCCGGATTGTCGAATTTCACGCTGTCGCCGGCTGCCGAAAGACGTTCTTGAGCATTATTGCCCGGAATCCGGATTGTTCCGAAAAAATCTTTTTTATATCCTTCCTCCGGTTCTTTGGCATTGTCGTCCATATATTTCAGATATAGATACGGATGCGATTCGCAGACATCGGTTTTACTCGCCGGCGCCGACCATCCGTTTTCCCACGGACGCCCCGAAAGATCGAGATCGCGTACCATTCCGATAGCTTTACCCGTTTCTTCGGTGATCGATTCATTTTGTCCGTCCCAAATCACCACGCTCGGATGATTCCACCGCTCGCGCATCCAACGGCGATATTCTTCGGCAATTTGAGGCGCCTTCACGTTCGGCTTGAACTGATTGTCGCCCCAGTAAGGATATTCGTCCTGCAGCATGAAGCCTAAGCTGTCGCATATATCATACCAGTGTTCGGGAGGAAATCCGATGCAATAACGCATCGTATTCCAGTGCATGTCTTTGAAACGTTTGTGCAAGGTTGTCGTCCATTGTCGATCCCAAGGCAGATTACTCCGTTCGGAATCTTCAAAGAAACGGAAAATACAAACATTCGTTCCCCGCATGTAATAAGGTTTTTCGTTGAGTAGCGCAATCTTCTTTTCAGGATCGAAACGGAACGAACGCATCCCGAATTTTACGCGCTTATCGTCGGCTCCCGTACTTAATGTCAATTCGTACAAAAACGGCGTTTCGGGCGTCCATAACTTTGCTCCTTTCATATCGATTTCGAAATCGGCTTTAATCAATCCGTTTTCCGATGTTGTTTTCGGAGTTATTTTTTTGGAAACGACCATTTTCCCGGATGCCGCTTCAGCAACATGGTACATCAGTTTCAATCCTGCAGGCGAATCGGTTTCTATTTCTGCCACCACCCGCAGTTTTTCGTTCACAATGTCGGGAACGCATTGGATGTTATTGATGTAAGGTTTGTTGGAGCAGGTAATTTCCACCTGATCGTAAATACCCGGAATGTATTTAACTTTCTCAAAATCATTTCCATCAGGGATTGTATCGGGAAGTTGCGACCGGCAACCCACGCCGACGACAATCTCATTGGCTTGTCCGGCAGGCGATAAAAACGGTTTGATGTTGAAGTAAGAAGGCGTAAAGCAATAATAGTTCTCGCCAACGAAATTGCCATTGATATATACTTTGGTATGATACTTTGCCTTATTGATTTTAAGTTCTATTTTTTCAAAATTTGTATTGACAAGGTCAAATTTGCGTTGATACCAATACCATCCGTCCGCGTAATGCGTACGCGCTGTGTCAAGCGCAGGTAGAGCCCTATCTACAAGTCCCGGTACTGGAACCACTGACGTAAATGCATCGGGAAGTTCCCCTGCGGTTTTTGTAATCTTCCACATACCATCCAAACTTATCGTTTG
>Ga0123354_10010976_pt1 | contig 13975 bp, 9 predicted proteins | sample TergutLab28metaG_2_FD_97872 | JGI IMG/M metagenome (GOLD analysis project Ga0123354, IMG submission 97872) | Labiotermes labralis P4 segment gut microbial communities from Petit-Saut dam, French Guiana - Lab288 P4 | ecosystem: Host-associated > Arthropoda: Insects > Digestive system > Gut ... | reverse complement strand
GGATTGGGCTGGCCCAGGATAGAGACAGTTGGCGGACGCTTGTGAGTGCGGTAATGAACTTTCGGGTTCCGTGAAATGCGGGGAATTTCTTGACTAGCTGCAAACCAGTTAGCTTCTCAAGAATGACTCTGCACATCGTGGAGTAAGTAAGTAAGTAAGTAAGTAAGTAAGTAAGTAAGACAATATGTAGACATAGAAGCGTCGAACAAATGGCTGACAAACGTGGATTTGTTCTCCGAAACAGAGGGCTTCTTAACAGCAATACACGACCAAGTCATACTAACAAGAAACTACAAGAAATATATTTTGAAGCAGCCAGACACCGAAGAGCTATGCAGAATATGTGGAAAAGAATCGGAGACAATCCAACACATTACTGCAGCATGTGAGCAACTAGCACCTACCGAGTATGTAAAGAGACACGATGGACTAGCCAAAATTATCCGTCAGAAACTGGCAGAAGGAGCCGAACTGATTGACGATAAAAGTCAATATTGTAAGTACACACCAACTAGTGTATTGGAGAATCAACATTTCAAGCTGTGCCGGAATCGCAGCAAACTTACGGACAAAACAATATCTTTCAATCGACCTGACATAACTTTCATCAATAAGAAAACACAGAACACCTTTTGATAGACATAGCTGTCCCAAATACACATAATCTCGCCAAAACAATAACCGACAAATAAAACAAATACCAAGAACTGACGAATTAAATATGTGCTATGTGGAAGCAAAAGGCAGCACAAGTGATCCCGATAGCAATATCATCTACGGGAGTAATTCCAAAGCCACTATCACAAAGTCTAACAACACTTAACCTGCACTCCAATACATATATACAGCTGCAAAAATCTATAATTCTTGGCACATGTTCAATTGTAAGAAACTTCTTAAACTACAAGTAAGACCACCGAGCCTAATCCTGTTGCTTACTGCATCCCAGGATAGGTGAATATTTCCCAGCCAAAGCTGAGGAGTGAAATATTCGATGATGATGATGATGATAATAATAATAATAATAATAACTGTGGCGCTACATCCCTTTTTCTGGGTTTCTACCTCGTGTCTACAAATATTTTGCAGGGCATCTCAGTAGACGTACTGGCAAGAATCACAACAGATTATAAAACTCTTTAACACTGCGGAGCCAATCACAGGTGATATAAAATATGCACAGCTTAAAGCAAGCATTAAGCAGGATCTAGAATGTCACGTGTTCTTATCGCACGCAAGCGACACGTGCGCATTCGTGTCACAGGAATAGAACTCGGTAAACAAGATTTATAGTGAGACTCTTGTCACAGCTATTGTATGGCGTCTATCAGCATATATACTCGTGTGTGCGTGTGTGTGTGTGTGTATGTATGTGTGTGTATATATATATATATATATATATATATATATATAATTTTAAAATAAGAATAAAACAGAACAGAAATTATTGTCTTACGACACTTCCGATTCCCCTGCTCTGTAGCTGAGGTCGTCACTCCATGCCGCAATGCCGCACAGCGTTTGCCGGAAGATATGAACCGACGTTTCGGGACAGCCTATCGGACTAGCTTGCCCCTTGAAGATGGGATGTAAAGTAAATCATTGGCAAGTTCAACCTACGATTATAACCCAGCCACTTTTTCGTGTGACCGTATCACCGCCTGGTACAGCCGCAACGAAGCAGGCTGGCCACAGCACCACAACTACAGAGAACGCCAGGCGACGGACGGACTGACAGGCTTCGTACGGATGGGATAAAAATGTGTGGTCTTCCTCGCACGAAGACGAACCACTGTCATCCAATTATATCGATGTACACGATCGATAGTTTTAAACTATCGACAGTTACGATTTACTGATGGAGTTTCAGTGAAATGTTGACTCTTCATGTAAAACACGCAATTTTCCGTTAAACGAAGAGACCAGCGCACAGTTACAGAGACTCAAATGAAATCAATGTATCACTGACTCCTGTCACGGATTCACCAAGTTTGTTCCCCACGGTTGTTACGTGTTTCATTTCGTTCCACCGTCTGTCAGTTTCCAGTTTATTTGCTGTTACGTCATTCCAAACCCACACTTGATGCCCAAGTGACAAGTAGCTGCTACACATGCCATCAGCTTTACTAAGACGAAAACCAACCTGCACAATATTTAAATGCTCAAGCCGTACCGCGCAGTAAACACATTCCGTCTCGGTTATACAAACCAGTAGGTCTGCCTTACAGAGGGATTAACCGCTGTTTGTTCTGAGAACAAAACCGAACACTTAACACACAAATGGGCAGAACGTCCAATTTGTAAGTGTTAAACCTCGTGGGACATGAAAGGGACTGAAATTGTTTATATGGATTTGGGCACAGTAAGTGCTCACAAAAGTTCTGTAGGGAAACCCCACAGACAGAAAACTGTTTTGGAGATTGGAATACCCACAGAACAGTAATGTGTGTCTTTGACTTTAGTAAAGACCTGGAATGACTGTACCTTAACAACCTTTTCCAGTTATACAGGTTACATACCACGCAAAAAATAAATACGAAGGAAGCAGTCATCATGTATTCCATATTGACTATCTTAGTATCTCCCTCAGGAAACAGAAACGACGACGAAACCCTCAGTAAGAATAGCCAGTCTTTCACATGGAATTCTAACCCCGTAATTTCAAACACAAATGTAAGACTATTTAGCCACTACATGACGACGTGCCATCAGCGGTCAAATCCTTACTTTTCCATACGAAGGTTCCGACTAACACTTCGAAAAGGAATGGTATAACCATATCAGAATGTTCGTAACTGTGGAAGATGCAATGTGTGGAGAGATGCCGGGTGTGGGAAGATGCCATGTGTGGAAAAATTCCACACATATTGCATCAGATGTGTTATTATGACAAGGAGCAAACGAGAGCTCTCGTATTGAACGTGGAGCCGTCCGGTTTGGCAGCCGCAAAAATTTAGAGTCTATCTTCCGCTCACAAACTAATTGCACAAGGAATCGGTTCTAACTAAATACAAGTGCACTAATACACTTCATGGATGGTGGTGAGCGGTCAACATCACGCCCCAGGAAAGGAAGCCGGTGCCCAATGAATAGGAAAACGGGTAGGTCCCACAACCGATCTGGACCATTTGGAGAAAAGAAAAAGCCTCGCCCTTCCGGGTTTCGAACCCCGGATCGTTAAAGCAGAGAGCGCAGTCAGTATGTGTACCGAGATATCCCGGCTTTCCAAGTTGATTAATACGGTATGGAAAACAGGAAGTATTGTGACGAAAATATTGTGGCCTATTTTAAGCTCCTACTACCAAACGCATGGCACATCATCAGTATTACCAAGGTTAAAGAGGTGCTCAGCTTGAGACTGTAGTAATCAGGCTAATTCTGAAACACTCTGACTTCCGTCTTTTTCCGATTCACCAAACCCCCCCCCCCCACACACACACACACGCACACAAACACACCCCCCCACACACCCACACACATTCTGCTTCATTTAACGGCAGCCCTGCAGCAGATATCAGTCAGTCAAATTACCAACTAATTATCGCTCATATCTGTTTCGAGGTTCTTCACACAGGCGCTAAGATTCAGGAGTGTCTGTCTGTCTGTCTCTGCTACGGACACATCGCCTTCCCTTTATGTGACAGCCGCTCTGCACGTTTTATTTCCGCAAACTAATTACCGTATCCTGCTTTATTGGCTCTCTGACTCAAACACGCACTGTATACGACAAACTTCTGGCTTACTTCACAGAATTTTTCCCTCTTCCGTGCACTGTAATACTGAGTTAGAGGAGAAGGGATTACCATGCCCCGTCCTGTAGTACGGGCCAAATTCACTTAAGTCTGGGATGGCAGGTCTACTTAATTGATCCATCACTCACTCTGGACCCAAATTGCTGCTTCTTCTCCTAGTAATGCGGTTATTCCCCACACCCCACCACATTAGACCAACACACTCACACACACACACACACACACACACACTCACACACACACACGCGCGCGCGTCTTCCGAACCGGTCTTACTTTCCGAGATGGAAGAAAGTTAAAACTGCAGACGTAATTCACCGTTAAAACCAACTGGTTTCAATACTGTGTAAGAAATCTGACACACCCAAGATTCTCCACGGGGACAGAAACTCTGGCTCTGTAGTACAGTTAACACGGACAGAATTCATGCAGCTGTAGGGTCCATGTGTCAGCACACGTTACTAATTATCGTGTTTTATCGAGCAGCTTGGTACATTCTGGCACACAACGGAGGAAACAGGAGTGCGACTGCTGTTGAAGATGGGTCCCTGCCCCTGAGAACGGGAATAGTGCAAATGACCGAAACGTCGGTTTCTTATAAAGCTATACCTTAATCACACAGTAAAAAAGCCAAATTGGAGTGGTGCCATAGCGGTAATGATAATTCTGATCAATAAAATGCACGTATTGCTGGTTAAAGTGATTAAGAGTAGGTAAAAGAACAAGACGAATTTCACCCTAGAACAGGCCATACAGGTCCAGAGGGGGAGTAGACTGGTGTGGAGTGGAGTGGAGTAGAGTAGAGTACATTAGAGTAGGGGAGTAGAGTAGAGTAGAGTAGAGTAGAGTAGAGGAGTAGCGTAGAGGAGATTAGAGTAAAGGAGAGTAGAGTAGAGTAGAGGAGTGGCGTTGAGGAGATTAGAGTAGAGCAGAGGAGAGGAGAGTAGAGTAGAGTAGAGCAGTGTAGAAAAGTAGAGCAGAGGAGAGTAGAGTACATTAGAGTAGAGGAGTAGAGTAGAGCAGAGTAGAGTAGAGGAGAGTAGAGTAGAGTAGAATACATTAGAGTAGAGGAGTAGAGCAGAAGAGAGTAGAGTACAGTAGAGCAGAGCAGAGTAGAGTAAAGGAGTAGCGTAGAGGAGATTAGAGTAGAGTAGAGGAGAAGAGTAGAGCAGAGGAGTAGAGTAGAGTAGAGGAGTAGAGCAGAGTAGAGTACAGTAGAGTAGAGGGGTAGAGTAGAGTATAGTACAGTACAGTACAGTAGAGCAGGCCTTTAACCTCGGCGCTAGATGGGGTGGGTGGTCAACGCCACGCCCCAGCCGCTTTACCCCCAGGAACGAGACCCGATACCCATTGTCAGACGAGCTGGGCGATCCCCAGGGCCGGTCTAGACGGGTGAGGGAAAGTCTCGCCCCTACCGGGATTCGATCCCCGGACCGTCGAGCCCGTAGCGAGCATCCATACCGACTGAGCTACAGCAGTGCACTCAACAGCAAGTGCCTGCAACAGATTCCCAAAATCAGGGCACAAACTAATCAGTGCACAGCCGAAAACTATGGGCTTTCCCGATAATCAGCTGGACTATGGGATATACTGAAGGTGCCAATCATGACGTTTCCAGAATGTTTACAGAAAAGATTTATAGAAGGCGGTGCAATTCGTCGCTGCATCTCCACAAGACACTTCTCTGCCACAGCTGTATACAGTCCTCGCCCTACCTTGTGTAGGCGGTTTGTACGCCATAACTAACACAATGGAAACGAATTCTTCGTCTACACGTGACCTTTGGGTCAAATCATTCAAAATTCGAACCCAAGGTCCAAGCATTTGAGCGTTCTCAGACCGTAAGGATTATCACTTGAAACACTTTTAAAAAATGTATTCACCTTCCATATAGCAGCTTCTTACCCCATTGCAACGAAACTATACAGTAATTCTGACAGAATATATTGCGATTATAGGTCTATATCTCATCATCCAAATGCATAACAGAACAAGTTTCAGTGCCCCCAAGCGGTAGTGTTAGCAAACTTCTTGCTCTGTGCTCTGCGGGAGGATATAGGGCATTACTCATTCATCAAACTCCGGATTCAACAAGAGCTGTACGAAGCTGCAAAGAAAAATATGCCGAGATCATCAGGTTCTGAGGTCTCAGTACCAGGCGCGCGCGCAAACTGCTGGGGCAGAACGGTGAAGTTTCAGAGGGGAAACAGAATACAAAATTTATACTTCATATCGCCCACTTTTCGATACTGGCGATGGTGAAACTCGTGTAGACACTAAAACTATCAAGAGGAAACTGTGTCCTCCTTTGTACAACTATTCCTTCAAATACTAAAATCCATCATATTTAAATATTCAGTCCGTACCGCGCAGTAAACACACTCCGTCTCGATTATAAAAACGTATCAGTTAATTCTATGTAGGTAAATAATGGCTGTTTGTTCTGAGATCTATAAACAAGACGTTAATATACTGTGTGGGCAGAATGTATAATTCTTCTTCGTTATGTCTGGCCGTCTCTACGGATTTTCATGAAATTGGTGGGTGAGAATTTTTCGAAAATCTGTCGAGAAAATTCAAGTTTCGTTAAAATATGATAAATTTTTTTTTTTCCAAATTTCCTGCCGCTTCTGAGATAACGTGAAAAAAATACGACAGAGCCGGACAGGACACAGGTAACAAAACACGGCGCATGCGCTTTGAGTGCTGGATAGCTAAGACTACAGAAACACACTCAGAACATGTAATATTTATTGCTTTTCCATGGCAACAACGGTTACGCGAACGTTCCTCGGTGTTATGTTGTACATACCTTGTCTCTCTTGTTGAATGTTAAACTTGGTGGTATATAAAATAACCACTGAGTTTTGTTGTGCTCAAAACACTACACTTCTATCCAAGCGACTTTCGCAGCATTCAGGTCTTCGTGCTGTGAAGCTGACATGCACATTGTCTATGTGTGTATCAATCACGGATATGAACACACGCATATTATGTTTGGCATTTTGAATCCAGCAAACCAAGTCTGATATACATTTCAAAACCTTACATAATTGCCAAAACACGCGTTTACAAACCCACCTATGTCCAACGACCGTGACCAAAAGCTTCTAACAAAACGTACGGACAATAACGTGGCAAACGTAGATTTTCTGCGTGTTATGTGGAGGCTACATAAACCGTCTGCCCCTGTAGTAACCCCAACACACTGAGACAGGTGTAAAGTTTATATGTGTCTGTTTGTAAAACAGCACATTTCACTGATCTTATTTCATTCAGATACGCCCATAAGATTAAACACTGCACACACAATTATGTCTCACATTCACTGTACATTATTTCAAACAACTAATAGCAGATACAGCTGCTTCCTTTTAACATGCCACACAAGCGTCTGTATCGAACAGTACCGAAAAAAAAAAATTCGGGCCCGCAGGTGTTCAGAACGTATTCTGGGCAATAATTACAAGGAAGACCGTGTTTAGGACGGCTCTACGCTGTAGCTCTCCCACAGTCATGTCTACGTGTGTAGACACGGCGTCATAATTTGTCAATTAAACCAATGGAAGAACAATTAATGAGTATTCAAGACGGCTGAGGACAGCGAAAATTTACTCGGTTTCAGTCCGATGTCCGACGCGGATTCGGGGGGTCTGTGATCCGACCGGACGAATTTTCATGTTTCCTTCGTGGGTCTTTCCTTTCTGTTACCGCGGTAACCGCTTACCTGAACATGTGATTGCTGGGCAGCCAATGGACCCACTCTGCTCCTCTAAATGCATTTCCCTCGTCACTCTAACGCCAAATTAACACTTCATTCAAGGCCATTAAATAATTTAAGTCGATCATAACGACTGTGCCGATAAACTACTAACATCCTCGACTCAGTCCCAGTTTTCTCGTTTTTCTGAGTTGCCCCGTGCGATCTGAGTGCCTGACTGAATAAAACATCGTAATTTTAACCGATAAATGAAAACAGAGTAGAGTCTAGACGAAAATTAAAATTACGTTAGGCACTCAACTCACACCAGACTCCATTAGCCATTTAAGCCCTCGCGGTCACTTTATGTACCACCAGGTTTTAACATTCAACAATTCTACGTTCTGCCCACACAGTGTGTTTATGTGTTTTGTGTGGATCTCAGAACAAACAGCGATTATTTCCCTATACAAAATTAACTGACTGGTTTGTATAACCGAGACGGAGTGTGTTTACTGCGCGGTACGGACTGGATATTTAAACGGGATTTGTGTTACTCATTAGTATTTAATGCACAGCAAATAGTCTACAGGTGTATGTACATAGTTTCCTTGCGACAAAGCAAACAATTCGCACGGTAAAGCACTTATGTTACGTAACTTAAGGGCCAGTCAGTACAGCGAATCGCTACGGGCTGGACGATCCGGTGATCGAATCCCGACGGGAGAGGAAATTTTCTTCACCCGTCCAGACCGGCCCCGGAACCTACCTAGCCTCTCGTATAATGCTCACTGGGTCTATTTCTCGGGGGGGCAAGCCGCCGGGGCGTGGCGTTGACAACCCACCAACATCTATGTCCGAGGTTAAAGAATGAGTAGAACTATACCTCTATTCCCCCTGTGGGCCACCATGCCGTGTTCTAGGGTAAACTTTTATACATGCCATATGGTGGCATCACAGCAATGTATTCAGCACCAAAGTTACTTTAATGGATATTCATAAATTTATTCAGCGTGGCGTTTTCTTTAATCCTGTCTCTCCTGTCCAACAACCAGCACATAAACGGTTAACCTCGCCGATTGGGCTTGCTGCGAACACAGGTTTATTGCTTCTTCGCAGACCGCGTTGTTTCCTGGGTAACAGCAGACTCAGTGTGAGCCGGAGTTACACAGAGCTCAAAATCACACCGCATGGAGAGTTCGGTCGAATGGAGCTCCAGCTTGTGATGAAAGAGGATTTGCAAGTGGACTGGAGAGTTGCAACTCTACTCAGCGATATTTAATAATAATGCGGCCAACTGGACCGTGATAAATATGGCTTTACTGCAGAAGATAGCAAGTTCCACAGTGGCGGGATTTAGGCCTTGTGCATTGTGGGATGGGAGGCATTGTCTGGTTTACATTCACGTCCTCAACAACATCTTGGGCACGAGAATGGAGCAGATAGCAGGCAGCGCCATGAGGCAGACCGGAAGTCGTGAGAAGTGTTGTGGAGCATCTCGTGGAGTGTTTGAAAGGCTCCGGTGTATGTTACTGTACGAGATACACAGCTGTGTTGGAAAAACGTTAGGGATTTCTAAATTCCTAATCCGTTTATATCAAATTTCCGCACACGCAGTTCGCAGATTCCTCCTCTAAGAAGTTTACTCTAACAGACTGCTGTGGTTGTGACTGGCGCGTTTGTTATTCGGGAAGCACCGGGTATGAGTCGACGTCGACAGACAGGCTACTCTGACACCGTCATGACTGTACTCAGTATTCACCACAGCTACTTGAAATCGTCACACGGCCACTTCCTCTCGCACTTACCCCACTTTATGCTCCCCACTCTGCCTGTTATGTCACTTCCTCTCGCACTTACCCCACTTTATGCTTCCCACTCTGCCTGTTATGTCACTTCCTCTCGCACTTACCCCACTTTATGCTCCCCACTCTGCCTGTTATGTCACTTCCTCTCGCACTTACCTCACTTTATGCTCCCCACTCTGCCTGTTATGTTACGACGTACGAAATTAACTAAGTGATATAAAATAAACAAAGGAGAAGATAACATTTTCGTGGCCTCTTTTAATTTGTTTTGATCACTTAATCACTCATCCTGCACAGGATGGCATCTCGCACCGAGTTGCGGTAGTAAATATCTACTGAAGGTTTTTAAGAAAAGAAGGCCTGATGATTGCTTATATCAAGCCGAAACCAGTCGCCTTAAGATTTGTACTGCGAGGCTGTGTATCGCTGGACACTGCATAATATACTAAATCATAAGGAATCAGAGCCGAAGTCTGTATGCACCACCCACATGTACGGAAGCAACTAAGAACTGACAACTGAGGCGGCTTAGATTAATGCACTATAACACACAGAACACTCTATATTATCATTACTATATACTTTATGTGTTTTAACAATTCTTATTCTTCTTCTTGAGGCGCTACAACTTCAGAGAAGTTTTGGCCTTCTCAACGAGTGTCTTCCATTCGGTCCGGTCTCTGATGCAGTCCTTCCAAGATGTTATTTTCATCCTTGTTATGTCGCTCTTTACATCATCCTCCCATCTATTTTTAGGTCTTTCTAGCGATCTTGTTAGTGCGGGTGACCACTCATAATTTGTTCACCATGCTGTTATCTGGCGTACGATGTACGTGTCCGAACCAAACTAATCTTTGTGCTTTGATATAGTTTATGATATATTTATTACCAGTCATACTGTTTAGTTCTTCGATTTAATCCGCCATGTGCCATCCTTTTCTTTAGTGGGTCCATAGATTCTTCTTAGAACCTTCCTCTCAAATACCCTTAGTTTGGTTTCTATGTCTTCTTTTAGTACCCACGCTTCACATGCACATGTTGCCACTGGTCTCACTAATGTTTTATACATCCGTAGCTTGCAATTCTTAGTCAATAATTTACTTTTAAATAGGTTTTGATTTCCATAAAATGCCTTGTTTCCTAGGGAAATTCTTCCCTTTATGTGTTTTAACAATATTATATATATTTTAACAATATAACTTTTCAATTATTCTGATAAGAACTAACCCTTTGTTACAGTAACTCCCTGAAGATGACACGTCGGTGCCGAAACACGCAGGAATTTATGTATGTCACGTGTACTGTATCAAGAAGTGCATTGGTTGGATAATGTACTGACTGACTGTACAAAATATTAGGCTCAATGCGAGCTGAATACAGCGGTTCTGTTAGTTGAGGGGATGACTGTTGACCGCATTTTAAATGCAAAAAAAAAAAGCCGATTTTATTCTACAATTCCAACACTACACTGTTGTATTTTTATGTTTTTTTGACTGGCCATTCCTGTATAATCTCTTTAAAACGAAGCCAACTAGGTGCACACTACTTCTTCGTATATTTATTTCAACTTCTGTACATGTTTCGGGCAACTGTGTGCCCATCATCAGGAGAACTTACTGTATCTATGCGACACTGGTATTTTTTGCTCTGTATGGGTGGCTGTCTGGTCTGCTGCAGCAGACCAGACAGCCACTCATAGATACATAGATAACAGTAAGTTCTGCTGATGATGGGCACACAGTTGCCCGAAACATGTAAAGAAGTTGAAATAAATATACTAAGTAGTAGTGTGCACCTAGTTGGCTTCATTTGGAAAAGACTACACGGTGGTATTCGCCAATTCGCCAGTTAAAAAACAGTATAAAGGGCACTTCAACAGCCAGGCTCGTACTGCACGCACATTCCAGGGACGCAAAGCGGGTTGCAACGTGCCTCATTCTTACCGAGGCTGTACCGGCTTCAAACACTGCCAAGAGATGCCATCAGTATGATCGCACTGTTTCGCAGTTTTCATTAGATAATAGACAGGAATATACCGTGGCATTTTTCGCCTCACCACATCGCGAAATCATCTCTCCGTGATTTAATGGCATTATAAAAACTCATTAGTTGATTCAGCATCGCAAAACAGAAAATAATTAGCCCATCGCAAAAAAAAAACATTCCGGCCCGGAAAAGGCCACCCAGAACAGATTTGTCACAAATTTCATTTACAGATAAATCGTTATCACTTCCAGATTGACATAAAAGTCTCGTTCTGGTTGCAATTATTTTATGTTGTCCAGGCCAATGCCCATGCAGCAGGCTATAAACGTGCCTTTCTTTACCAAGTTAAAAAAACGTACGATGAAATTCTCTACGTTACAGCATAGCCGTGGGCGAGCAGCACAGCTAATTTAGGTTCCGGGTTCGGTTCGCGGTAAGCTCCTTGAAAATTGCCAAGCGACCTACTACTCCTGTCCACGCTCAGTAGCTCTGGGGTCTGCCCGGCCTCTAAAAGAAATGAGTACCGAGGGATGTCCTTGGGGGTTAAGTGCGGCCGGCGCGTAGAGCTGACAACTCTTGTCGTCCTGGTTGTGCTGAATGTCAAAGTAAGGGCGGAAGCCCAACATTCCATCCTCCTTCTAAGTCTTCATGATTTGTTACGGGAAACCTTTACCTTTGACCGAACACTGCCATCCGGTGGAAGGTACCAGCAGAACAGACACTGCAAACCCACTCACACAAGGTCACCTTCCTCCCTGTATTTACCTCTCTACAAGTTGTTACCGCTGCTCGTTACCCGAACACCCAACATCAATGTGCCCTAACAATTCCGGTAACTCCACAATCGGACTATCTTCAGCAGATTCCAAAGTTTCGCTAAGTCAACCATTACACTAAGTGACCTTAAATTTTGCCCGATCTACTTATTAGTCTTCGGCATTAGGCTAGCGATTAGACACTGACCTGGCACCTCCTTGACTCATCCGCCCTGCGGACTACAAAGGTGGACCTACATATAACAGGCTTTGAAGAATGTACGTGAATTCAAAAACAGTAAGACAACTTCGCATCCAGTTAAGTCACTTTGTGCTACCATAAGATCTAATACATGGACAGCCCCCCCCCCCAACCACACTGCGACGTCACGTGAGCCAGCATCCCAACCGTAGCGACGCGAGCACGGCCGGCACCTAACTCCCCCACTTCTTGTTACAAATTTGTGTATTCCTTTCCTTCCCGATCACGGTTTCTTCGTTAGGCGCGCCTCCCCTGTGACTGTGACTAAGTCGACTAATTTTAACTCAAAGCGTTAACGAGATTTCACAGGTTGACGTAATTACGTGCCTGCATGTAACAGTGTCAGTTCACACGGTTCACACCACGCAGTCACACACTGCTCATTTATGGTCATGCCTCAATTAATACAATGACATCTACTTATGTCACTGACATTTCCAGCAACGTACAGTCACTTACTAAACCATTACTTCGAGGGGTATCTGTGGAGACTTTGCAGCCGATGGGATGACACAATATTGGCTTATGCTGTACCGGTCATGTCAGGGACTTATCAGGCTGATTGATGGGTCTCTAATATTGTGCTAGATGGTAATTTTCACCCACCCACACTGCCGCCTGCACTAGTTGATTACACACAGTAATGGTATGTGGCATTACACACAGCGCTGTGCTGCTGTCGATAATAGTACAATGAAGCTACACTGGAAATGGCGCTCTGTGACGTAATTCCGGCGGAGAACAGCGTCGACTATAGGATGTTTCTAAATAAGAAATTAATATAGTCCTTGGGAGACGGCGGGATATTATGGGATTTTACACGCGTGATACTAAGCGCGGAAGAAGTGTTGTCGTGCATGACGAACTGAATCAGGAAGCCACAGTTTGCGTCATCAGGTTCTACGAATTGATCTGCACACTTAAAAGCGTGGTAACTGGTCAACGCAGCCGAAAACATCCACTAGCTGCTGAGTGGGTGGTGTCATATTGAAACTACAGTGTTGCTGGGTTATTGCGACACCATGTCACTGCATTCAAACACAGAGTAAATGATGCGACGTCAGATGTGTGATGAATCTGAGAGGATGTGGAAGGAGACGACGTGACACCGTCCATATCCTAGCCCGACACTTACTCCGTGGGACTCACAAAAGCTACGATAAATATGAGTCAGAATAAGCGGAAACTCGGCTGAGATTCAAACCAGAAACCCAACGAATACAAGTATAGAGCACTGCCTGTATATCGAATTGTTCGGCGTAAGTGCAGTATGTCCAGTTACGTCCTGTACAAATTTACATTCATCACGTGTCTTTGTGTTCCTGCACGCGTACGTTTATTGTCGTGGCGTATCGAGTGACGCTGCCAGGTTTTCCGAACGCAGCTAGTGGCAGAACCACGATTTCTGGTGCCCGGAGCGAGTAATAAGGACGAACGGCTCTAACACACATTAACGATCTTTAAAAACCAGTAGTATTTAACTTCATTTTATGTGGTTGAATAGTTTTAACGTTTGCTGGGCGCAGCAAATCAAACTGTTTCTCACAAAGTATTCATTTTGCCACCCACTTCGCCGGCCTCTGGACTCTGCCGCTCCGGACGACGGCGCCACTCGCCAACCCCCCCCCCCCCCGCAATCCCCCCCCCCCTTTCCATTTTTTTCCACAAAACTCCAAAAATAAAAAATTTTACCCCCAAGAATTCAAAAAAAGTGG
>Ga0123354_10010972_pt1 | contig 13976 bp, 6 predicted proteins | sample TergutLab28metaG_2_FD_97872 | JGI IMG/M metagenome (GOLD analysis project Ga0123354, IMG submission 97872) | Labiotermes labralis P4 segment gut microbial communities from Petit-Saut dam, French Guiana - Lab288 P4 | ecosystem: Host-associated > Arthropoda: Insects > Digestive system > Gut ... | reverse complement strand
CAGCCTCCTGTAAAATGGGTACCGGGTCTTTCCCGGGGGTAAAGTGCGGCCGGGGCGTGGTGCTGACCACTCACCCCCTTCTAGTGCCGCGGTCATGGAAGAGTAGAGCTATACCTCTACCCACCTTTTGGGCCACACCGGGCCTGTAACGGGATCACTTTACCTTTTACCTTGTAGTATGACATTTAATTGTATTTAGTACATTATAAGACAAGTAGATATATACGCCAGAATGTTTCATGAATCAAGTCTGTAACTGTCTCTGTACTGAAGGTGAGGTTAACAGTAGTTGGGGTTATATCGTCCTTCACTTCTTTGCATGGCTTCACGACGAGGTGCACATTTAAATTCAGGACAACTTCACCGTTGTCTTCAGCACAGGGCACGCATGTTACTGAAATTTTTTTTACGATCTGTGGTGCAAACGCGGTTAGCAGTGCCAAAGAAGGTATTGCCCCCTCGTTTGAGTACCTTCTGAATCCAAGAGTAAGGGAAGAATTGTATAGGGAGGGGAGGTCTTAAGTAGACCGTTTAATTGATTGTACGGCATTTCATTGGGCTAGGCCTGGGTACATGTAATACGAAAGTCGGCTTCCCGAATCGCGATCGGCGCTCGAAGTTGAGCATTAATTTTAGTTAACGCCTTTGCTGGACACTAGCTTGACACACGACTGCGATTTCTATATCTTTGGATGCAGGGACTTTCAGTTTGTTGTCCTCCATGCTTATAGGCAAATTTAAATGTTTATTGTTAAGGCGTTGTAAGTTGAAGGTTTAAAGTTGTGTCTGTTTATTAATAGTTGTCCAACGAGATGCAACACAAAGCAGTCTACTTATTATTCTGCAAGTTCGCTCTACATGTTTCGGCTGTCAACCACACCCGTCATCAGTAGTACACAAAACTGTAACTACAGCCTCCGGTACTGGTCATATTCTTTTGTGCGTCTGCCTCCCTCCAACGTGGCCAACTTGGCCACATTGGAGGGAGGTAGCTGCACAAAAAAATACGTATGACCAGTAGCGGAAGCTGTAGTTACAGTTTTGTGTACTCATGATGGGTGTGGTTGACACCCGAAACATGTAGAGTGAACTTGCAGAATAATAAATAGACTGTTTTGTGTTGCATCTCGTTGGACAATTAGTAATATAGATCAGCGATGCATGGAACCATAATTTAAGGTTGTGGCTGTACTCGTCCAGCCAGTCGTCTGCGTAGCCTACAAAACTTTGTCGAAGTATGAAGTCCGAACCTGTATGTTAAGCAGTCATAATTACTGTTAGAAGACCATAGGTAAAGTAAAAAGGCCAAGTTCACCCTTTTACCTGCCATGAGGATACAGAGGGGTTTCAGAGGTAGAGATTTACTCTTTCGTTAACCTCGGCGCTAGATAGGAATGGGTGGTTAACGTTACGCTTCTTCTGCTTTAACCCGGGGGAATGACCCGTCACTCATTGTTCAGGAGGCAGGGTCGGTTTACGGATGAAGAAAACTTGGCCCGTACCGGAATTCGATCCCAGGACCATTCAGCCCCTAACGAGTCGCGTTAAATGGTCATAGTGCTCTTCGTTGACAGCGAAGTAGAAATGCACCGACGATTATTTTATGCTTCATCAGTTGGAAGAGCCGTACGATTCTGGGTGTTCGTGCACTTCCCTTCTGTATCGTCCCTGTGGATTAATTGTTTGCGGGGCCCCGGTCGGACAGTTCGAAAGGGCGACCGCCGTGTTGTTACGCTTAACTGGGTACCGTGCCCAATGTTGCTGTGGGTCATGTGCAGGCCTGTATGTGTGTGTGCAAATAGGCCTGAAATTAACAACTATTAATAGACTTTGATGCTACAGGAGCCCCTTATTTACTGTGTGTCGGTGTTTCGCTTCAGAGAGGTAACGTTATTCACAGTAGATATGTCTGTACTGTATCTGCTAAAACAGACGCATGACGTGAATTAATTCGGCCCGCAAGTGGGAACATGGACAACCCCCTGATGTTTTTCCACAGCTTGAGTCATACGTTTGCCAGCACGGCCCTTCGGCGAGGCGAACCGAAAATCCTTATTTGTGGAACCAGTAAGATTAAAAATAGCGATTCGCAGGATGTTTTTTGAGCGCGTTCGCATAGTCGCGGAAAGTGCCGTTTCGCTTCGTCATCGCTGCCCGTCCGACTGTCTATCGTCATGAATCTCTCTGCTCCGACTGGTCGGATTTCTGTGAAATGTTATGTCCGAGACGTAAAGGAAATATGTCGAACAAATCCATATTTAGTTCAAATGGGACAGAAATATCATGGCACTTTACATGAAGACCTAAGTACGACGTGTTGACAGCAGCATAAAATCGCCATAAAGTCCATCTCTTCAAGCCAGACGGTGAACTGTTTGATGTGTTTGCATGGAAGGTTACGTTACACGTACATTGCCTACCTTGTCTAATGTTTTAAACATAATCTGTAATGTAATCAGTATGTGAGTCGTAACAGTGCTTAGAGGTAGGTATCCAAGCTTCAACCTGCTTGTGTTGGTGTGGTGCTGAGTTAAACACTATGACAACACCTCTTTTACGTTTCACAGCATTCGTTCACCCAGAATTTTTTTTTTTATATTGAAGTCACTTGGTGGATTGCCACGCCTGGTTTGGGCTGCTGATTTGTTTGTGATATAGGGATACAGTTGGAACTTCCTGCTATAAATGTGAACTCAGATCGCTGTACATATAAATCACGTTCTCTATTTGGAGATCTTCGAGTCAGCATAGGTCCTTGAGAGGTTTAGCTGCAGCCCTCGCTGTGTGGTTCGACCCCAATCCTTCTCTGTCCGTTGCCCAGCTCCACCAATAAGAGCAGGACCAATATCGGAAGTACACCACGCCAGGCAGAAAAGGAGTCATTATATGCCCCGTCTCGAATGTAGTCCCTAAAAGCATGGGACCGTAAGCTGGCTATTCAGACTTAGGCGTTTAAAGTAGAGCTTTCTGCGTAGCCATGTGATCGACATTCATGTCGCGGGTTCTACAAGACACGGTGTTGAAATCGTTTAAACATTAGGCTTTTATACTTCTGCGATATGAGTCAGGGTCTCGTCCGGATCCAGTCTGAAGGAATTAGAATAGTGGGGCTTGGTTGTGGGACAGAAGAATAATGGTGCGATTCGCGGCAGTGGACAAGATACTCTCCAAAACGTGCAAACCCGCTGTGGAGCCCACCCAGCCTTTTGTATAATGGATGCCGGGGGTATATCGGCCAGATCGTGCAGCTGACCACTGACCGGTTAAGAATGCGTGTAGTTTATGCGCATGTGCCTTCATGTCGTTTTGGTTAGTGAAGCACAGAGACAACTGTACCTTGCAAGGACTGAGTTAAACACCAGTAATTGTGCCAAAAATTGTTCGTACTCTTCTGTTGTAACACCACCATGATGATGATCATCATCATCGTCATTATCGTAGACGGCTGTTCGGAATGTCGGGGTGTAGAACCTGCTTTTTCCATCTTCATCCCCGAAGTAGAGGTATCAGGTTTCTGCCATATACATTGATAACTCCAAACCAGACTGCGTGTTGATATGGACTAGATGATGCCGCCTGCTGCTGTCCAGTTCCGAGTATGGCGATTAAAGATGCCCCTAGTATAACGTTCCAGACGAGAAGTATTTTGTATACGCTGAAATGAAATCAACACATCACAAGTCGTTTACTTTATATACCGCACATAATCGTAAGTATCGATATTCCGAAAGGGGCTTGAACCCGTGACCCTAGATTTGATCGGCTCTAATGTTGTGCGTGTCTCAGGTTTGTTCATTTAACGTCGTGGATTCTCATGGCTTGATTGCTTCGATTTTCTTTACAAGTGTTACGTCTGTGGACTAGAATTGGTCTCTTGCAGAAAACATTGCTAGGAGATGGCGCTGGATTGTATATAACCCATACGCGGACCTGCTGTTATATCTTCGGTGTGCGTTTCTTGGAATTCACTTGACGTCTGTACCACCGGTGGCCGGTGAGGTGCGTGAGGCTACCAAGCCCACCTTCCTCTCTTTAGTTTGCAACCTTGAACCGTGGTTGCCTGCCTCAGCACAAACGGATATGCCCTTCGTCACCTTCTGCGTATTGATTAACCTACCTTAGCTTTAGCAAAGTATCTTGCTTGTCACTAACCATCGGCGTAGCTTCACTTCTGAGGTTTGTCATCGAGAAGCAACGGTGATGCCACGCTGCAAGATACATGAGTGGGCCGCTTCAATTTTAAAAAAGAAATACGGGTCCTACGATATATGTAATTATGTTGCAATTTGTTATTACTGTTATTGCAGTTTTACAGCATGTTTGAGTGAGGTGTCATAAAGAACAGGATGCAGTGACGAAAAATGATAAATGACTTGTTTGTGCCTTTCTTGTTCTCAGTCACTTTATGAAAATATTGAAAGGTACGGCTAGAGGAATGTGAAAGAAGCCTTGCATTGGATTTAAATTATCACTGTCCCTCTCTGTACAGGATACCTGGAGGGAGGAAGGAGGGAAATGTGGCAGGAAATATGGCCACGTTTTACACCAGACGTTTTTCGTAACTTAAATCTTGCAAGTTGTCACTGGTTTAAGTAGGTGTTCATACTCGGGCGATTTAAGGGACGGTGTCAGCAACGAAACAAACACTTGAGGCCTTCGATCTTCTGGAGTGTTTGGCAGCGTAGACGGGTAGTAAGTTACTAGCGTGTCGGTACAACATATCGGCCCCATCGTCAAGGGTCAGCAATCGGAAAAGCCCGTTGAAGATGGGACCAATAGGTTGTCCCGAAACGTCGGTAAACGGCTGAAAACATGCGCAGCGTAACATACAAGAAGAACGAAGACCTCGACTGCACCACGGTGGAAGCCTGAAATCTCGCAAACCAGCACTTTGTTGTCACTCTTGCTTTGGGACAGAAACTCTAGTCTCTTTTACTGTCATTTTTTCTCACCACCTGTTCTCTTGTTTCCTGTCTCTTAGCACTTTTTGCTTCACGCACGCATGCCCCCCCCCCCCAAAAAAAAAAAAATGGATTCAAACAGTCAGTTTCATGGAAAGTGCAGCTACAGTTGGGTGAAGCTAGTGCTTTGATTCCCACCATGACGAGACTAAAAATAATGCACTCCGTGACGCAGTACGCGGACTTTATCCCGGCGTTCTTTACTTTCAGAATGTCATGCGGATACACGCGTACATGCATTTTTATTTACGCCGGTAAGAGAAGCATGGCGTCGCTAGGATGATTTTCACAAAACTGGCAAATTCTTCAACAGCATTCGTTATGTGTGGGTCACACAGACTGTCGCCCAAGTCCCATTGCCAATGTGTCGAAAACTCGTCTCATCCCATCCTCTGATAAACAGGAGGCGTGCTACTTACCCTTTGACCCGTTAGGAAAGAGCAGCTGAACTGTTACTAGACATTGATTTAATCTTTCTGACGTATTCATCCATGTTGGTGCTTCCGTATGTATTGGCCGGTAACTATCATACTACGTAGACTCTTAAGATGGGGTCAGCAAGCTGAGAAGAAAGTTCGGTAACTCTTTACCAGTCGACATGACGTCATCACCCAGAAGACTTGACTCTTTGGACACACACCGGTTTCCGAACTGTATACTGTTCGGAAACCGGAAGATGACGGATAAAATCTAGAAGCCATATAACATTAAGTTAATTTTTTATGATATGTCCATTTGTGCGTTGGCAGCTAGGATAGCTTAGTCATTATAGCGACTCGCTATGGTCTGGACGTTCCGGGTTTTGAACCCGGTGCGAACGAGGTTTTCCGCACCCCGTTCAGCCGGCCCAGAGGACCGTCCAGCCTCCTGTACGGTGGGTGCTGGGTTCGGCCTGGGTGTCAAGCGGACGGAGTGACGACCATCTGCCTGAGTGCCATCTTAACATGTTATAGGCCGAATTTCATCTTCTTACCTTTGTCCCTTTACACCTTGTTCTGAGAAAAGGAATCGCACAAGTCGCTCACTTGCACTGTGCGTTTGTAAGCTACACTTTAGTGTAAGTGTTGATGTATTAAAGTGTCCATTGCTGTTGATCTTGGTCCCACTGGTAATGTGCTATCTTCGCTCTGTTCACTCTCGTTATTTTTCACTTCACAGAACAGTGGTTCATTCTGTATGGACCTACATTTAGATGACATGTATCTATCAGAATTAAACTTAACAAATTGCGCTATTGTCACCGCAAACTCGGAACACATAATGAATACTGGTACAAAGGTCATGGGGCTTGCGAGCAGTTGGCACTCAGAAAGTTGGTGTAAACCCTGCACAATTGTCTAACTCACAATGATTCCTTTACCTAAGAAGTTGACTCGTGCACCTCTTATTGTATCCCGTCATTGTGTCTTCATGTGGTGAGGCTTCGTGCATGACTAGGATAGTGGCTTTGACAGTTTTAATTTTCACGTTCATTATCTAATTGATTTTTGTTAGATAAAGTATGAATCAATGGGGTACGTGAACGCGAGGGCAGCATGTACCGTGACAGTACGGTGTCAAGCGGAGACAAGTGAAATAGGAACGGACGGCCTTGGCTTGACTTACCCGTCATTTGAGTATAATATCTTCTTCCACAACCTGGGTAGTCAGTTGAATGCAGTAACATGTCTGTGAACTGCACGACCGCTTTTCGATTTGCGTCAGGCGAAGGCCTTCTCTTCACCACCGCTCCCAGACTAGCTCTGTGGCCCATTCCATGTATCCGTTGCATTTCCTCGACTCCCCCTTCCCACCCACCAAGTAAAGCGACGGGAACGTGATGCTGACCCATGACCTTAAATAATGCTGAGGTTACGTTCAGATTTGCAGGTAAAGTAACTCAAAACGAAGTTCGGGAAATAGCCCCAACTCTCTCAGGACTTAGAGGACTGACGTGCATTTAAAGCAGGTCCGTTCACACGGTGTTATGTTGTCCCGTGGGAACGCTGGAAATGGGAAAATGTCTCTGAAACCCTTCACTGAAAAAGCTGTGATAGAACGCCGAAGCAATTTTGAAAACTTACGAGCTGTTTGTGGACACATACGTTACATTTATAATAAGCCAGAAGGTCGTGGGCTTGATTTCCGATGGGGTCGTTGGGATTTTTCATTGACCTAATCCTTCCGGCCGCACTCTGGCCCAGGGGTGGACTCGACAGAAATGAGCGCAAGGGGTATCTTCTGAGGTTACAGGCGACCGATTCGTAGGGCTGACAACCCTGCCACCTTCACGTGTCGATTCTTTGAAAATCCTGGGAGCCTAACCTCCTGGAGCCCTAAGGGCTTGTCCAGGCTTGTATAGGGATAGCGTTTTGTAAAAATGTGCTAAAACAGGAACACCCTAGCCAACGTTGTGGATTACGTTTTTAAATAAATTTTTATTATTTTGATATTCTTATTGCATATGCTATATTAAAAAAAATACACCAGCACAGTTATATATGTAATTACGCGTATAACTATCATTCTCCATTCTGAGTATTGAATTTAATGTTATGCACAGGCAGACGAAATTTTGCTGAAGTTGCTCACACAACATGAAAAGTTGAGCGGACCTGGGAAACTTCACTTCTTATCTTACAGAGAAAACAGACTGTAAATGTTACGAAGAACAGTCGGTAGATGGCGTTTAGGGAAATATTTCTTGACTATTTGAGCGACTGTAGATTTCACAAAGCTTGTTCCATGGAGTTAGGTACGTAGCTTAAAACTTATAATTATGTGTGACAGTGAAGCGCGTTGTTCAACCGTAGAACTGCCTGGTAGAACTCAACGAAGGACTTCGATTGCCGCGTCATGAAAGGGCATTTATTTTCGCATTGGCTGATGGCACATGCCCGACACATTCCGAGTGTTAATCCTGCGGTGTGTTCCAAGTATTCCGGCCACATTTAGGAACCTTTCACAGTGTGCCTAATTAGAATCCCGAGATAGTAGCTACTTAAGACATGTAACTAAGTGAATAACACTGTTCGTAGCACGAAAAGCACTGTAAAGGATTTCGTATCACTTTTCAGAGCAACGTTGTGATTTTCCTTTCATTAATCTCAGTGTGCGTAATAGTTGCAGGTAGTATGACTGTCGAGTTTCGATTCAGACTTCTAAGATCACATCTTATACACGATATAGTCTGTTCGGGTCGCAGAAATTTATAAAAGTGAGGCCGTGATTGCTGAGTCTGCACAGTGACGGGTGTGCGATTTGGACGAACAAAGTTTGGGGCCGTTATATTGACGGCAGAGTCAAGACATTTCCTGTTCTGTACAGCGCCCAGGCCCGCTCTGAGACCCACACTCCTATCCATTGCCTACCACAGGCTCTTTCCCTGACGGACGGGGCGTGAAGCTGAACATTTACGTACATTAGTTGCCAGTGTGAGAATGCGTGGAGTTACCCTTCCACTTCCACATTTACCCTCATGGCGTGGTTAGAACAGCTTAACGTGACAGAAGTTCATGTCGAATGTTTTAATAGCACTGAACTTCGGCTGTACTGTCTGAAGAGAACGACCAGTTTCGTTAAAGTGAAATTGCGTCTTGAAGTAAGGAAATATATGAATTTGAGAAGTTGGCCAGCCGTGCAAGTGTGTCTACTGCTGCTTTTAAATATGTTTGTGCAATTCTGATTTTCCCTGATTTTAATTTGACGACTTGTATGCTACTCATGCAGTAGAATCTCGATCCAGGTTGACGGGGACCGATGTCGCCTCCATTTACCGAAAAGCTGCATGGATTACAGCAGTTTGAAACATAATAGGCCTATATAGCATACGTATATAGCGTGATGCGCGTTATATTCATACGTACTGTGTATGTAGTACCAGAATATCGGTGCCTGTGACAGTTATTATATTCCCCCATTGTCACCTCTCCTGTACCTAGTTCCGACGCCACCTTTTTCTAGCCGCATCCTTTTTTTCGGAGAGATCGTGTGTTCACTTGCTTGTAGCATTCATTTTGATGTTACTTTTAATACACGCCTGTAACATAACAATACACAAAATACGGCTTAAAGGAAGGGCAGTAATGCACCATTGCACCCAGAGGTACGCACTTAATTGAATTCTGTTCCTTACCTAGCAACAACCCAGAGTACAGCTCACCGGTTTGGACGAAACGCAGCCTCGAACATTCGGCGCTCGGAGAATCGCGACTGCACTGTTCTGGTTCGGATTAAATGACACGCGCCAGTGAAGAATGTGCTAGCTGCATGTTTACTGAGTCCTTGTTGAGAATCTGGTAATTAGTCGGCTTTACAAGAAGTCCTCACACCTTTGTGGGATCCGAAATTTCGTTAGTCTTCGCCAAGAGATTCTCTGCTTTTGGATCTCGTGCTTTAGCAACTGAATCCAGCCACCACCCGCCCACGGGACACCTTGCCGTATACACTACACCGAAATGGAATACGGTTCCTGAAGTGTGTAATTCAAACGGTACTGGGACCTTTGATATCCAGCGTGGTGTGACGGGAGTAGTATAAACTGAAGAATGAGCATTCCCTAGTCTACACATTTACCAACTCTGGCCGACCGTCCGTAGGCCACAAAACCTCTTGTATAGTGCATATTGGGGCCTCTGTTGGTAGGTAAGGGGGGTTGAGAGTAGCTCAGTATGTGTTGTGACTAGGCTGCGGGCTGGGCGTCTCGTCAGGTGCATGAGATTAATCTCTTCTGCAAGGGATTCAGACTGACTTAAGGGTCAACCCGGGTTACACCCATCTTACTCTTGAATGGGTATCAGGTGTATGTGTCTCCGAAGGTAAAGCGACGGGCCTTGAAGCCGACCGTTCACCTCCACCTAACGCAGAGGTTATATGCGTACCGAGACTTCCCCATATGCGTTCGTGGCTTGCACAGGGCAGCTTTGGAGGAGGTAAAGCGGTCAGATAGTGAAGTCATCACCCCACCTCGTAATGAGCTACGCTTCAAAGCCTGTTGCAATGGTATGAGGTTAAATTCAGACTACTTTGTGCAGGGTTTTCGGCACAATTTTTGAAGTACACCTCCATGACACTGGGGTAAATGCCCTGTTATTATTTATAGATAGGTGCTCATATTAGCTGTATCTGAATCGCGTTTGTCACCTTCATTGCATTTTATCCTTCAGTGTACCAAACGCAACTGTAAGGACAATTTGGCAGGTTAGTTTTCGGTATCCGACCTGCCCAGAGGTTGTCGGATAATAACCTACAGAATCATCTGGGCTGAAATTTGTTTTCTGACTCAATATATCTGTTTCAGGATTTAAGCTGAGTTCTAACCGTCACATAGGAAAGCCACCTGAGTTTGTAAGTGGAGAAGTGGAAAAGCTTGGATTTATCTATGGGGCGGGCTGACTCCTGAGATAAGATTTTAAGCACGCCTGTGGCTGGCTGCTCCTGACTGGAGTTTACGCCCTCTGATGCTTCTTGTCGCTATTGGCCAGAATTGGAACCAGCACGAAGCACCGGGAGTGTGTGTGTGTCAGCCACGAGGGATCAGGTTATACATGAAAGTGTGGGCGGGTGTGTGGCTAGGTACAGCAGCAACTTTCATTCCGTTTCCGGTAATTAACGTAGCGTAAGTCGAAAACTGGCTCTGCCAGAAAAGAATACTGACTTCCTTTCTTTGTTTCTTCGCTGGATGTCTTTCATTTTCCCGATGTAAATGAGACGAACCTCACTCATTGGTCCCAAAGTCCATACCCTAGACATTATTCGAAGCCATAATCAGTCGTACCAAAAAAAAGATAGCCTGCTTAATCTGTCAAATCTATGAACTGTTGTTTCCTTAGCGCTCTGTAACACTTTGCGGTAGCTACCGGCGATGTAGGCTTAATTGCCGCCAGTGGTGTCACAACATAAAGATCACGAACGTGATTGCTTTCTTTCTTTTCTTTTCTTCTTCTTTTTTTTTTTTGCGTCATCCCCGTTGTGTTGGTTCAATAGCAAAGAATTTTTGTGTATTACACATACAGTCGAACACAACTGTATTTCACCTAGTAGTACAGTAGGTATACAACTACATGTTTCGGCCGTATATGTTGGCCATCTTCAGGTTGTGATTTAACTTACAGAGCAACTATACAAGATGTGTGGAGTGTTCTTTTGGGGTATTGGGGGTTTGGTGGGGGGAACGAGATATCGTTGTTACAGTAGTGGGTAGCATGGCCTAGGGCTGATATGAGTGAATTATCATTAGTTTATGTACACATATCAAGGTAGGTTACTATTCTTATGCTAAGGATATGTTATAAATAGTATCATTAGTAATATAGGTGTCAGTATAGTTAAACTAGCGTGCTGTAATGTACCGATATAGTTCATAAAACTCTAGCAATAATATCATAGTGTCACTCACTGCCAGTGATACACAAACATTCTTTGTTATGAATGCATTCATTAATGCACCCGGACAAGTGACATTCTGAAAACGGTCATTTTCTGAAAACGTAATTCCAGTGTACTCGAAACTACCAGAACTGTCGCCACAGGTAGTGCTTCACGACTCTGCCGCGAAGTAACGGCTTGATTGGGCATTTAAGTTTTGTCCACATACGCTAGGGCTGGGTTATGCGGGGATCGCATCCCCTGTGGAGGCGTGATCGATTTTTTGCACTCGTCCAGACCGGCCATGGGGCCCACACATCCTCCTGTACAATGGGTACCGGGGCATTCCAGGGGGTAAAGCGGGTGGGGCTTGGTGTTAACCACCCACCCCCTTTTAGCAGCGAGGTTAATGAAAGAGTAAACAACGTTCCTCTACACACCCTTTGTATCTTCATGGAAGGAGATAGGGTGAACTTCACCTTTTACCACATATGCTATAGATAAACCGCAATAGACGGTTTGCAGTTGTTTCTACAACATTTGACCTGTCTTGCAGACCTCGTCGTCGATACGTATGCGGGCAGACCGGACTTTGCTACAGTGAACCCAGCTAAATGCTCGTTTGGAGAATTATAACTTTGGCACGCGTGCGTCCCGAACGTCATTTGTAAAGGATGATGTAATAGAACGGTTTATAGGTTCCCATAGAGATGTAAGTACGTCTGTCTATGGCGAAGTCTTTATTGCTAGCTAAATGTTTGTGCGGGAACTCTGGGAAGACGACATGGTCTCGGTTTCTAGCTTAATAGCGATCTGTTGCTTTACTGGCAACAGCAGTTTACAATAGTTGGGTCAGGCATGAAGCCGTACAAGCATAACGCCGAGAGGGTAGAGTTCCGACTGACACCATATCCAGTTACAAAGTAACATTTCGCCCCCCCCCCCCATGTGTATTGGCTTTGATAATTGCGTCAGTGTTGTACCTGCCTCACCTGACACCGATGTAGTATTGTTTCATGCCTGCCATGCACCCTGGAGTTGTTTCTGACCTGTGCTTCACTGGAAGTATAGACGTGGTCATCAAGGAAGGGATTTAGCCTGAATAAGGAGAGATGTTTTGGCATATAGACAAAACCAATACGCGAGACAGATGTGCATTAAGCCTTGGATTACGGAACAATAAAACTTCCAACATTTACACTTTGTACCCATTTTTTTAATTATTTCCTCAACGTGCTTTTATTTCAAAATTAGTTTCTTAAACTCAAAGACAAAACATTGCTCTCATTCAAATATTTCTTTTTTCAATCAACTGTATGGAGTGTAAGGCTTAAAATATTTCGAGAGCAATAAAACTTGTTTAAGGCAAATGTGAATGAATTCCATGCTGTATTATGATTATTTCTTGCATGTTGCTAGAATTATCTTGTTAGAGTGGTCCTGACACCGATTTTGCACTGGCACACACTTCCAGTCTTCTTTTCTGTCCTTGGTTCTTGGACAAATGTAACTAAAATGGTCCAGTCGGATTTGAGAATTGAAGCAGGCTAAAAAACAACATACTTGCTGCATAAAGATAATTTTGTGTCTAGGGGTTCTTCATAGAACAATTATGAACATTGGTAAGCTTATTACTTCATACCACTGTGAACTGTTGCAGAAACTACTTTGTTTAACCCTAGAATTAATGACTGGGTACATTTTGTACCCAGTCATTAATTCTAGGGTTCTCTTTGTGTACCTGTACTAGATCTATACCCATTGTCGGCTGTCCGCGGCTGCTTTTTCATTGTAACCGTGGTTACTCTCAATATGTGAATGGTGTCTCCATTCGCAACCTGAAGACCCGCCATGTCGTGGCGAGTGGGGCCCGCTTAACATGGTCTGAAAATAGAATGATTCTTTTAGATAGGCCTATGTACAGGACTGCGGGCGTCTGGCTTCGCGAGCGACTGAATTCTAAACAATGCCATCTAATGTTATCAGCAGAATCATTGCCGTGTTACCCCATGCTCACAAAAATGTGTATAAATTCTGCATCGAACAGAGGGCGCCGAATAGGGTCACATATCACTCCAGAATTGCAGGTCCTCATTAAGGAACTTGCTTCATGTCATTCTTCTGGTACCTAGAATTTGGAGGCGACTTTTGGATTTTGGGGAAATATGTTGACCCCGTGCCCGTGTACACATGCCGAGGCCCTCTGACTTTAAGGCCACCCCCGAGACAGCTTAAACATGTTCTCTGTGAGTAAATAATATAGAGGTCTACCGTCTCCTGTTATGTCGCCAGTAAATTCTTGTGTAAAGTGCATGCGCCAAGAGCAGTTCGTTACAATTCATACTTTTGTTCTTATCTTGGGCAAGCTTCCATTATCCTGGACGTGGTAGTGCAGATGGAATCCCCTCTTCACCGCGATATTAGCATGATATTGGCATGATACCTCGCCGAGTAAAAGGACAGTAGGCCTCATTGAAATTTTAATATCCGTTATTTCCGAAGTTTCAGTTGTTATTCTGTATATCTAGAGCGTTGCATTGGTAACAGTGATCTTTTGTTAGCTTCCACACCCCCCCCCCCCCCCAACTATCCAAAAATAATTTGGGCTCTTTGGGGTAGCATTTTTTTTTCTACTATAAACGACCCCCGACCCAAGAAAAAATCGGTATT
>Ga0123354_10010967_pt1 | contig 13981 bp, 13 predicted proteins | sample TergutLab28metaG_2_FD_97872 | JGI IMG/M metagenome (GOLD analysis project Ga0123354, IMG submission 97872) | Labiotermes labralis P4 segment gut microbial communities from Petit-Saut dam, French Guiana - Lab288 P4 | ecosystem: Host-associated > Arthropoda: Insects > Digestive system > Gut ... | reverse complement strand
TATAATAATTAAAAACAAAAAAGAGAAAACATGCACACAGATAGATGTGGCAATACCCGCAGACAGAAATGTTGTGCAAAAGGAAGCGGAAAAGAAGTTAAAATACAAGAATTTGTGTATAGAGACACAACGAATGTGGAACCTGAAATGTACGATTGTACCAGTAATAATTGGAGCCAAAGGAATAGTAACGAGAAGTTTAAAGAAAAATTTGGGAACTATACCAGGAAAACACTCGATAGATTTACTACAAAAGACAGCTATACTTGGAACATCACACATAATACGGAAAGTACTGCAATGTGAAGCTTGAAGCCTGACAGGGGGGGTTCACCGCTGGTTCAAGAGAAGTACCAGGAAGAAATGCCTGTGACAGGAGACATACATATTGTATAATAATAATAGGAAATGTGTCAAACGTTTTCCTAATTTTTTCCGTACGCGGACTTCGCTGTAGGTTTTATTTAGGCACATTCTTACTAGCCTTACTACTGTCATTGGGATACCAAACCAAAAGTCCATTAATTATAAAATTAAGAGCGGATTGAAGTCAGGGAGTACTTGCTATCATTCTATGCTGAATCTTTTGTGTTCCTGTTTGCTATCCAAAAATATAAAGATTAAGACATACAGAAATATAATTTTCCCTGTCGTGTTTGGGTGTGAAACTTGGTCGCTCACATTGAAGGAGGAACGTTGGGCGAGGGTGTTTGAGGATAGGGTGCTGAGGAGAATATTTGAGCCGAAGAAGGACGCGGTTATAGGGGAGTGGAGAAAACTACACAAGGAGGAGTTTTATCATTCGGGTGATCAAACCAAGAAAAATGAGATTTGCGGGGCATGTAGCACGATTGGGGAGCAGAAGCAGTGCGTACAGGGTGTTGATGGGGAGACATGAGGAAAAGAGACCACTTGGAAGACCTAGGCGTAAAAAGGAGGATAATATTAAAATTTATCTACAAGAAGGGGGATGGAGAAGCATAAACTGGATTAATCTGGCCAAGGATTGGGACAGGTGGCTGGCGTTTGTGAATGCGGTTGTGAATCTTCGGGTTCCGTAAAATGCGGGGAATTTCTTGACTAGCCGAGGAACTGTTAGCTTCTCAGGAATTACTTCTCCATGGAGTTGAATAATAATAATAATAATAATAATAATAATAATAATCCGTAAGTGGTTTGTTGTCAGCACGTCACTTACAGAGGTTCGGATGGTGCGTTTGTTCTGTCTGTCATATATGGAAACTTATCACAGAGAGAGGTTCATTACCTTATTCACATCAGCCTGCCAGCCCACCCCCCACCCCCTTCGCACAGAGCCAAAGAATCAATGCAGCACATTCATGCAAGATCTACTTATTTAAAGGCTTAATGGTTGCGTTTCAACGTCAAGACATTCTTCGTTCTGCTCAATCAGTGCATTTGTGTGTTTTGTGTGGATCTGAGAACAAACAGCGATTATGTCCCTATACAGCATTGACTGACTGGTTTTTATAACAAAGATATAGTGCTTACTGCGCGGTACGGACTGAATATTTATATTTAGTTAGGCTAATGTCTGTGTCTAACTGTTCCGTGGTCTGAAATTGCTTTGCAAACACTCAGTTGGTCCCGAAAATTCACGTTGCGCTCCTTGTTTCTTATGCAGTCCTCTCCAAATTAAGTTAAACATTTTCGTCACAGTGCTGCGCTCCAAGCACAGTATGCAGTCCAAATGCTCAGTGTCTTCCGGCTGCTCCACAGTGCCAACAGTCCACTTCTCATCACACTGCCTTCTTCACTTAACATAATCAGCTTTCCTTCCACAGAAGGACGAACGGGCATTGCCTGGAAACCTTCAGAAGAGTAAACATTCCTGATTCCCCCACCCTATATTAATAACAATAAGCGTAATGCTTCTCAGTACTACTCCCCCCACCCCTGGCCTTTTCTTCGCTCTAAATCTTTAAAAGGTCAGTGAAGTAGCTGTTCGAGCAGAAACACGTCTATTTTCTGTGTTCTACGTTTCGTTTACATAGTCGTAAAATGTACGGGAAGTAGCGATTGCAGGGAATAAAGCAGAACATATAGTGCCAATCTTTGTTCCTGGTAGCCAAACGAAAAAGTGTTCTGCGTGGGGCGAGTATCGGCAACAAGCGACCTGTTGATAGTAGCAGTGAGAGGGACTGCTGTCAGCGGCACGGTGCATGCAATATATCAGTTCTGTTGCTGTCAATGGACAGAATCGTTGTGCGTTTGAGATGGCTTGCACGCGGCATTGTGACACTGTTTGGACAGGTACCGCCGCTTCGGAGGAAACTGCTGCTTGGACTGCTTGACACGCTTGATCCTTGAAGATGGAACCGATAGCATGCATCGAAACATCCTACACGGCGTAACATCCTGAAAAAGGAGCTCTCTGCTGGTTTTATATTAATTTCGTGCTTCGTGAAGTTGCAACCAGCAGGTTTCTCCGAAACGCCAGTACTTTTGTACCAAACTGTCCGTCTCAACATTTTGCTGTTCTTTCTAAGCCTTCGTCTGTCCTTACAGCGGGGTGGGAGAGTTCGAGACTAACCGTGACGTGCAAATGCCGTATATAGCTGTGGTACTGATTGGTGATGCAGTAAAACGGCCGGTTAGCTGTTGTCTGGGGCACATTCTCTGGTTCCTGTGACACGGGGTGTCGCAGACCGATTGATGGTTGTCAGTGGGTCGGCCTGAGAGGGAGAAGTAACACGATACTCCATAACACTAGACGGCCTGAGAGGGAGAAGTAACACGAAGTAACACGAGGCTGCATAACACTTGGCGGCCTGAGAGGGAGAAGTAACACGAAGTAACACGATACTGCATAACATTGGGATGTGGCCCTTCGCGAATTGTGCGCCTAAACATTTTGTTGGGTTGTTAAATCAAGGACGATGAGATTGGGAGGGGGGGGGCATAGGGTGTGGATCGGGGAGAGGTGTAAATGTGTAGAGTTTTGTTGAGGGGGGGGGGGGGGGGGGAAACTTGAAGGCAAGAAGCCGCTTGTAAGATAGTGGGGTATTGTGAGAATATTACTAAATTTGATCGTAAAGTGATAGGATCGGAGGGTGTGAACTAGATTGATTTGGTCGACGATAGAGACAAGTGTCGGTCTCTTGTGAACACAGTAATGAACATTCGGTTTCCATAAAATGCGGAGCGTTTGTTGACTGGTGGATGAACCGGTAGCTTCTGAATATGTGCTGCGCTATATGCAGTGAGTGATAATTTACTGAAAGTTACTGTATCTGTATATTCTGAGTACAGTGTAATAATACAACCTGACAGTGGAGAAATGGCAGAACGTTCTGAGTCTTTGAGACACAATGTTGTGAACGTAACGTCGCTCCAAGCTGTAGCGATGTCGTTGCAGGCTGGTCGTGTTCAGACAGTAGGCTTACTGTGTGTGCATCGAAGCGCCCTCCGGCAACACCGATAGCGATGCATAGGGCTGTAACTGTACTGTCCTGCAGGTGCAACTAAACATTTCTGCGTTCTGCCACACACAGTGAGTTTGTTTTGTGTGGATCTCAGAACAAACAGCGATTATTTGTCTATACAACATTAACTGACTGGTTTTTATAACCGAGACGGAGAGTGTTTACTGCACGATACGGACTGAATGTTTATGTGGTCCAGATTAATATTTATAATCGAGACGGAGTGTTTACTACGCGGTACGGACTGAATCTTCATATGATCCAGATTAATATTTATAACCGAGACGGAGATTGTTTACTGCGCGGTACAGACTGAATGTTTATGTGGTCCAGATTAATATAATCGAGACAGTGTTTACTACGCGGTACGGACTGAATCTTCACGTGGTCCAGATGAATATTTATAACCGAGACGGAGAGTGTTTACTGCGCGGTACGGACTGAATGTTTATGTGGCCCAGATTAATATAATCGAGACAGTGTTTACTACGCGGTACGGACTGAATCTTCATGTGGTCCAGATTAATATTTATAACCGAGACGGAGAGTGTTTACTGCGCGGTACGGTCTGGATCTTTATGTGGTCAAGATTAATATTTATAACCCAGACGGAGTGTATTTACTGTGCTGTACGGGCTGTATCTTTAGGTTAATCTTCGTCTTTGAAGGATTAATGTTCATTGATACACTAGATGAGCTCACGCTGTTGACTGTGACGTCATCATGTTAACCCTACAGCCCTGTAGACCGTCGCGCTCCTGTTTCTAGGTCACTATCAGCGTCATATTAATTGTACAGACATGTCGCGTTGTTTGAATGTCACATTGGAGACTTCGGAATGTGTCAGAGGGCGAGTGGGAGGTTAAAGTTCTGTGAAATGTTAGGACAGTGTGACAGCGAGGAGCTAGTGGCAAATTTGACTGTGGTAATGTGCTTGTTTATCGACTGAAGGTAGTGAGGTATTTGTGTTTCTTCTGGCCGTCAAATATGAATACATAAGGTCATCAGAGAGAGACCTAAATTGTATGTAGCTGTTAGCATTAGACTGGGAGAGACAAGGGGCTTGCTGGATGACGGCCCTGAGATGTGACTGTCAGCACAGCATTGCAGACCGGCGGTCACAGATACATATATGTCACGTTCATTGCTTGCTGCGTGTTTCGGCTCTTGTAAAGCCACAATCAGGCGATGCAAAAAATACGCAAAGAAATAATGTAAATATAACCAATTAGAATGACATTTTTTCGGGTAGCTGGAATCTCAACTTTACAAAAATTAGTGTTGTATACGCCAAACTGGATAAAAATCAAGATTATGTATTGAAATATTAAAGTGCAGTAAATGTGTATTTCCTTAAAGTATTAAAAGTTTTTCCAGTTCTTCGGATAAAAGCGGAGTTCCTTACTGTTAAAATAAGCCTGCTGGGGTTTACAGTTTCGAGTTAATCCTGTTTCTTATTTTGATCCACGCCTGTCGACAGCTATGGAATCTGGTTGCGTTTTTTTCGCCGTTGCTGTAGTTGTTGTATGTCATCCAGTCAGCCAGTGGATTTAAAAGCAAATTGTAGGTTAACTGTAGTAAACAATTTGATAAACCTTTATAACAAGTAGGCTACATCATATGTATGAGCACAGTAGGACTGCGTTGTTCGTGGAGTCGGTGTTCGGATTTTGACCTGTAGTGATCACCAATTTGGATAACACTGTTTCTACATTTCGTGACTGGTTCCAAGGAATCGTGATGAAACTGCGTGGCTGATAAGTTGGCTTCGGCTTCTACCACTCTCCCGGTATTGAACAGACCACTCTCAGCTCAGCTAAGTTTTGTCTTTCATTAAGTGAGGTTTATTCCTTTGTGGAATGAAACGCCCATTCAATAATTTGCTGTGTTTAATGCTTCCAGAACATGTTTGGAGTTTTATTGAAAATTAACTGTCAAGGTTTTTAAGCTTTTTGTAGCTGTAAGATTCTTTTATTACTGATATATCATAATTTGAACCAAATAAGCGTTTGAATTGAATCGAATGGTGTTTGGGTTCGAGCCCTTCCGGGCCCGATGCACCTAGGCCTTAAAACAGGCCCTTTGTGCCCCATGTTCTATACTAATTTAAAGGAGCACTTTTCTTAGTTTCCTAATATCGTCCGAGTCCAAAAAGAAGGAACCTGGATACGTATGTCTGAGTGAGGCTAAGGCCTCACACTCACACAAAATGTGGACTGAAGTCTCCTCCAGAATATCGCATTTTATACAAATGTGATTATTACTCAGCCCCATTATATATAAATGTCTTCTCAAGGTGTTATGTCCAGTAAGCAGGCCAATAACAATCCTGGATTGTGTCCTATTAAAGGACAATAATCGGACCCTTGTAGCCAGGTCTGGGCCAGAGATCAATTCTCGAGCCTGTCTCTGTGTACTACAAAGACCACCACAATACCGGAGGCTGTTTTTGCAGCTAGCGTTTCATCTTTCTTCTTGTATCTTGCCTAGAGACCCCCAAGAAAGGCTCTGGTCCAACAAACCGTTGAACAGAACCGTCCTTTGCGAGCTTGGCGATTTCATTTCCTCTCACTCCGGCATGTCCAGGGACCCAATAAGGCCCCACAGCGTGTCGGGTAGAGATATCATTCAACGCCTTCTGGCACTGTCGTACTAAAGGAGACGTTATTTGGCAGCCTGAAGCGCTTTCAGAGCCGCCTGACTATCAGAGCAAATACTAACATGTTTCTCTGGCCGGTCCTTAGTTTCAGTTTCATGAACAGAGGCTAATATCACATATACCTCAGCCTGGAAGACTGTAGCATGTTTTCCTAGAGAGATGCTGAGACCTCTGTCTGCAGATTGCCCATAGACCCCAGCCCCAGTCTCCTCCGCAGTCCTAGACCCATCTGTAAACCAGACGAGCCCTCTAACCGCATGAGGAGTCCCGTGGCCTCTGGTCTATTCCTCTTTAGATAAAAGTGACCCTATATGTGGGTTCGAGATTAAAGACTGACTGCACAACGTCGACCCCCTATTAAATATGGGATCGGACTTCTGAAGCCGCGTCAATGTGTAACTATGTCCTTGATTGGGGTGACGGTAAGACCAACACCCCCAAACTCCAGAGGCGATGTGCCGCCGACCTCGCCTCCCCCTGTATCACTAGATCCAGCAGAGGGAGGCCAGCGAGTGCCTCCATAGCAGCAGTAGGAGTCGTACGAATCGCCCCCGTTATCCATAAGTATGCCAGTCTTTGTGTACTTTGCTTAGCTTCTTCTTGGCACTAGCCGTTTGGCAGCCAGGCCACCATACTAAGGATGCAAAGGAGATGGTCGGACGAACGATGGCGACATAGAGCCAGTGGACCACCTGGGATATCAGGCCCCACCTCGCCCCGCACGCCCTCCTACAGGGCCACAACAAACTGTGAGCCTTCCTCATCGTGACATCCACATGCTGTCTCCAGGTCAACCGAAAATCCAGAATAACTCCCAGATACTTGACCGACCCCGAGAGACTTAATTTAATTCCAAAGAATTGTGTTTCAAAGAAACCCGTGAGTTTCCTTTTCCTAGTAAATGCTACGAGTCCAGTCGTAACAGGATTAACCAACAGTCTGACCTCGTTGCACCATGTCTCTACGGTCAGGAGGGCCCACTGTATGAGTACTGATACCGTGTTTGGGAATTTACCCACCGCGAGAAGACATGGGTCATCTGCGTATCCTTGAATGAATACCCCATTTCCACTGAGCCTGGCCAATAGGTCATCTGCCACCAGGCACCATAGAAGTGTTGACAGCACCCCCTCTCCTGCGTGTGGCCCCTGGATATCGCAAGCCTCATGGAAAATCCATTGAGGGTCGCCACAGCCACGCGGCCCTCCAGGGTGGCCCTAATCCACCGCACAATGGTGTATTCGCTACCATGCCTGACAAGAGCGACACACGTGGTATCATAGCACGTATTGTTAAATGCCCCTTCTGTATCTAAGAAAACACCCAAGGCTGTCTCTTGCTGGTCAGGCGGCTTCTCAACCGGTACAACGATGAAGTGCAGTTTCCACCGATTTCCCAGCCTGGTAAGCATGTTGGTTAGGATGCAGTGGCATTAGGGCCAGTGCTTCGTCTCCTAGATACCTATCCACCGGCCTCGCCATGGTTTTAAGAAGAAACGATGTGAGCCTGATAGGCCTGCAGTCTGTAGGTCTGCTGTAGGAATTCCTACCGGGCTTAGGTATAAACACTACCTTAACCTGTCGTCATATGACTGGTACATAGCCAATAGACAGTCAAGCACGAAATATTCTGACCAGGTATGGAATGACAGCCTCCCGTCCCTCTTGCAACAAGTCCGGGATTATACCCTCCACTCCAGGACTTTTTATATGGGGCAGAAGGATCTATAAAATTGAATGGGGCCATCCCGTTGTGTATCATCAATATATATTACAATTAGTACCGTCAATACACAACATCTATAAAAACCAGATGCTTAATTACAACTGGGTTATTCTTGGCGACATGTTTCGGCCGTTAAACGGCCATCCTCAGGCCAACTTAGAACAATGTTGTTCAGGTACAATCAAAATTGTTATCCAGTGGGATGGTGAATATAACAACGAACAGATATCAGTCACACAAATGTAAAATTTGTGCGTGCACACAAGGGAGTTATAAGTGTTAGTTAGCACTCATCCACTGTGATAACGACACACGTTCACACCACCATCTATAGTGAGTTCCGTGAGGCCCCTACAAAAACATTTGGAATATTTATCATTTTACCGCACTGTTTTAAATGTTTTATTCATAACCAAGAATTTCACAATGTATCAAGTTTTAATGTAAACAATGGGATCCCATTGGATAACAATTTTGACTGTACCTGAACAACATTGTTCTAAGTTGGCCTGAGGATGGCTGTTTTACGACCGAAACATGTCGCCAAGAATAACCCAGTTGTAATTAAGTATCTGGTTTTTATAGATGTTGTGTATTGACGGTACTAATTATAATATAAAAAAAGAAAATATAACCCATTCTACCATTCTGTAGGTGACCACTCTCGCAGCCAGCCTCCAGTCGGAACGTCTAGCCAGGAGGGCGGCCGTAGGGGCCGCTAACTCCTGTGTAACCTCCAAATTGGGAAAATGTGTAGTTAGCAAGAGCTCTAAGTTTTCCCCTTCGGACTGCGTACCCATACCCGAAGGAGACACCAAAGATCCCGGCTTAATCTCAGGGTCCCTAGAAAGAGCCCTGTGTAACCTAGCTGACCTAGGTAGGTCATTAATGGAACTACAGAAGGTCCTCCAAACATTCTTAGAAGCCTTCCTTCCTTCCTTTGTATATTTCCGTTGAGCCTGTCTATAGGGTTCCCAACTGTGCGGAATCTTACCTGATCGGCACTTATTAAAGAGCCGTCTCACTCTTCTGAGGGATTCCACCTCCACAGTCCACTTCAGAGATTGCCTACTTGTTTTAACAGGTCTGAGAGGACCATTATCCTCATAGGCTGGGATTAGGGCTTGCTGAACCCATTGAATTGCAAGTCCCAATCCAGCTTCGTTTTTCATGTTCATCTCGGGCTCCTCTCCAGTCTTTCCCCAGGTCCTCTTTAAAGGATCTCCAGTTGGTGCCCGTAGGGTTCCTGATTAAGCGTACCGGTACGGAGCCCCGTAAAATGAACAGAATATGTCTATGATCCGACAGGGAGGGCTGTTATGAAACCTCCCATTCTATAATGCTTTCTAGGAGCCCAAGGGATCCAAGGGTAATATCACTCACCTCTAACCTGCCGCCACTGCAGAAGATGGGCTCATTTCCCTGATTTAGATTCTCAAAATTAGAAGAATTTAGAAATTCCACCAGGGCCTCCCCTCTACTGTTACTGCTGCCCCATACACTACGGTGTGTATTGGGGTCGCACCCCACAACTAGGTAGAAGTTTTCATTTTCACAATATCGTACGAGTTCCTCAATTTCTATTGGCGTGGGAGGATCCTCGGAATCGTAGGGCAGACATGCGGAGCATACAAGCAACCGTCGTTCTGCCCCATCCTCATTATACAAGAGAATCCTGGCGGCATCCAAGCAGTCTCGTTCTTCGTAACGATACAAGCCCTTGGTCTCTCTATTCCACTCGCGGAGAACAGGGTAGAACCTGGAATATTCAGGCCCCTAATACGGCCCCCCGCGGTACCACGCATCCTGTATTAGTGCCATGTCTATTCCTTTAACAATCACTGTCCTAGAACCCTAGGTGCAACAATGCTGTTGGCAGGTTGGCTTGAACAAATGCTATGGAACTCACCATATCCAATTCAGCCTACCCTGAAGACCTTCTCTGCCAGTACCTCAAGATGCTCTGAGTTTACTCTGCTAGGAGAAAAATGTTGTTCCCAGGAAATGGGAGTCTTACCTGCGCCCTGCAGACATGGATCCTGCCCGCTTGCCCCTTGCTGGAGTCACCTTTTATGGAGCTCTCCTTTAAACTCTAATTTTCCAACAATACTCTCAATCTCGATCCCACGAGATCAGGGGAAATATAAGGTCTACCAAGCAGAGCCCGTATGCTTGGGTAAGGCTAGATACATCTGGGAGGTCGCCTGGTAACCCAGAGGGTGCCGTTAGTGACCGACTCACCCACTGCCATTAATCCCATAGGCATGGCACTCACAACGTAGGACTGGGGATTGTTTTTCAAGGTTCACTCCTTCAGATACGCTGTGTTCTGCGCAACAGGGCCACCTCTCGTAGGATGTGGCTGTACACACTCGCAGACGGTCTTGGGTGGAGAGAGGCCATAATCCGCGTCTGCTATCCCTGGAGAAAAGCTAGAGCCCGCCTCGTGCCACCAGTGTCGCCTCTCGGTAATATTGTGACCCCGGTATTTCCCGGTCGACTCCTGTTGACTCCAAATAGGCGTTTTACGTTGAAAATGGATACCGATGTACGTGACCGTTTTATCGGTCCAAGGTAATCACGAGCATCGAGACTCAGCCATTTGTGGTAATCTGTATAAGGTTAGTCAAAGTTTGGTCATGCGAGTTTGGAATTCGCGGTGAAGTGGTGATTGCTGTTCAGCGCCGTGCATATGCGGTAACTTCTCCGGCACGCCTGTTACGTGTGTGGCCAGATACCAATTCTGCAGGCGAATACAAAATGATAGTGAGCACAGATTATCGAGTATAGTGAGAGACCTTCTCGCTCGGCTTGTAGAAAGGTCAGCGGCAATGAAAAGAAATGTCCTGTAAAAGGGAACAGCTGCCAGAGTAATTTTTATTTACAAGCGTTATTCCACATAGCCTGTCACTGCTGTTTGCTGCTGTAAGCAGAATAGATGAAGAGGGAAACGCGACTGTCTGCAGTTCAAACTTTTAAGACTAATTGGAAGTGCTTTGCTATTCAAACGCTGTCCGATTTCCGAAGGAGCACTGCTTTTTAGAAGGTTCCCATGCTTAGCTCATTTGCCCTTCGGTAAGAACGTCGTGCAGATGAAGATGAGCGTGGAGCGTTGGTGGAATGGTACTGATAGGGGAGTGAGCAGTAACAGGAGAAAAGCCTGTCCCTGTGCCACTAGTACACTGCAGATCCCACGTGGACTGGAGTGGCTTCGAACCCGAGCCTTCGCGGAGAGAGGACCTGGACTGTCTTTGCCATGGCACAGGGGCAGAGGACTAAGATTAACCTGAAGGGTTCTTTAAAGATTCGGCTCGCACAGCGCAGTAAACACTCACTGTCTCGGTTATAAAAACCAATCAGTTAATGCTGTAGATTTCCCTACCAGAAGGACGAGCGGGCGAAGCCTGAGAACCTTCAAATAAATTGTTGCCCTTCCCTCACCCCGGACGGAGATTCGTTTACATTTTAAGAGTGGCTTTGCAAATGCTCGGACGTCGGGCTTTGCCTAAAATGGTTGTTAGACCAATTTGTTGTTAGATTCTGTGTTTCGTTGACCCAGTACATGGCACCCAGTTAGTCTCCAAAGGTATCTGTTTCAAGAGAAACACACAGTGTCACTGCTGCACGAACAGCCTGCTTGCTGGGGACAGTGAATTAACTAACGCAAGGCTCCAGGGATGTAAGGAGCCACACTTAACATGGCACCAGAGCCACTGAGAGGTGAAAGTGCGGCTAAGTTGCTGGACAGTAAGTGCGTATAGTCAGTTTTGCAGGAAACTTCTCCTGTTGCTAGCAAAACTATAAATGGATATTTATGTTTAGATTCGCCCGCCTGGGACTTCTGTAGCATCCACATAACTTTGGTGGCATTTCACCTGTCCACGGCTTTAAGGCGAAATGTGAAACCAGTCGAACGCTCGGCGCGAATTGTGGCTATTTGTTATATACACTTCCGTACCTTTACGTTTTTATTATTTTATTCAGTTTTCATTACGGTCGCTTCTATTTGCCCGCCCAAAATTCCCCACTGTTTATGGTATAACAGTCGATCTAAACTAGTGTCGTGGCCATTCAGAATTCAACGTCAGCATTTGAGAATCCCCGTCTCTACAATACAGCGCCACAGGATCAGCGGCGCCGCCCGGCCGCCTTAAGCATGTGTAATCCCGTTACAGACCCGGTGTGGCCCAGAGTGTGGGTAGAGGTATAGCTCTGCTCTTCCATGACCGCGGCACTAGAAGGGGGTGAGTGGTCAGCAGCACGCCCCGGCCGTACTTTACCCCCGGGAAAGACCCGGTACCCATTTTTTACAGGAGGCTGGGTGGGCCCCAGGGCTGGTCTGGACGGGCGAAAAATCTCGTCCCCACCGGGATTCGATCCCGGACCGTCCAGCCCGTAGTCAGTCGCTATACCGACTGAGCTACCCGGCCTACCGTCTGCCTTCCATTAACATATTCAGTCGCTGGGTAAATCGTATGTAAGACGTACGTGTCAGAACGGGGGTCGATTGCACACTGGAACTGCTTCTGCTGATGGTAAATACAGTTTGTGTAATTAATACAGACAATTTCAGCGCCGCACATCCCCTCGCTGATCTTCAGAAGCGTGTTGCATTGCATTATTATTCCATCCGTAGGCCCATCAAGCAGAACTGCCACTGAACTCTGCTGTGAACATTTTCTGAATGCCCCTCGCTGAAGTTCGCTTCGTTTGCATGTACTGTTATCCTGATAACACGTATCATGACGGCTGGCCGATCTGACAAACTGCTCGTAATTCTGTCAGACCAGATCTGCCGTCACAGAATTGTACCATCCATTGCGCAGTTCTTCCTCTTGCATTCTATGGAGATCTCTCGGTGAAACAGCACCGTTATTGGTAGAAATTTGCAGATACCATCAACAAAATATCAATAATTGTTACACCACTAACACTCTGGAAGCACTGAACACGGCCTCTTTACAGCAGAAAACATTCCGATAGAACGAGCGAAGCTGCGGTTTGGTCTTGAGCGGTTTGACCAGGTAGTTGGCCACAATATAGTACCATCTTTCGGCGCCGTTTTTTGATGTTGTCGTAATTTCATTTGGTCTCGGTGAAGCGAACGGCCAACCGCGGAACATGCACTGCAGGATATAAACATGAAGACCGTTGCGTTTCACCAGATCAGTCGGACTTCGTATTCCGTTATTTCAGCATTTCCGCCAAGTGCGCGCAAAGTGAAGTGGCCTGCGACGTACCGACCATTCCAACATGGTCGGTATTCCATGGTCCTACGGCAGATGTTCGGGTGGTACTCACAATCCATGTTGAACTGCATGCTTCTCACAGTTAACTGCAAATTTTTCGCGAAGAAGCCTTTATCCCTGTGTTATCAAAATTTAGCCCAGAGGCTCAGTTTGTTCCCTCTGCTGCATACTCCAGCAGGCACTCCATCACCCTGCTCTCCTCACCTCCCAACCTCTACAGCACACACACACACCCACGCACGCACGCACACGCACGCACGAGAGCAACAGTTTTGACGCTCTTAGTCTCTGCCGGTGTACCAGAGGCACATTCGGGGATAGTAACACAATTGGGACTCCACCGCTTTCTTCCACACTGTTCCCAGTTCTGCACTCCTCAGTGACTGGATCTGTGACTCTGTTTTCTTGAGACACTGGCAGGGTCGTTAAATAATCCACAAAATGGAAACAGGGTTTTCAGTCTCTGCATGTGATGATGTACTGTGACCGGCGTACTGGACCGCTGGTGAATGCTGTCTAATAGGTCTGGGTTTCCTGTACCATTAACCCTTCAAAGCCCAGTGGTCACTATACGTACAGCCAGTTTAACATTCAACAATTCTACGTTCTGTCCACACAGCGTATTTATGTGTTGTGTGTGGATGTGAGGGAAAAAACCAGCGATTATTTCCCTATAAAGCATTAAATAACTGGTTTTTATAGCAGAGATAGTGTTTACTGCGCGGTACGGACTGAATTTATGTGTAATGTGTATTAATCCTTCAAAGCCGAGTGGTCAGTATATGTACCGCCAGTTTAACATTCAACAATTCTACGTTCTGCCCACACAGTGTATTTATGTGTTTTGTGTGGATCTGAGAACAAACAGCGATTATTTCCCTATACAGCATTAACTGACTGGT
>Ga0123354_10010966_pt1 | contig 13982 bp, 10 predicted proteins | sample TergutLab28metaG_2_FD_97872 | JGI IMG/M metagenome (GOLD analysis project Ga0123354, IMG submission 97872) | Labiotermes labralis P4 segment gut microbial communities from Petit-Saut dam, French Guiana - Lab288 P4 | ecosystem: Host-associated > Arthropoda: Insects > Digestive system > Gut ... | reverse complement strand
CGTTCAACTTTGGATATAGGTGTTTTGGGTTATATTGGTATACTTTAACATAAGGAACACTCTCCCGAAGTCTGGCACATTCCTCCTGGGACACCCTGTATATGTGAAGTTACTGTAGTATTACAACTACTGCTGCAGCTGAAAAGACCACCACCACCACAATAATAATAATAATAATAATAATAATAAAGAATACATTTATCTCGTCCTTTAAGATCAAAGATATGCCTCTTGCTTTGAAATATATTTTCAAATTGTTGATGTTTGTTCCATTTCCCAGGTCTTGCTATTGCTGCTGATAAGACCATGTACATAGCAGATGGTACCAACATTAGAGCAGTGGATCCGAAGGGTATAATTCATACATTGGTTGGTCACCATGGACACCACAATCACTGGACACCAATTCCTTGCCACGGAGCAATTCCAGCTCAGCAGGTACATGACACGTAATTAATTGTAACATTTACTTTCTTCTGGTTGTAGACTGAAATCCAAAGAATTACCTAGAATATTTGTATTAAGCATACTACAGTACATCCATGAGCACGGCAGCTTCCTTGCACAGATTGGCTGTGTCCACTGGGATGTCTTGTGAGCGCTTCTCTGTTGGGAAATGTCCTTTACTAGCCTGCTGATGGTGGGTTTTATTAACTCATTCATAAATTTGAGTTTATGTCTGGAGCCCTGCCTTTCATCACTCTTTTTGAATTTGCCACATCTTGGTGCTATCAGATGAGCCACTTTAGTTATTCATCTCACACTGCAGGTTAGGATAGCAGCAAACAACTGTACTTCATTGTACTTTGTTACAAATGGCAAATTGTCAGACTCTTGTAGGGAGTTATCAAGTTTACAGTCATACTTATATATCATTCAGTATGTTTTTATATGGATGTGAATCTTTGCTGTCATATTAAGGGCAGTATGTGGCTTTAGGGTGTTTGAGTGCAGGATGCAGAGGGGAATGTTTGGGCTTAAGAGGGACAGAATAACAGGCGTATGGAGAAAATTGCATAATGAGGAGAGTCATAATTTTTACTGTTCACTTAGTATTACATCATCATCATCATCATCATCATCATCATCATCATCAGATCAAGGAAGATGATATTGGCCATGCAGCATGCATGAAATGGAGAGACCTGTTGAATTAAAGCATTGATGGAGGCTGGAGGCAGGTACACAGTTGAGAGCACATTATTACAGGGTTCATTTAAAGGGACAGGACTGGATCCACCAGGTGTAGGAAGGAGACCTATGGTTGAGTTTTATGAACATGGTAGTGAGACTTTGGATTACATGAAATGTGGCATATTTCTCCACTAGCTGAGGAACTGTCAGAGTCCTACAAATGACTCAGTCATGTAGTTAGTGAATCAGTGATGACAGCACCAAACAAAGGCATATATCTGTTCTCAAATATAATTTTGTGGATTGCTGTGTACAGTATATTTATGTTAAATGAATCAGTTCACTTCATTCAAATCTGAGTGCATAATTCAGTCTTGTCTGCCATCTGGCTAGGTATTACGCTTGTTTTAACTTGCAGTAATTGAAAATGTGTTCACATTTTCAGCCAGAGTAGGAGCCACTAGAGGCCAGTCAGTATAGTAACTTGGATTCATACTGCATGAATGGGAAGTCGGGGTCTTTATCCACAACATTCATTTTGACTTTGAGTCACACCCATCCTTGCATCCATCTTGAATTGGGGGCCTGTTTCACAAGAAGTATGGAACTGAAGATGTACCTCCCAATCACCTGCATGTCTTCACAACATAAGCTTATTTAACCTTTTGGCGCCGGAATTATTTTTTTAATTTTAGCACACTCTGTATATAAATTGTGAATAATACTGGAACCAAACAATTTAGAATTATGAAACAAACTGCATTTTGAAGAGAAAAAACTGGAGAGTATACACCATATTTAAAATATTCGGTACCTATATTTGTTGAATAAATATATAAAATGCAACTTTAGAGGTTAGCAGTGTGGTACGACCACTATAGTTGGCATTAGGCGTCAAAAGGTTAAACACATGAACAACTTTGTATTTTGTTTTACTTTTCTTAATACAGAGTCATATTTTTGTCACTAATTGTGTTTCAGGCACAGTTGCAATGGCCCACAGGACTGTCACTGAGCCCTCTGGATGGCAGTCTACACTTCATTGATGACCGCTTGGTACTGAAATTAACAGATGATCTCAAGGTAAAAGTTGTGGCAGGAACACCACTACACTGTCATGTGGCCACAGGGAGTAGCAGTAGTGACCACAGTCAGCGCTCTAAACAGCGTTCTGGTGGCGGCAACAGTGACAACATTTCCGGGGGAGACACGTCAACAGGCAAGGTACACAGTGTTCTTATACTTACAATCATTATTATACAAAATGAATGTAAAGGATTCTAGAATTGTAATTGTGAATCACTTTTAAACTGCTTGACAAATTGATGTTTGGGTCCAAATAAGAAGATGCCTTCCTCAGGTTTTTACCTCAGGATGGAAACAGATCCAGTTTATGGAATATTCTACTTTAAGTGCCTTTTTACACAAGACTTGTTGGTGAAAGTCTAGAAACTCATAGTAGTTGTAAATATATGCTCGCATTTAACATACTCATTCATGATACATATTGGTATTCTTATGTTAACAGTCTGATGGAGAGGGCGAAGAAGGTTTGAAAGCAACAAACACAGTTCTGGGCTCTGTTCTGGCACTTGCATTTAGTCCGACGGGTGACTTGTTCATTGCAGAGAGTGATTCAAGGAAGGTGAATGCCATACGAGTTGTAGACTCAGCAGGCAGAATATCAGATTTTGCTGGACGACCTCGCAATAAACTGTACAGGTCAGGAACAAATCCTTGCTTCGGTTGAGCTACTGTATTTATTCTGTTCACGTTTAGAGCTAATTTTATCAAACACTGCACTTAACCATTGTTTCTTACATTCATGTATATTCTGCTGTATCGTTACCCAGTTAAAAGATATGAGTTATCTTATACAACCAGCAACACTGTTTTGTCCTTTTTTATGCTTTATAGTGCCCAACATGTTCAAACTCGGTGTTTATTATCAAAGGCTCCTCATTATCCACTTACAGAGGCTACTTTACTATATATCATGGTACTCAACAATTGACATCTAAAATTTACTGAAACTAATATCTAGCTATGGTCTTCAAACATGTACTTAACCAAAGACTGCAGCCAAACTTGCAGATCAGGCACCATACCGGTACCTGATTATGATGTGTATCTTAAATAAAAGTGTAATGGCATAACGGTATTGCATTACATATTTTTGAGTATTTCATATGTCTATTCCTTTTTTCATCATGTTAATAATTCTAAAGATAATATAAATGTGAAATATGTAACATGGGTTACTAGGCACAAAGATGGCTGTTTCCTCACCTTGGCCCCAGCATACATGCAAGTCCATTTTTACATTCATCCTGAATGGGTTAATATTTATTGCCCTGAAAACCTAAGCTGTCATGCAAGTGAACTGCCTCCACTCTGTACCTTCATCGCCAGTTGAAATGACTTTTACCTTTAGTAATTTCTGCAGTAAGCCTACACTGTTAAAAGTTGTTGGGTTATGTGATAAACGTTATGACGCATGTTACAGGCCAGCAAATTGTGACTGCAGTGTCAATGGTACAGGATCAACAGCAGGCACTGGGGGCCCCTGTCCATGTGGTGCCCCAGGAACTTCCTCCGTAGCACCTGAGGATGTCACAGTCTCAGATCACAGCTCTGCTTCTTCTAAGGAGACAATGCTGTCATCCAATGCACAGTTTACATTTATCTCTGCTCTCACTGTGTCTCCTGATGGTGTTCTGAATGTAGCTGACCAGGGCAGCCTGCATATCCTTGCACTGGAGCATTACCTGCCTACACCTGATGAGAATGGAGAATTCAGGTGTGTGCCATTGCTTACTTACTGATACAGTAAAGCTGTTCCCATGCACATCATGAAAGGATGTGGGTAGTGGAGGTGTAGCTCTGCTCACTCTTGACCTTGGCCCTAAGATGGAGATGAATGGGAAGTTCCATATGCTGGCCACATACCCACCAAGAAATGAGCTCGCCAGTATGCTGGGTGGGTCCTAGAGCTAGTATGGAAGCTTTGGAGAAGAGACAAATAAAAAGTGCCTCTGCCAGGAGTTGAACCACAGTTTCTAAGTTGTTCAGCATGTATCCTAGTCACTGTGCTGGCTGAGCTATTCTGGTATCATTTACTGATATAGTAATGGTTTAAAATGCACGTAGCACATCATACCCAGGCATATTATGAAAACTGCACGATCCTTGTAGCCTGGGCACCTTGCACATTGTAGCATTTTATCTTAGAATGAATCCTGTTTTGAATAGTATTTATTTTGAAGTCAAAGACTCTAATGTGTTAAAATCTTGATGAATTTCTGTCTGGTGTGATTGTATTACTATTGATAACGCTGTGTTAATGACATCTCATAGAGGTTTATAAGAGTCACTGAAAAATAGCAGTATATATCTTACCACCAGGTGCTTTGTGGATTTATTCAAGTATCACTTTAAAGGGTTAAATTTCCGGCAGTGAACAGCCTCGTCTGACCAGAGAAAGCAACAGAATTGTCTCCACACTGTTTAGAGTTTGACACAACAAAAGGTTGTCACACTGGTTGTGAATGTTGATACAGAAAAGAACTGAAAATTGAACTGTGTAAGGAGTGTAATATAATATTATGGATCCTGCTGTATATGTTAAGCCACAGAAGACACTTTGGTCTGTCAGATATAAGCCTATTGTAGAAATAATACGATTTATATGCTAACATATAAGTGATGAATGCTGTGGTCTGGCTGGTACTGTATTGCTACAAAACAAAATTATTTTTTTCCCATTCACTAAAATTCAATTGCCTGGTACCAGCTGTAAGCCTTTTGTAGCTTATATGTATGTGTCATACCTGTAAAGCCTGTGGGTTCACCACTTTGACTAGAAATCCAAAAATTATGTTTTCACACGTGTAGCCGTGAAAAAGAGACAGTATATTTTTCCTAACAAACCAGAAAATGCCCATCAATAAAATACACTGTAAATTATATTACTATTCACCGACATGTTTTGGTCGCTCTGGCATCTATCATCAGGGTGCCATACAGAATACAAACAGTATACAGACAGTTGCACAAAATGTGTAATTAAAACAAACCGGTCTTATAGTTAGTATCTCAAGCATTCTGTATGGTTATAAAATGTCAAATTATGTTATCATTAAAAACAGATAAAATTGGGTGTGTTAATGTTGCTTCTTAGCTGAATATAGCTGATACACATCCTGTAATAAAAATGGTATAGCTGTAGGTATAACTCTATCAGTGTAATATAAACCATCATGTGTTTGGTTTAAAGGTTGTCCTTATAATTACATACCTGTTAGTCAAAGATGTGTACTGTAGTAAAGACTGCAAAAGTCTAGTGAGTGGAGAGTGGGTAGATGGAAGGGAGCAACGTACTTGGGGTAGTTTTAGGCACATGTGTGGTGTTGCTGTAGATCATACATCAATTCAAAAGGTTGATACCTTTCTGTACTGATTTATTTACAGTCATATTGTTATGTGGAAAAAATGAGTGTAACAGTTTTCTAAAATATTTGTGCACTAAATGTGGTCTGTGTTGCCCAGAACTGTAATAATGTGCATACATTTAGATGTGGGCTTTATTGCCCAGAACTGTTACACTGTGTCTACTTTTAGATGTGGGCTGTACTCCCCCAAACTTTTACAATGTGTATACAATCAGGTGTGGGCTATATTGCCCAGAACCGTTACACTATGTGTACATTTTGTTGTGGGCTGTATTGCCTAGAACTGTTACACTGTGTGTACATTAAGTTTTGGGCTGTATTGCCTAGAACTGGTACACTGTGTGTACATTTAATTGTGAGCTGTATTGCCTAGAACCGTTACACTGTGTATACAGATAGAAGTGGGCACTATTGCCCAGAACTGTTACACTGTGCATATATTTAGATGTGGGCTTTACTTCCCAGAAATTACACTGTGTCTACAATCAGGTGTGGGCTGTATTGTCCAAAACTGTTACATTGTGTGTACATTTAGTTGTGGGCTGTAGTTCCCAGAGCTGTTACTCTGTGCATACATTTAGATATGGGCTTCATTGCCCAGAACTGTTACACTGTGTGTACATTTCGACATGGGCTGTACTTCGCCAAACTCTTACACTGTGTATACAATCAGGTGTGGGCTTTATTGCTCAGAACTGTTATGCTGTGCATACATTTAGTTGTGGGCTGTTTTACCCAGAACTGTTACACTAGTAGCATTTCCTGACTTTGCTTTGAATTATGTCATGTTACATGTAATTATTTTTGCTTTCAGAATTCCATACCCTCCAACTAGAGAAGTTTATGTCTTCAATCGATACGGTCAACACACTGCAACAAAAGACTTGACATCAGGTAAAACCCGCTACTCCTTCCTGTACAGCAAGAACACAAGTTTCGGGAAGCTGTCAACTGTCACAGACAGCTCAGGAAACAAGATTCTGTTCCTCAGAGATTACAGCAATGTTGTAAGTATTACACATATGCTCACAGAATATTTGTACAAAACCTGAATCTTTAAAACTATTTCATCCAAGATTTGAATTTCATAACAGAAATTGTATGGTAATTTTTACATTACCAACATGTTCTTGAGGATATAATAACAAACATCTTACAAATAAAATTTACACCATGTATTTTTAGAACTTTGGCCATTAACAGCAATGAAAGTTTGTATTGTGGTTTTCTTTATTACACCATTCAGTCTGGAAAGTGGGTATGAAATTTTAAGAGAAATGTACTGCCTACCTGAAGATGGAGGCAGTATATTTATCTAAAACACTGCTATGTTTACAGCTACAGGACATCACATCCTGCCGTGAGAACTTCCAAGTATCAATCATATTGTATAAATTTCTTTTCTCTTTACAGGTAAGCACAATCGAGAACACGCAAGACCATAAGTCAGACCTCAAAATCTCTGGTGTTGGCTTCCTTGTCAAGTTTTCGGAGAAAGGAAAATCGGAGATTGAGTTAGATTATGACAGCACTACAGGGCTTCTGATAAGTCGAGCAGATTCTAGGGGTGGAGGTGTAAGTTATAATCTGTGTTTGTTGAGCAGTAATTATAATTGTTGGAAATGTTTGTTTGCTTACACAAAAGATGATTATTCAGATTTAGCTCAATAATGAAGAATGCCATTTCATTAATTTGTGTAGATTAGTCTTCACTTCTGTTTGTCAGGAAACATTTGTAGTCCTGTATAATAGTATTTCAGGTATGTTGATATTTTACATAATTTAAAAAACAGTAGTTAATATTGTTATGTTTTTATTATTCATGTTCATAAAATGGGCTTAAAAGGGACTGGACATGCCAGAACTGCTACATTATGCATATGCAGGGTGGTGTAGATCCTACTGACACTTTCTGACACATGATAGTATTTTATACAATAAGAAAGGGATAAAATGAAATGCATAGTCTTCAAGTATAAAGCAAGCAATTTATTACTATTGATTGACAAATAACATCTTCAAATTGGCCTCTTTCTTAACTGATTCACAAAGTTGTCCCCACTCCCCCCCCCCAAAAAAAAAACTTGGCACAACGGCTGTTGATTTATGGTAGCACTTTAATCCCAACCATCACACTGCAGCTTCTGCACTGTGTGTGTGTGTGTGCGCGCGCGCGCGCGCGCGTGTGTGCGTGCGTGCATGCATTCTTTCAAGTATTCCTGTATGAATAAATCTTGGACTGTAAGGTCCGGCAACTGTAGAGGCCATGGGTAACGCCATATGTGAAAATGCTTTTTGTCACCTACTATTATGCTATGTACTCCACCGATCCATTTTAACAGGAAAGGTTTTGAAAGAGCATGACATCATCTCTTTCTTGGCATGCAGACCTGTCCCCTATGCCCCATCACAGGGCAAATTGCGTTTGGGGTTTGTCATTCGGCTCTGCAGCACTCTGTATTTCATAACGTGTGTTCTACAGGGTAATTTTTCATAAGTCACCACAGTATGTATGTGTATGTATTTTCTACACCATTCAGAGTACACTTTTCTTTGCTTTAGGGCGGTGAAACGTTCATGTATCGGTATGGTCTAGCCGGTCGCTTGGAGTCTGCCATCCTGCCAACAGGAGAAACACTAAGTCTTGCTTCTCACCTCACAGCAGATGACAGTCTGGCTGTTCAGGTGTCAACTCCAGTACAGTCCTTGTCTGAGCAGCCAGCTGTCACCACTCTCAGAATGAAGGGTCGTGGAGCCCACAGACTTACCATTAGGGAAGGTTTGTGTTCACAACTTTTCCTACTTATTGTAACATCAGTGGGGAGCTAAATTTATACTGCTCACCAAATATGATTAGGGAGGTGAAATCAAGGAAAATACAATGGGCAGGGCATATGTAATATATGTCAGGAGAAGAGAAATTCATGCAGAGTTTTAGTGGGGAAACCTGAAGAAAATGGACCACTTGGAAGACCTAGGCATAGATGAGACAATAATGTTAAAATGGGCCTTTTAGAAATAGGATGGGAGGATGTGGACTGGATTAATATGGCTGATTATAAGAACAGGTGGCAGGTTCTTATGACTGTAGCAATGAACCATCAGGTTCCATAAACTGTGGTGAATTTCTTGACTGCTTGAGGAACTGTGAACTTCTCAAGAAGGACTGAGAACCATGGAGTTTGTTGTTATAAGATTTGACCAAAGGAGTGAAAAATAGGTTTCTCCCACCTCATCTCTTTCATAACCCATTCCCTTCTACCCTCAACCATACAGGTATCTGGCCACCTTATCTCTTGCCACTTGACCATGAATACAAAAAATGTACGGCATCAGCTGTGGTGAGCAGGTGGATGGAATGTAACCATGGTCTGGACCATTCACTAGCGTATCCTTGCCTTGGGTTCAAAAGACCACCTGCCTTCAAAACCTAAGTACTTTCTCTATCTCATAATTTCAATTCAGAATATGGAAGCATCATGTTTCTTTGAAACATCAGGAACACAATTCAGTTCCACATAATGCAAAAACCTAAAAATTGGATCAAAACTATTGGCCTTCTTCCCTTTTTTATTCCTTTCTATATCTGACACAATAAAAAGTGATACAGTGTTATGTCCCCTGCTGTGCTTAATTGTACAGAATTAAATATATAAAAGTGACTAAATAGCCCTTCAATTTAAATAGCACAGTTTGTTGCCTTTCTGTTTAAATACACTTGTTATCCTGTTGTGTGGCACATCCATTCTTAAAATTATACATGTTTTCCCTGTGTATCCATGAAGACATATGGGGCAGTAGGGCTGTATGTTCAGTCGTAACTTCAGCATTAGACAGAGATGAGAGGTTAGACAGGTACACTTGAAATAGGAGGCTGGGTGGGTCCCACAGTCAGTCTGGAAGTGTTTGAGAGGTGAAAAATCTTCCCCACCAGGAATGAAACCATGATTTCTCAACTGTCGCAACCCATAGCATAGTCAACATACTTACTATGCAGTCCTAGCTCACCTAAAATTAGAAATACCTTATTTTATTAAAAATTATGCACAATTTCACTAGTATTTATGTTTATATTTCAGAGATTCTGGATTCAACCTATGTTCAAGACAATTCACATGAATGAATTGCTTTGTTTATTACCTCCAAACACCAGACACTGATGCCATTTCCATTGATATCGTGACAAATTTATTTTTCCCTCCCATTCTGTGCCTTATAATCTGAGTACCTGAAGGTGTAGTTACATAAATAAATAAAGTATAATATTTCCTGTGGCACAGTTCTTTATTAACCATATTCAGTATTTAATTACAGGGCAGAGAGTCATGTTGTAGGGTCTATTGACATCATTTGTAGGTCCATCCCCTCTGTCTTCCTGTCTGTGTATGTACACTGAACATTTCTGCTGGGGACAGTAACAGTCTCCTGGGTTATGATGCCATGGTGCTTAGTGAAAAGTTAGCGATGTTTCACAGAGAATTTATGCCTCTATCTTCAGGTTTCAAATTTGGACTGCTTGGACTCTGAAAATGGAAGCAGCAAGCTTCTCCAAAATATCGTTCAGTGTTGACATTTCTACTAGCCAGCAAATCCCATCAGCCTTCAGTCTTCATCAGCACTAACCTTTTAACGCTGGAATTAAATCCCTCCAAGCAATGCTGCCTGCTGGGATATTTTTACTGGCGATTTTAAACTTTATTACTTACTCTTAGGAAAAAAAAAACATATCTCATAGACTTTTCCTTAAAATTTAATGAAATAAAATTTTGCACCCTGCTTATGAATTGGTTAATCTGGGAAAAAAAATGTTCACCTATTTTTATAATAAATTTAGGCCTGTGAATCACATGCATTACTTGAAATGTGATGTAAGTAGTTCATTACTCAAATAATTCTTGCTGCTGCAGAAGGTCTGTGGCACCTTGGATCACTCTTTTATCACGACACACATTATTCACAAGGAGGGTGATATGTTACAAATTTACTTTGGTGTGATATTCCACGAAACAAGGGACCACGCATAGGCCCACGTCACATCTGGTGCACTTACACACTGTACCCATTCCTTGGCTGCGAGCAGAACACAAGTGGTAGTGTAGTTGGGTTGATGATTTTGCTGGCCAGTGTTTGTTATGGTGATGTCTGCTGAGGTTTGCTGCTGCTGCTGTTGTTATCCTTCTTTTTCTTCCTCAAAATAGCCTCAGCACCTGATTCTGTTGTACCGTATCACTTTCAGTATTTCACAGTAAAGAAATGAGTATTAAACAGTTTACATATGTCAGAGAATTCACAAAATATGGCTACATGTACCACTTAGTGTGAGAAATAACTGTGTTTTTAACATGTATTCTGAGAGATACATTTTTGTCATGGTGTTTTAACTGACTGATCTTGAATATTCCAGTGTTCTGGAATTTCACACTGTTTTACTGGGCGAGTAGTTCCGTAAGGTTTTGAGGGATCATAGTGCCTTCATCTTTAGCATTAACTGTCCAAGTGTAAAATGAAGGCACTACAGCCCTTTCAGATTTCAGTAACATCAGTACAGTGTCACATCCCAGAGAACTGGAATCTACATCAGCACCATTGTGAGAGCCTTAAATCTTACATGTCTGGCCTTTACAACATAAGATAGTTCAGGTAAAGCACCAGTAAGCAAACAGACACAGAACAAATCTGTTACATTGTGTTTTAATATTATCAATCCCTGTGTTTATAGGTCTTGATGTTACAAATTTGTAACATAATGTATTGTGTGTAGTTCACATTCCATCATTTCAGACACTGCCGTAAGTGAGGCGTCTAGTTTCCGGAATGGCTCATTCTCTGTCCATTGGTCATGGGGTGGACACCTGCAAAGTCAGGCTGTGGCACGACATCCACTACTGGAACTAAGCTTGCCTGTGGAGGCAGAGATGCTGCCAATGTGGAGTGAACAGACTCTTACACTTGGCGACGGACTGAGCAACCACATGCACTGGACATACAGCCTGGTCGGGGATGTCCGAGCCCCAGAGCAGACATTACACAGGGAGCTGTGGGTAAGAGTTGCAGCTGTTATCACCACTATCACTCCAAACAAATGTGTTGTGAGTGTATATCATAGGATGGCTCAATTGATAGTGACTATGCTGCAGGCTGGACAAATTAACTCAACAATTAAGTATCATGTTGCACTCTCAAGTATATTTCTCTGTATATTACAGTCATTTTAAATGAACTTTAGCCTTGTACCAGTGTGTTTCGGTATGGCTATACCATCATCATGCGTGTGTCACAAATTGCTTCCTGCACTGTGCATCCATTGTTAAAATCACTGATTACTCTAAGGTTGAAATGCAGTTCCATTTTAATCATAAAATAATCAGTGATGGAATAAGAATGGGAGAGTATTTGATGTGATGTGACATTGTGTAGTTTGGTAGAACCTGATCGACATCTTGGAGGAACGTGCTGCCTTCATTTTTAGGGCACGTGTTATTACTGCCATTGAAACCTCAAATTTCACTTAGAACAGTAAATGACATGGCTGTTGTTTTTGCAAATGTACCATCCAGTGGTTTTCATGTGAGGACAGAGTAATACCAGAAATATATGCTTATTGTAATGTCTGGGTAATGGCATTAGTTGGAAAGGTTGGTACCATATTTCTGAAGAATGTACTTACTAAATGTTGATGGTTGGAATGAATCATTATGTAGAAGAGGTGACCAGAAATAGGTAACAAAAACAGTATGCAGTAACTTAATAATAATATTGAGTGGCCAACATAAAACGAAAGTGCTGTGTTGTAACTAATTTGGACATGACTTAATATCTTATCAAACAATTTTAAGGGAAGGTGGAACATATAAACCCTTAGATTCCTCTTCTAAAAATATTCTGTATCGAGGAGGAGTTTTTTTTTCTTTCTTCACAGGTGAACCAGTCACGTGTACTAGGGGTTGAGTTTGACCAGGCTAATGGACGCGAGACATTTTATGACCGAGATCAACAGGCCCTACTTACTGTAACATTCAATCCCGATGGTCTTCCACAGTCTTGGGTTCCTGCTAATGGTGGCCAGCCTGTAAATATCACATATGACAGGTGTGAAAATTTTGAAATAATTTATACTACTTCTGTAACAGTATATGCACTCTCTACTAATGCATTTCAAATATGTACATCAGAGATATTTTTGGTGAATATAGAGCTTATTGTCTCTTGAATAAGCTGATTGAAGTAAACTGAAACTTGAATAAAGTGTATTATATATATGTAAACATAATTTTTAACTGAATCGGTGTGGTGATGGGACAGTAGTCTGAATAACCGGAATTCATTTCCTGAGGGAAAAAATTTTTCCTTTTGTCATATCATTCAGATGGCTGAGGGGCATATCCTACCTCCTATCCACTGGGTACCAGGTTCTGTTTGCCTGGTGGTAAAATGGTATAAATATCAATTGGAGCATGACACAGTATTATACAAAGTGCAGTTATATTTAACTAGTGGAATACTAATAACAAATTATAATAAAAAAATTTGACAAATTCCTTTGAAAGCTAAAGCTTCCAAAGATAATCGTGTGATTAACCTACATATATGTATGTAATAGCTCATAGGGACACTAATATTACGATTTTACTAAATGTGTGCACCGTAACTCTGAGACATTTTGATTTATTGAATAAGAACAAGAACAGTAATCCAGGAAACAAGGAAGTGACCTGCTCAGACTGATTATACTTCAGAATTAAATGGCTCAGACAACAAAATTTACAATATTATATAAATAATGAAGTACAAATGACAAAGTGTTTATTCATTGCTGAACATACAAACTCTTTGAAGAATGAAGGTCATCCAAATAATATTTAAAAATTTCCTACCTCACAAAAAACACACTGCATCTACATTATAATGACCAGTTGAATAATGCTGTTTCTAGAAAAAGTAGATATTTAGTTCGAGAATCGTATGTGCTCTGTGGTTAAATTTTGTGTTTTCTTTTAATAATAAAATAGTTTGTAAATGTAGTATTCACTGGACTTCAAAAGATTAAGGCTTAAAACATATAAAGTGTGATAAATAAAAGGTGTAATGTTCATATGGTGAATTGTGGATTCAGGTTCAACCGTGTGGATGGTTGGCACTGGGGATCCCAGAGCGAGCGGTACAACTATGAGAGTCACGGACTGCTGGCCGAGATCAGCTCACCACAAGATGGCTCTACCCAGTTCACCTACAATGAACTCAATATGGTATGAACAAGTGCAAGTGCAAATGTGTAATATTTTATTTGAATAAAGGTTGACCAACTAGATGACACTTGCTTTATTATATATTGCTCAACATGTTTCAGACGTTAATACGTCCATCTTCAGGAGCTAGCGAGTACTTGTTGTGTTGTGT
>Ga0123354_10010965_pt1 | contig 13985 bp, 11 predicted proteins | sample TergutLab28metaG_2_FD_97872 | JGI IMG/M metagenome (GOLD analysis project Ga0123354, IMG submission 97872) | Labiotermes labralis P4 segment gut microbial communities from Petit-Saut dam, French Guiana - Lab288 P4 | ecosystem: Host-associated > Arthropoda: Insects > Digestive system > Gut ... | reverse complement strand
TTATTATCATCATCATCATCATCTCCTTTATGCAGAGTATTTATACTTATATTCCTGAGACAAACTATGTCCCTAGGGAATACAGTGTTGCAGCTATTCTGTTGTTACTATTCATGGTGCTTACATCGTTAGTTTCAGTGTTGAATCTATTTTACTTTTATATTAGTACTTTCCGAATTATGTGTGCATTGCCCAATATGGCTGTTTCCTGGAGTTTCTTGACTTCGTGTTTTCCTGGTATGTTGATCACGTATTTTCTAAATGACTTTGAAATAGTCCCAGTCGCCCCTATTATTACTGGTATCACCTTTTGGTTTTACATTCCACATGCGCTGTATTTCTATTGTAAAGTCTTTATTATTATTATTATTATTATTTATGTTTTCGTGGTTGGTGAAAGTGTTTGTGACCTCAATCTACTCTGAAGATGCCAGATCCCGGAACTCACGTGGGGACTGTGACGTCGCAACAGCATGACCTTGAGCTGGACGCTGATATTTTAGATGGGACAAAAAGCTTGTGGCCATAAACGTCTTATAAGTTTTGTAACACTCTTTTACTTTAGGACCGTTGTCGTGCGGTGAGACTCTTTTCTTCATTCTGTCCGGACGTATATGGGATCAAATCTTAGGTCACGCAATGCTGTTCTCGAGGGAAAATTCTAATGCGAGTATTTGGGTTCAGTACCTCGGTGGTTCGTACAGGCATAATGGAAGAGGTGGTAATGGAGTTCATTTTTTTCTAGTACTTACGATTCGGCCGTGTCAGTCATAATTCTCTTCGCCACTGTTGTGGCTACAGTCCTTGCCAAAAATTTGACCAAACACGACATAAGCAAGTTTTGAGTATTGCTTGTGAAAATGGAAGAAATTTTTGCGACGTCACATAAATAAGATTCCATAGGCAATGAGAACTAAATGATAAACAATTATGGCGTAAAATGTAGCTCATTTATTTCACTCATATGTCATTACTTTCAATCTTAATCCGCAGTCACAAAGAAACATTTGTTACATTTTGGCACGAGTTTAAAAATTCCGTCGCTGTACAAACTGGGCTCCAGTCACGCGATGAGATAACGGTACTCCAGTCACTCCTCAGACAAAACAAGCTGAGATGCAGCTTGGGCCGTCGAAGCAGCACCACTTGCTTGGCCGCCGATTTCGCAGTAACGGGGAAGTGGAAAAAGCTCTTCGTAAATTATTGCGAAAAAAAAAGGGCCCGATTTCTGCCCCGATGGAAATTTTAATTTAGTGCCAAGATGGGACAGAAGCTTTCTGTGCTTAGAGATTACGTTGAAAAGTAATGATACTTCAGTGGGATACGAAAGCTGCATTTAAGGTAGCAGTGGGTTTTTATTTGACTTTTATGACCTAGTGGACCTTACTTGTCGGACATTCTTCATATATGGGGCTTACGAATAAAGTTCGATACATTTGAGACATGGGCCATATTCGGTTTCATGCTATGGCTGTGTCCTTGAATAGAAGACTGATTCGGTCCCACAACAGATATGAACGTGACATAAATTAAAACTTCAGTTATAGAGGTGGTCAAACAAGGGTTTGGAAGGCTACAGTACAGGCGGCTTTTTCGTCTTTTACACCAAAACGTAACAACAGGGCATGTTTAGTCGCTATTAGACGCGAGCGCAAAGCAATTGCGAAAAGCGACTATCATTTCTTCATACCACTCCTTCTGCCGGTCTTCTGAATATTCGCATGAAACAACGTGGCTCCCACTGGACGGATTTTAGTGCCATTTTGAGGTGGCGATTTTTTTATTAACATCTGCATGTAGAACACTTTATTACCCAACTGATGCACGATATATAAAATGTAGATACAATTAAAATTATAACATATTTAAAAGTGCTCCAAAATGTTTCGGATCACAGAGGATCCATCATCAGGGAGCCTTGTACAGTGCTTGGTTAAAGACACAATAAAACCATTCTTGTAATTTTTAGCCAAGCACTGTACAAGGATCCCTGATAATGGATCCTCTGTGATCCGAAACATGTTGGAGCACTTTTAAATATCTTATAATTTTAATTGTATCTACATATTATATATTGTGCATTAGTGGGATAATAAAGTGTTTGATTATCATTGATACATGGTGCAAACATGAAGATCTGCATGTCGAGTTCAAGTTTGGTTTAAGTCGGACAAAAATAACAGATATTTTGGTTGAAGACTAACGTATCTCGCCGTTTTCTAGATAAGTAATTGAACTACAATAAATACAAAATAGACTCGTATGGATGCGATTTGCATGCCGGGTAATTGGATCTAAAACACAAGCACAGTCATATCAGTTAGCATTTATTCCTTCATTCTTGATTACAGTCACATGGCATGACTGCATTTAGATGAGATTTGTTGTAGTGTGACATAATCATGCAGTGCCATATCATTTTGTTGCTAGGTCACGTTCGAATGCAGTTATCGATTTGTTTCTTGCGATTCATATGATAAGTAATTAGGGGGAAAACACATTATTAATATTTATTGCTTGTATCTGGGAATAAAGAATTGCTAGGCCTGTGTAGGTAGATTATAGATAAGCATAAAAGTTGTGTGCGAAGTGTTACTTGTAAATCGTAATTGTAGCGTAATTCGACGTGGTGAAACTTTTAAGTTGTTTATGTTCGAAGAACTCACCGAGGATAAAAGCAACGTAAACGTATACGTGAACAGTAAGTTCCGCAAAGGAATGTGTAACAAACACTAGTAACAAAGGATCTTAATGTGCAGGAGCTGTTGTTTGTTTGTTTGATTTCTAAACGAAATTCAAGTAGTTCGACAGTTTCATGTAAAGTCATCCATTAAGAAATTTTGTGAAGATCTGTTCAGCTGTTCTGTAATACGCCGTAGCTCTATGCATACAGCAGCACCAACGGACCGACAGAAGTGCTTTAGTAGGGAAATATGCGAACTTTCTTAAAGCAACACAAAGCAGAATAGAGTAGAACTCCACTTATCCGGATTAACTGGGATGGCGAACCATCCGGATGTGCAGAAAATCCGGATAATTGGATTTTTCTCTGAAAATCGGCCACACTGGCAGTTTGAATTTCGGTTGTTACTATTTACACTATGTGCCTGTGTCTAAACCTTTCGATCGCGGCTGATCTGAAATTCTAGAAGCCATAACACTATTGTACTTGATCCGATAACCGGTATTTTCAAGGCAAGATAGTTTTGTAGTCTTTTCAAAAAATTTACTCGAAGGGCCGAGCCGATTCGGATAATCGGCGATACGGATAACCAGCGTCCGGATAAATGGAGTTCTACCGTACATGAAAAACTTAAAATAGAGAGGAATAAATAGCGGTAAGGTGAGTACAGGAGTTCTTTACGCATTCTAAGGCGTAAATTGTGCTCACATTGTAGAGATGAAATTTAAAAAATAATGCGGGAATGATAACTCGAGAGAAATGAGAGTACTGACTGTGTCTGTGGTTCTACAGACTACATTGGCTGCAGAAGCACGTCTAGCTGAGGTGCTGACCTTCTAGTGGTCGTGTACATTGTATGTATAGACTGTAGTCTGATTAACCTTGCAGGAGCCTGTAAACTAACAGTATCCGGCAGTTAATTTTAATTCAGAAATTTTAATAAGTAATGTACACCTGGTGTTGTTAACAGGAATGGGGTTGTACAACATTAATCTGAAGCATTTCCCCAGGTCTTTGGATAGTTGTCTGTCGTCCCGTTTTATTTTGCTTTCCAGCCATACTCAACGTAGCGACGGACGCTTAGATTGTGACGTAGGCCTATAAAGTTTGGCACAAGTTTGTTAGCAGTATCTGTCAAGGAACCTCGTCCCACTGAACATTGCCTGCGATTAATTAATGCTCTCACTTAAAATGCAACCTTGATTATAATTATGTCTGGTTTCCTGTTGGGGAAGTGCATACCGCGTCACTGCAATTTCAGCGGCACATGAACTTATAATAAAGGTAGTTCTTTGAGGTACTCTACTTAAAAAATTGTCTTGATATCTGTCTCACAAGTCTGTGTAATGGCTTCATTGTTTACTGAGACGAAAATTGTTTTACCGTGAGCCCACACTAATGCCAGAAAAAATAATGCATATTTTTTCGATGGTTTCGGAGAAAGTATTGTTGGGCATTATCTAAAAAACAAGCAGTTCTTCGAAAAAAGAGTATTTATTCAAAACCAGTGTCTGTTATTTGGGGCTAATTTGAAATGTCAGACTGAATAACGCAGTTAACAGACATGAATAGGACCAGTTCTTCTTCAATGGTGAGAAGAATGCATTAATTCTGAGCGGCATTGGGTTACTGCATAAAACTATTATGGTCAAGACACCACGCAGAATTCTTAAGACCTCTTGAAACCTCCGGATCACGTGAAAGTGTTTTAATTTAGCATTTTATTTTATTTCTTTTTAAGCTGTTGAAATTTATGTGACTCATTTTTTAAATCCCTGAGCAAGTGTTAATGTAAATGGACCTCTGTGGAAAAATCACGTTGAGGTATTACTATATTACCCAAAATTTGCACCCTGTGATACACTATTTATGTCATATATCAACTCCTACATGTTTCGGAACCGAGGTGTCTTCTTCAGACATTCATTATAACAAAGGTATATAAGCCCTGAGAATGGCATGTCGGGGCCGAAACGTGTAGCAGTCGATATGTCATAAATGATGTATCACAGAATGCACATTACTGGATTATGTGTTAATTGTGAGAGCGTGCACGGTATGAATAATATAAAATTGGCTTTGAGGAATTTCATAATTTGTACTCTTCAAATAGTATCACGATAATCAAACTTTGAGGATAAGAGCGGTAAATCTGAAGAAGAGAAACAGGAGCCCTGCATGTAAATGGAATTGTAATATAAAAATCAATTTTACAAAATAATATAAAACTAAATTTAAACAAAAACTTAATGTACATGTATATAAACTAAACTTATTCAGTTTAACACAACACAGGTTTATTTTCATTTCATTTTGTTACCTTTACATGTGTGCTACATGTTTCGGCCTGTACTTAGGCCATGCTCAAGCATGTGTACATAAGAATGTTTCATCGGTTGCATAAAGATGTGAGTCTCTGAGCCGGCTGAGAATGTGTTCGGGCCTAAAACCGGCTGAAGAAGTGACCTTTCAGGTTTTGAAATTTCGCTTCTCTTATTGTGTTTCAGACAGCGATTTTCAGCTTTGCTGTCTTTTTATTTGTGTCAGTTTTAAGAGTACGAGTAACAGAGAAAAAATTGTGCACCTATTTAGTGCTGAAATCTGTGTGTATTAGACTGTTGCACGGAAGAAGTAAAACATCAAATTTTGGAGTCTTGTTTATGTCTTCAGCTCGTCCATTGACAACCGGAAACTGTAAAGCCAGAATATGAATATGCTGAATTCTTAAACTCGGGACAGTGCTGGAAATAGAAACCGTGGGCCTACGCCTGACATGCCTTAGACAATAGAGCGTGTCACCAGGTATGAAGAATCCCTGGCCAAAGCGGGGCTTGGTAACCTGTCTGGGTGGAGTTAAGGCGGACCACAAAAAAAAAACTGTCAGTGGAATGCCAACTCCCCAGAAGGCTTCCAAGGAGACACACATAAAGTACTAGACGGTCAAACTTTTACGTTTCTGACAACATGGAGAAGAGAATCTCGTATTCTAAGCCAGTTCAGTTCGTTTAAGGCCTTCACAGTGTCTGCCTAACATCGAACTGTGCCCTCGAAACGTCGCGAACTACGCGCCAAATACACAGGGCCACACTCCAGAAGATCTTACCTTTAGCAAAAACGCTCTGAGAACCCCCGATCTTGCGTAGTTCCTAGTTGGTAACGAATTTTTAAATAGTAGAGCTTTTAGTATGCACACCCTGTGACGTGAACGATTTGGACATACTGTGAAAAACGTGTGGGCCACTTTTGAGGTGTTGAAGACGAGCATGTTTGTGACAGACCTGTTAAAATAGCCAGCCTTCGAACCGACGTTGGAATCCGGGAACTTTCCAATACGAAGCAGGAATTCGAACCGCATTTTTGTGCTCTATGTGCAGCCCATTTAAAGCTCCTCATCCTAACAGAGTTAGGTAAAATGTTCATTATGCAATAACGTCGTGTGCACGGGGACGAACAGTGTTAGAACGGAGCCTAGCGAAATAAAATCCTAGATGCAATTGGTTCAACTAGTTCAGAACAGATTCTAATGGTTTACTGCTCCTGCTACCACCACCACCACCATCACCACAACCATCGCTACTACTACTACTACTACTACTACTACTACTACTACTAGTAGTAGTATTATGAACCTTCGATTTACGTTACAACTGAAATGTCTTGATCAGCTCTCTAAGTCCATCCTGATGAAAACCATTTGCCATGTACTCTACATTCATAGAGTCGGCATTTGAGCGAAAGATGTCCGAATTAGAAACAAATACTACCGTAAATTGGAACATTTCAATTTTCACGTAGTGTGACCAGTTTATTCACTCAGAGGTAAATCTGCATTATACGTTACTTTTTCAAAACACAAAATGTCAACCAGAACACCTGAAAGGAAAAGACCACTTTCTAGGTCTAAGCCTAAATGGAAATGGTTGAAAATCCAGGAACGACTGTATCATATGATGAGGTGAATGTAATATACGTACATGCGCTAATTCGCTCCCTTTGTTATTACACTCTGTTTTTACCATGGAAACAACAGTCCCCGTTAAAATTCGGGTTGTGACGTCACTGACAAACCAAGGTTTATTTTATCTGTTGCAACCTGGTAACCAAGACAACCACGGAAACTCTGGATGTGATGTCATTCACAAACCAAGATCAATCGAATCCGTAGCAGGTGGTTATAATATCAACACGGGCCTGACTCATTCATTCTGTCATCCCGAGGGCATTACATAGAGCTGATGAACTTAAAGAGATGGGGTAGGGTGTTGTGGATTGAATTCATCTGGCTCAAGGTAAGATTGAAAGTTTGACTTTTAGTAAGAGGATAATAAAAAGCCGCATATTTATTGAAAGGCTGAGCGCATGTCGACCTCAAAAATAATTCTGCTTTACAGGGTTACTTTTCCGTATTAACCCATCCGCATTCAATGCAGTTTGATGAGTCCCGAACAGCACTGTGGCAGCAGTGCCTGCAAGTAAAGAGTTGATGGGTGCCTTTCATTTTCACTGCGCATTTGATGTTCTGCCGGCTGCGGCGCGCCGGTAGTGCATTTGCTTGTTAACGGCAACGCATGAACCTGCGCGTGATATTGACAGGTAAGTTCCCTCTGAGGTCGATGACTTCAGAAACCAGACAAGTCAAGTCAACGAAAGCTGCAGGGAACGAATTCCTTTCGTACTTTATTTTAAACATAATATCACTTGTATTTGAAACTGATGTAGTTTGTTAATGTAAAGACGTGACATATGATAGGTTAGCTGTACACTTTCGAGAACTCACTTCCTAGTTCAGCACGCGTTATGTGTGACGACCTTAAAGTATGCAAGCTGGTTATGACCAAAAGACGATATTTTGAAAAACTCTGAGCATTGTACCCGTCGAAATTTGTGTTGTTCCATTTGCATAATTTTATGCATTTATATTGTATGGGTCTGTTTTGGACGTACTCACGTTTAAGAAATCACACGCAAGGAAGTTACAGGCGTTTGTAACGAGAGAGGTGGGTCACAGTATCGCAGTCTTTTGCTACGAGAGATATTTAGAGCAAAGAAGCACGGCATTATTGGTTTTCTAGGATCTGTTGCTGAAAATAACCATGGTGGAATCTGCCTAAAGTGTATCAGATTCGTTATTCAGATATTTATAAGGAACTTTAAAAACGGGACCAAAAAATTTGAACCCCTTAAAAAGCGACCAGATTTCAACTGTCCTTATTGCAGTTGGTTGGTACATCACGAGTGTGAATCATGCGTAGCCCAGAACACACACGTTGATTATTATGTTCATTCATGTTGTATAGGATTTCGTGCGAAAGACCGTGCGGGGTTTAGGAAAGACTGACTTCTTCGAAATTTGCAAATCAGCGTTGGCGACAAGTCTAAAGTAGAGGTAAAATTTTCTTGTATGCACACCATGAAGGACTACGCGGAAATGGAGGTGTGTTATAACGTACTAATAACTTCTTATACTCTTGCACCCATCGGGAATCAAACTACCTTCTCCTGGCTGTCCAGCAGATTACCTGGGTCCTACCGACTTCGCTGTGCCGGTTCACGATTAAGCTGAATCTTGCGTCAGTTACAGGTGATTCGTTCAAGACATTTTTTTACAGACTTTTGTCTTTGACAGTGGTCGCGCTGGCTTTGAAGGACTTTGTGTTGCTGTTGCGCTAAAAACTTTGGGTCTTTGGGAAAGCACGGAAGGCCAGGCGGCGAAGTCGCTTGTCACAAACGGTTCTGCCGCTTTGATATTTGTTCGGTACAATTGCACAATGCTGCACAGCCGTTAATGTCATTCCTATGCTTTATTTACCAAATACAGGTACTCGTTGAGAAATAAAGTGTCCGACCTAACAGTACGTTGTTCATATTAACTGTATCTCGCACCGTACTGAACACGTGACTGGCACAGCAGTATTTACGCATTTCAAGTTTTCGCCGTGGAATAGCGCTGACCTTGATGCTGTATTGGGGTGTTAGTTCCGTGTGCAAGTGGTTTGTGCTACCGATGTTTCGAGGGAACCTGTTAACATACATCTTCAGAATCGAAGTTTGTATCACTCAAATTATAATTTTGTCGGGGTGTTGTCGATGTTTCTTGGTATAACCGTATTTAGTTCGACCCAGACTGAAAATTAAAACAGCACGTTTCGCCCAAACTTTGGTAGCATAACCCAGCAACCCAAAACAGGATTGTGATTGTTTTATCACGCACAATAGTACTTTAGTGACGCAATTTAAGTTTGTTATTTAACGATGCTTTCAGTGGCTAAGATTATTCAGCTTCAGTAATAGGTACATGAATTCGTATGGATCAGTGGTGGAATGATACTGACAAGAGAAACCCAAAGTACTGGGATATAAACGTACACTAGGTTGAAGAAAACCAACGAGATGCAACAGTATGCAGATATTTATTTACTGCTAAATTACTCTACATGTTTCGGGCGTCCATCGCGCGCATGTGACCAAATAAGGGCTGATTTGGTCACGTTTGAGGAAGCTTGCTCCCCATATAGTTTGATCTGTACCAGAGGCTGCAACTACAGTTTCATGTACTCCTGATGATGGGCGCGATGGACGCCCGAAACATGTAGAGTAATTTAGCAGTAAATAAATATCTGCATACTGCTGCATCTCGTTGGTTTTCTTCAACCTAGAATTACGATGTACGGAACCACGAATATAAAACGTACATTAGTTTGTCTACCGAAACTACCTAATATACTGGCCTGGAATCGAGCCCGGTTCTCTAGGGTGAGTGGCTGGAAAATAAACGCCTGCTTCTTGGAATAGCTGGTGTGGGTAAAAACACAAATATATTGTGAATTATGTCACTCAGATTCCTTGTTATTGCCAAAAAATAGTGTATAAAATTGAACTAAACGTATCTCGTACATAACTACATATATTTTGGGATGGAATTAAACGCCTTGGTAACGCACGAGGTGAATAGCTTAAGACATCTCGTTGTATGACGGTCCATTTTTATCTCAGATTAAACACACATTTCTGTGGTAAAGAATCTAATTGGGAATTCCTTGGTCTGGTGAAAAATTATCAGTTGCTTGAGAAACTTTGTGTCACATAATAGTTCTAAACGTTACCGCAAAAACAAGCATATCAAAAAGCGTGGAAGTAAGCAAGGTTTGGCTTTAATTGGAGTCTAACACCTTGCCTGACTTTATTCCCTAAGGCTGTACATCAAGACCGAAGTAGCGAGTTCAGTGTCCCGATACACATTCGTTTTCAAACGGCAGAAGTCAAGGACTCCGCCGCGAGTTCCATTTTGCGCTGCCTGCCCATTCTCTGTGTCCTGCCTAGGGAGTCACGCATTTCTTCGTGACACGCTAAACATGAAGCATGCATGTGATGTCAACAAAAAGGTCTTTTCTTTTGCAAAATGAAAACAAGAATCGAAATTCTTAGAGATTACTAGGTAAACTTTCCGTTATTTTGTCTCATTTAACAGCAAGTCGAGACAGGTTTCAAATTAAATGATACGGAACTTAATCATCTGCTTTTGGTGCATAATTATTGGTAAATAATACTGCCCTCTGGTATGTGAGGCCCTTTAGTCTGGTATAAACTTACCAACGTTTCGTAGCAATTTGCTACCTCCATTTCAGAGTAAAATGGTACCGTTATGTATCTCAGGAAAGGGAGATTTCCCCCAGGACAGTCAGAATCCCGGAGCACTGGGATGTGGTAGGTATGTGGGTTTGAATTGCACACAATTTACGTGCAGTAGCCAAGTCAGTGAAGACTGTATTGAAGAACTGGTGTATTTTCGGAGTAGGATATAAGTAGTGGGCAGACCGTTTTGGTACTGTGGGTGGGTCGAGATGAGAATGAGGGGAGACCAGGTGTTCTCCCTGCTGAGTGTCGTTCAGGAAGTTTCCGCGAGGCAAGCAAAACATTGCGTTAAATAGGGCTTTCAATAGAAGTCATGACCTCTTCTCTGCTAGGCGTGATACAGGTCTTGTAATCTACGAGAACTGTAGCCAACACCCAGACGGAGCAATCCGTGTACTGCCACATTCCAAGGACTGATCGCTGTTCCCCTGGCAGTTTCACTCTCACGAAGATCTGAGTAATCATAACAGTCTGTCTAGATGCTTACAATGGGGATATCCTTAGTACGACGAATATAGACACTGGTCATCATTCCAAAGCTAGTATGTAAAACCATGTAGCACAAGTCAGTTTCTTCTAATATGAGTGTGTCAGACTTACTGAATTCGCCCACTCGCATCCTTCACAAGCCGAGCATAAGTGTCTGTGTTCCCGCTCTTCAATAACCGTATTATAAACGAGCTTTTGTGACCCAGCGACTTCTGATCATGCGAGATTTGAAATTCTTACAGCGTTGTTTGATTGATTGATTAGCATTTGGATTCGAGCCCTAACGGTCCCGATGCACCTAGGCCTTATAAATGGGCCCTTTGTACCCTAAAATCTGATATCAGCTCAGGGGAGCCCTCTTCCTTGCTAAAGTTCCAGATGGCCCCCAGACTTAACTCTGAATGTCCTCTAGGTCCAAGAAAAAGGAACCCAGATATGCGTTTTTTTTTCAGAAGTCCCAGTAAACGAACCCCCTCCAGGTTCCCCAACTGGGTCCATACCACTGCGCTGTTGCTTCGACTCTTTAACCCTGCAGACGAAGACGCGACGTTGCTTTCAAATGTTTGCAGGTATTTTACCAGTAAACGTGACGTAATACCCCATAAGACCCAACGCTTCAACGTCTGATCATATTCAACGCTATTTCAGGACGCCGTGTGGATACTTCTAACTGCATCGAAAATTATGAGGAATGATGCGTAACATGCAGATGCTTTCCGATGGTGTTATGGTTCGTACCCTATAGATTTCGTTTTGCGGGTACAAAATTGTTTACAGCGAGACGGTTCTCGCCTAGGGTGACGAGTTTTGTTTCCTGATCGATTCTTGTTTTACGTTACCGGATATGTTGGTGTCTGTACATGATATTTCTTAGTCTCTCCAGGGAAATACGATAACTTCCTTTTATGATTTATTTATTTTTTCTAGTTCATCCGGAGATGTACATCTAATCTAATCTAATCTAATTTACGAAGGTGTCACAGCATCATTCAGTAAGCTAAGTCAAACTGAGTTGCTAAATGTGTTTCAATTTTGCAAGTAACCTTCTCTTCTACATGAACTTTAGAACCAGTCCGTCAAAGGAAGAAGATATCGATCCCTTGTAGACCTTCAGTTGCATAGATCACTGGGGGGTCAGACGGCTGACCCACATTGGAGTTACATTGCATTCACCGATCTCGGGTGATAAGTTAGCTTGCTATTATAATTCAGTTATGGCAGTAACTCTCTACATAATGGGTATGATCGACAGTCCCTTAGGTGGGGGGTGTGGGGACGAGGAAGAAACCTTAGCTCGCGTTTTGTGTGAGTGTGAAGCCTTGGCGACGCTCAGATATACCTATGTGGCTTACTTTTTCTTGGACCCTGGGGATCTTAGAAGTCTAAGTCTAGGGGAAGTCTGGAACTTTATTGAAAGAGTAGGGCTCCCACGACTTGGAAATCAGTTTTAGGGGCACAAAGTAAATGTGAAAAAGGCCTACGTGCATCGGGATCGGAAGGGCTCGAACCCATTGGTTATTCTAGTTGATTCTGTTCTATTCAATTATAACGGCAATAACAGACAGTAGGTAACGGAGCTGATTGGAGCCTAATTCGGTATTCATCGTAGACTCTACGCTGTTGGTTCCGTGTAGGTTGGTCTAATAGAGAAGCTGTTAATTTTACATTCAAGCTATATTTGTTTTACAAAATGCTGAAGGCTGATGTTTTCAGGGATATGACGTCGTGCAGCTTGGTAGGTACCAAACTGCACGACGTGTTTTTGTGTCCATAGTGGTGAAGATCTCACAGCTCACACTCTGTGATGTGTGAACCACCTTTGGTTCCTTGCAAAGCCGCCCAACTTACACGGGTGGAAAACTTAAGACAACCACTTGACACTATGAGAATTTAACCCTATATTATCACTTGTGTAAACGTACAGTTCAGAGGGCAGAGGCAGGTGGTTAAGTTGGAAAGCAGGTACGTAACACGGGCAATGAATAGGAACCTGAAATACAGTAATCAGTTGTCATAAGAAAAATCGAATATATTGTCCATAATTGTGGAGAAATGATGGAGATTATGTGGAAAGCAGGTAGCTCTGCTAATGAGTGAGGATTTTGGCCCATGTACAGCACGATGCAAAAACTATACCACTCTTCAGATCGGCCAACATAAGGAGGTTGAATTTACACAGTAAGAGTAGCGCTGAATGTGTAATTTTGGCCAAGATTCAAGGAAAACAGGTGGCCAAGTTAGGGAGTAATGACCATGTATATCACGGGAATATGCCGGTACCGTAGAAGTGTGGTCAGCTGTGACATGTGGTCGAATGAGAAGAGTGGCAAATTTAACAGATTTTACTGTATAGGCCTACGTATTACGAAATATCTGCATGATTGTGAAACGTGAATTGAGCAACATTCTTCAAGAAAATGCACCTGTTTGAAAAGGAAGAGGCGGTTTAAAGTGATATATAACGAGGAACTTTGCCATTTATGGAGCTCGCCTACCGTTAGGGTAGAAAACTCTGAGAGGTTGAGAAGTTTGATGAAGACAGTTTTTAGAAAATTTAAAATTGTATTCAGCGCTGCTCTATCAGTGCAATAGGGTTAATGATCTTTGAGGTCCATATAAGGCGGGGAGTTTTTCTGAACGGCTAGGTGACTGTCAGATTTTCAGGAGGAGGTTGTTTAAATGTGTTTCAAGGCAGATATTAGAACCAATCGAGAAAAGGATAATCAAGAATGTTATTGACGATACACGTAGGCTGTAGGCACATTTTGAGGACCAAGTGTTTGGGGTTGGGTTAGCAGCAAAACCAATGGCGTACTTCTGCTTTAACGGTTTTGAACATTCGGTTATCAGAGATTTGATTAAAGGAGCAGTGGGCGAATTTGTTTCTTTAATAGAGTAAATTATCTCCTTGAATTAAACCTTGCAAGGGCAGAAAGATTTACATCCAGGCACTGTCTTTCATCCTGAATTAAGCTGTGGACGGAGAGGAGTGTAACAACGCACAGAAACATTTCAGTTGCGTGATCTTTCTTGCAGACAGTCTAATTTCGATACCACTATTACAAACAGTGGGACAAATTCCATTCAGTATTTGTCCTTTACTCCTTCTTGAGTTCAGTGTGAGAAGTATGTGGGAAACATGTTCATAGACGGATTGCTATTAAGATGGGCCCAGGTTTAA
>Ga0123354_10010964_pt1 | contig 13986 bp, 16 predicted proteins | sample TergutLab28metaG_2_FD_97872 | JGI IMG/M metagenome (GOLD analysis project Ga0123354, IMG submission 97872) | Labiotermes labralis P4 segment gut microbial communities from Petit-Saut dam, French Guiana - Lab288 P4 | ecosystem: Host-associated > Arthropoda: Insects > Digestive system > Gut ... | reverse complement strand
GTCATGTTCGGAAGATTTTAAGTTGTCAATTATTTTAATAATTCGATGATATTCTCATCAGAAATTCAAAGAAAAATAAATGAAACAGTTCTCAAAACAATTAAAATATCTTCCGGTTTTAAGGTGTTTTTTAATAAAAGTTATCTTCCGAACATGACTGGGCGTTGCCATTGGGCTGGGTTATACAAGGCTTTCAGCCTTGACTAGCAAATGTGCAAAAATTGTCCAAAATCAGTAAACATTTTTTTCTTCAATTCAATTATCTTTGCTTTTGTGTTCATAAAGCATAAAAAGAAAGAGGTAATATTTATGAATAAAATAGATTGTTTTTGTAAGCATAATTGCAAATAATTGACTTAAAAGAAAAAAGATGAAAAAGAAAATATTATTAATTATGGGACAATATGACAAGTTAATAGTATTTTTTATTGCGGTTTGCGTTTCGGCAAGTTCATGGGGACAAACAGCAAGCGACTACCGGGCGGGCGCTGAAGCCGGAGATAAAATAGACCAATATAATTTAGGGTTTTGTTATGATAATGGTGAAGGCGTTACCCAAGACCATACTCAAGCTGTATATTGGTATCGTAAATCCGCCGAACAAGGATATCCGGCAGTACAAAATAATTTAGGAATTCTTTATGCTAATGCCCAAGATCATACACAAGCCGTATATTGGTTCCGAAAAGCCGCTGAACAGGGAGATGCGGAAGCACAGTATGCTTTAGGGGTTCGTTATATTAAAGGCGAGAGCATTGCACAAGACGATATGCAAGCCATGTCTTGGTTTAGAAAAGCGGCAGAACAGGAAATAAAAGAGGCGCAAAGTTTTCTAGGGCTTTGTTATGAAAACGTAACCAAGGACCATACCCAAGCTGTATATTGGTATCGCAAAGCGGCTGAACAGGGAGAGGCAGTAGCACAATATAGTTTAGGGGTTTGTTATGCTAAAGGTGAAGGCGTTACCAAAGACGGTACCCAAGCTGCATATTGGTTTCGCAAAGCGGCAGAACAGGGAATAAAAAAGGCTCAAAGAAGTTTAGGGTTTTGTTATGCTACCGGTGAAGGTGTTACCCGAGACTATACACAAGCCGTATATTGGTATCGCAAAGCGGCTGAACAGGAAGATGCGGAAGCACAATATAATTTAGGGATTTGTTATGTAAAAGGCTACGGCGTAACCCAAGACTATACACAAGCCATATATTGGTATCGAAAAGCAGCTGAACAAGGATTTGCTTTGGCACAATACAGTTTAGCGATTTTTTATGCTAACGGTGAAAAAAGTGTAACCCAGGACGATACACAAGCCGTATATTGGTATCGAAAGACGGCTGAACAGGGGATAAAAGGGGCGCAAAATAGTTTAGGGGTTTGTTATGCTACCGGCGAAGGCGTAACCCAAGACCATGCACAAGCCGTATATTGGTATCGAAAAGCCGCAGAACAGGGAGATATGGATGCTCAATTCAATTTAGGGCATTGTTATGGTGAAGGCGAAGGCGTTGCCCAAGACCATGTACAAGCTGTATATTGGTTTAGAAAAGCGGTTGCACAGGGATCTCCGGTAGCACAATATAATTTAGGACTGTATTATGCTAAAGGCAGCGGTGTAGAAAAAGATGAAAATGCAGCTTTGTATTGGTTCGAAAAAGCAATAGAAAATGAGGATGAAGGTCTGTCGGAAAATGAAAAATCTGTTGTTCGGAAAATGATATGGATACTGAAACTGAAAGGAGCAAGCTCCTCCTCTTCTCACGCCAAAATAAACAACAGCACAAGAACAATCTCTATTAGCTTTAATCCGGACAAAATAGAAATCACCTCTAAAAAAAATTTAGCAGAATGTAAACCCATTATATCCAAAATTTCAGAAAATCTTGAAGCCGGAAAATGGGATGAAACGATTGAATTGTCTAATGAATTGTTCCGCACATACAATCTGCCGGATGATTTTTCGGCTCCTGTGTATGGCATAGTAGCCACTGCATATACTAATCTGGGAAAACACGAACAGGCTTCTTTGTATTTAGATACGGCTGTAATAAAAAGTAAAGATCAAGGACACAAGGTGATACATGCCTTAGCACAAGCTCGTGATCTCAACGGAGAAAAAGAAAAAGCGCTGGAATTGTATAAACGCTCCGTTGAACTGAATATCGGTTTCTATGAAGGGTGGAGAGATATTGGAGTAACTCTTTTTAATATGGGTAAATACAAAGAAACGGTAGAGTTTTTCGAAAAGGTCATCCAATCGTTTGGCGAAAGATATGAACCATATTATTATACCGGTGTTGCATTATTTAATATTGGTCGCCATGAAGAAGCACAATTTTATTGCGACAAAGCAATGGAATTAGAACCGGAAAAGACGTATACATGGTCGTTAAAAGGAAATATTTTGTGTGAGCAAAAAAGATATGAAGAATCTCTTAATGCCGCAGATAGAGCTATTCAATTAGATAATCAAAATCATGCGCCTTTCCTTATCAAAGGACGCTGCTATCATTATACAAATGACAATGAACAGGCAATGGTCTGGGTCGAAAAAACAATTGAAATCAAACCCGATTACGCGGATGCTCATAATATAAAAGGAATAATTTTGTTTTCTTTGTGTAGATATAAAGAAGCAATCGAATGTTTCGAAAAAACAATAGAAATAAAACCCCGCTTTACTCCATGGTACAACAAAGGTCTTACACTGAAGGCTCTTGAACAATATAATGATGCTTTGGATTGTTTCAACAAGGCATTAGAATTTTTTTCCAACATAAATAACGATAATCGCTGTGTTGATTTTTGTTTCATACACAAAGGCAATATGCTCTCTATACAGGATATGGACGATGAGGCAATCGGATGTTATGACAGGGCTATTGAAATCGCCCCCGGCAATTACCACGCATGGTATGATAAAGGCATCTCATTGTATAAAATGCAAAGGTACAAAGAGGCAAAAGATATTTTCAAAAAAGCCATTAAACTCAATAAAGAATTTGCCTGGGAATGGCAACTTGAGGGATTCACTTCCAAATCTTCTTATCATCAGGCGCTGGAACAGTACAAAAAATCCAGAAAAATCGAGTCATTTAATGTTCCGGGTTTTATCTTTTCGTTGGGACTTTAGCAAATGATATATTCTTTTCGGGCAGATTTTTATCTCTGCGTTTTGCATGCTGAGTTAGGAAGCCATTATTTATTCAAACTCAACGTTTACAATTTTTATAGGAAAAAAAATGCTATCATTCTTAATTCCCTCATTAAAATGATTTACAATAATTAGAATTGTATCGTTATCGGCTTTTCTTGGTGTAATTTCACATAGATACGGATTGTCTTCTTCTAGATATCGGATATAGCCCAATACCTTAACAGGCTTTTCTATGGTAAAAAATCCTACACCTAAAATCCTGAATTGATAAGAATACCCTACTTTAAGTTCCGTTGGATCGCCTTTAAACTCTAACAAGATAGGGTGTTTTATAATTTCTTTAACAGGCTTATTTTCAGAAAAAATCACTTCTGTTTTCAAAACGCCATCGCTATAATACATTTTCCAATTTCCATCTCTTAATGAATTATATAGCATTCCTTCCTGTTTTAGTTTGCCATTTTTAAAATAAGTATGCACATAAGTCTTATGGTCGTTTATTCTTTTTTCTATTTTATACACCTCTCCCGTATCATAATATTGTATATCAATTTTTTGATTACAAGAAATAAAAATGAACAATAACACAGAGTTTAATACAATAAAAACTTTGTTTTTCATTTGCTGATTAATTATAAAGTTAATGTTCTTCTTCAGGGTCATAAAAATTTGGTGTAAAAATATGTTTTTCAATAGTATCCCCTTTTGAATTTAATATATATCGGTCAGTTCCATTTATATCATAATGAACCTGGTATATATCTTCATATTGTGAGGTGTTGTTTTGAGTTTCAGTCTGCTTTGTAGCATTTGTATTTCCGGGCTTGTTAACCACCTTGTCTTTCTTTTCGTTTATTTCTTGAACAGGAACTTTAGAATTATCATAAGTTGTTTCAGGTGTTTGAGAGGAAGAATTACCGTTAATATACCTCATTACATCGGAAACGAATGAATCAAACATTTTTGAAAATTTGTAATAACACTCACCCCAGTAACGCCATTCATTAGATGTCTTTATTCCCCGCATAATTTTTGCTCCCCATGCGGGAACTTTAGATCCGAAATTGGAATTTATTCCGTCGAATGTAATACCAGGACCGTACTTTTCTGTCGCTTTTCCTTTTATTAGAGACTCGGCATAAAAGGGGTTATATCCCCAAAAATGCTCTTGATAGGGCAGGTCTCGAAATCTATCCCACCAAGGCAATTTCTGAGGTGATACAGAACCATACTTTTTGTTATATAACTCTGAACTTGGTTTCAACACAGACTCCCATCTGTCATAACCTTTCATGTTTTCATTCGTCAGTTTGAATAGTTGCTGCCATTGTTCTATGTTATTCAACCCTTGTTGGTCGGGTGTCTGTTTTTTTCCTATCACTACAATTTCTTTAAGTTCCAAAATACATTCGCCATTTTCGTCTTTTGTAATTTTGTAAATATTTTCTGGCGGCACTTCGGAGAGTTCATTCAGAGAATAATGTTTAAAAAGAGAACAACTATCTGTTTCTTCTGCTCCAATTTTCGTGGACGTATTTAAGGCGTCAATTATTTCCTCGGAATCTTTCAAAACTGGGTCATTTTCAAGAGAATCATGCTCTGACAAAAGTATGCAAGTACTACAATTTTCCTGTTCTTCAATTGATTCATCATTGTTTGTAGAACTGGATGGGTCTAGAGTGGTTGATAAATCATGGGTAGTTTCCTCCCAGGTTTCTGTAAGGCAGTCCATCAATTCTTCTACGTTATCTTCTTCCATTTTGCAAATGTATTATTTATTTATAAATAATAAAAAGGATGACAAAAAATATAATTCATTATATATTTTTACTACCCAAAGATAATATGCGTGATGATTCATTTCCAAATTTCAGTCCAAGGGTTAGACGAATGTGTCCAACACTTGGACTTTTAGATGAGATTTCCTCGATTTTGGCTCTAAATCTATATTTTCAGAGTGATATGCAAGGAGAATAAAAATCCCAACTTTCTCAAATTGAAATGGTTGGGGTTGTTTTTTATTTACTGAATATCTCTACATGCTATACGCAATGCGGGTTACACTGCATTTTTGACGCGCTATACAGAACTGAGGGCGCACTTCATTTTTGATATGCTACCGAGAACAGGAGAATAAAAATGTTGTTAAAAATTACTGTTCTTTTCATTATTTCCCTTGATTATCACTCTTGTTTGTACTCAAAAGTTCTCCGAAGGTATATGAAATATATTCTTCGTTACCCTGGTCAATGACTCCCATAAAATATCCGTCACATTCATAGCCAAATAAAAAATTTCTATTGTCAAGCAATATAGAATCTCTGTGAGATAAAAATATTTCTCCAACAATAGTATCTCCCACGTGAAATTCATTAGACGACAATCTTAATGTCGATTCTATAGATGTAAGAACATTAGGGGGGGCTGCCGTCATTTCTCTCAATTACAATAATCTCATATTTATTCTTCTCTATTTTCAAGTAAATTGACTTAGGTACAGGTACAGGTCTTAGCCTTGGGAAGTCATTAGTGATTTCGATATATAAACCATCATTAAATAAACCACATTGACAAAATGCGTATATATCTCTATTAATGAAATCATTATATTTTTCATTAAATATTTTTCCCAATATCAGAAAACCACCGTATGTTCCAATATTGAAAGTTGAATCATATTGTTTCGTGTGTAAATAAGCTGATTTTTTGTACCAATACTTGTCACTCAAATCCGGAGAAAAAATGTAAATATTCTTCTCTTGCTTTTCTATATTATTACATCCTTGTAATAGTATTAAGGAAATAAAAAATGCGTTTAATAAAATTATTGTCCTTTTCATATTTTTAAATTTTCGTTATTTGTCCTGAAAAAAACGTTCTCCTGAAGGCCTATAAAGTTTTACTTTTTCCCATTCTTCGTTACCTTGCTCAACAACTCCCATAAAGTGCCCATCACATTCATAACCAAATAAAAAATTTACATTATCAAACAATATAAAATCCTTGTAAGATAAAGATATTTCTCCAATGATAGTATCCCCCACGTGAAATTCATTTAACGACATTTTTAAGGTCGATTTTTGAGGTATAAAAACAAGAGAAGGTCCATAGTCATTCGACATAGTTACGACAGTTTTATATTTATTATTTTTAATTTTCAAGAAAATTGATTTAGATCCCCAAAAATTACCATCACTGATTTCGACATATAAACTATCATTAAATAAAACGCATTGGCACCATTTGTATATATCTTCATTAATGAAACTATCATATTTTTCATTAAATATTTTTCCCAATATCAGAGAACCGTCATATATTTGAATATTGAAATATGAATTATACCGTGTATCAACCTTTAAATACCATAATTTTTCGTAACAATACTTGTCATTCAAGTCCGAAGAAAAAATGAGAATTTTCTTCTCTTGTTCTTCTGTTTTATGCTCAATATTATCACATTCTTGTAATGGAATCTTTTTTTCTTGCTCTCTGGTTGCATGCTCAGTATTATTACATCCTTGTAATAGTATTAAAAAAACGGGAAATACTTTCAGTAAAATTATTGTCTTTTTCATACATAAATATATTTTTATTTGATTATCATTACCGAAGCTAGTGCAGGTCTGTGACCATAAGTGTTCGAAACCTGAAAATTTGCTGTTGTTTATAGCATCAAAACAACTCATTTTTTCACAAAATAAAATTTTTATATATGCTAAAAATCTTCCGAACACTTGTAGTCGCAGACCTGCACCGGCGCGGCGTTAATTAAAGGCTATTTTATAACTTCCATCATTTTTTAATACTATATTTATAACATCCTTTTTATAAAGATAATAACATTCTTTTTTATACCATTTATAAACTATTTTGTTTGTTTTATCCACTAAGACAAAAGCTAATGTGTTTAATATTGATAAATTACTGTCTAAACAGAAGCAAACATTGCTTATTTCTAATACAGCAGAGAAGCCGCCTCGGTATATAACTCCACTTTCTCTAATTATCATAAATTCGTAGTCATTTTTATTGAAATCAAAAGGATACTGCATTTTAATATTGAATATAACATTCTTATAAAGAGATTTGTCACAATGAAAACATCCATTGAACATCGGATAATTTAAATATCCTTTGTATTCCTCTTCTTTTTCTGTCGTAAGATTAGATGAAATTTTATTATTATTACAACTTATCATTGTAAATAAAAAAAATATTAAAATAATTTTCGCTTTCATTTCGGAAAAAATCTTAGTTGTCCTTGATATAACCCAAATGGAGAACTACCCGGTTGTACAGGATGTAATGCACCATTTGGCATAAATGCCGTGCGCTAGTGCGAGGTACTTCATTTTTGATATGTTACCGAAAACAGGGCAAAAACAAAAATTATTGGAAATGAAATCCAATATATCCACCGTATAATTGTCATTAAATTATATATTAAATACAATTTTTGAGTTTCATGGTTTTTTTGTCCTTTTTTAGGATTAATAAAATGCATAGAGTTGTACTTTATACGATAAGAAACTAACTTATTTCTATTTAATTTTCTGATTATTCCTATTCGCTCCGTAAGAATTGGAAAACAAGTCAGAATAATCAACATCTGAATCAAGTAAAAATCCACACCAAAAATGATAAGAATCGGAACACAAATTATTACAATAAATGCCATTGTTTGTAATTTATTTATTATTGAAACAATTTGGGATAAATTAATTGAATGATAAAAACCACAAAAAATAGTACACTTCCTACCATAATAGCAAAAGCAGTAGTCTTATAAGCTCCAAAGTAAAAATCACTACTTTTCAAATGTTTTCGATACAATTTGGGATTTTCTCCAAGCAATCTTACTGATTTAGCAAAAAAATCATGAGTTTTAAAACACGTATTATAGCCGATATAGAACATATTGACAAGTGTCATTAAAATTATCAATGTATATAAAATATTTGTTGACATAATTATATTATTTATCTTGATCATTTTGAGTTGGTTTACCTAAAGTATAATCACCTCCTGCTCCAATTTGAGGTGTAAATAAGCCAAATTCCATTGCCCATTTATTAAAGCCTTCATAATCTTTAGAGTATACAACATTTCCTCCAGCCCAATACCCTCCTCCGGCAGAAAATGAAAGACCTTTTAAAAAATTACTCATTTCTGCAGGCGATGGTTTTCTTTCCTGTGCTAATTGACCTGCAACAAAACTTACCCCCCAACGTCTTTTGGTAGGGGCGTTAAGTCCACCTCCCAATGGGGATACATAAAACTGAAAATGCCGATCCATAGTAATATTCAAATCAAAAGATGGTATTTTTTTAATAAAAGGGACTCCAATAGAAGCTCTAAATGAATAATAGTCAGGCGCCCTGCCAGTTTGAGAATTTGCAGCATCATAGTTCCCTCCCCCCATAACCTTGTTAAAAGATTGCCACCATCTACGTCGCACCTCATACGAATAATCGTTTTTTCCTTTATTATAATCTGCTTCACTGGAATATTTTCTAATAGTTGTTCCTGCATTTCTCTTATATTTAATATCCCTACTAACATCCCTGCCAACTTCCCAAAATTCATTATTATTATTTACTAACATGATTTCTTCTACTGTGAGATTTCCATGGAATGCACGTGAGTGTTTATTAAGTAATTTCTGCACATCTTCTTTTGTTTTTGCTCTCGAAAAATTTACTATAACAGGCTTGTCATCATCATCATAATATATGATTTTTAAACCTTCTTCTTCTGTTTTGTTATTCAATTCATATTCCATTCCTTTGGAAACGAGATCAGAGCACTTCCGATTTTCTTCGATATATTCCGGATCACAAAGGTATATACTTTCTCCTTTATACAATTTGAGATCTCTCGGATCAAAACCATTCCATTCTATTAGCTTTCCTATATCTACTTTAGACCTTTTGGCTACGTCAAACAGCCCGTCACCATCTTTTACCTCATAATCGCCCCCGACACAAGCCTTTCTTTTCACAGGAGGCGTAGGAATCGCCACATTTTCAGGAAGGGTTGAAAGAGGAACCTGCAAAGTATCCCCAATTCGTATGTTTTTGGATTTCAGGTTGTTCAGTTTGGTTAATATTTCTGATGTTGTGCCATATTTCTTGGCAATACCTTCCAATGTATCGCCATATCCAATGTAATGTGTAAAGGTTTCTGCTTCTTTTTGTTCGGTATCGCGAACTTCGGTTAGTTCTTCTACAGTAAGACTTACCTGCTCTGGCCTAAATTCTTGTGTATAACTCTCATTCGGTATGACTATATTGTTTTCAACATTTATAGGATCATCTTCGTTATACTGCATCAATACTTCCGGCGGCATTTGCCCTTTTGTTTCTATAGGTACGGATTCACCCTCTCGAACATCTCCCACAGAACCTACAGAAAGCGGAGTTGTATCTCCTGACATTTTCCCCGCCTCTTCCGGAATTCCCTCTTTTTGAAAATACGGCGACATATCTTGTTCTTGCCCTTCGTATGTCGGTTTGCTTGATGGGTTTTGTGTAAAAAGAAGGTCTGCCGGCACTTTTACAGCAGGCGTATCAGAGGTGCCAATTCCCCGATAATATTGTTGCATTGATATCGCTCTCTCGATACCTTGCCAAAATGGGTCATTTTTTAAAAAATCCCACGAACTTGTGCTGCTATCTTCCTGTTTTTTAATTAGTAGGTTGTAAGTGTGTATGGAACTGCCTTGGTCTTGAGTGGTTGATAAATTATGGCTAACATTGCGTATAGCTTTTTTTTCTTTTCCCTCCAAGACTTCTGTAACGCGGTCTATAAATTCTCTTACATCATTGTTTCTCATTTTGCAAATGTATTATTTATTTATAAATAATAAAAAGGATGACAAAAAATATAATTCATTATATATTTTTACTACCCAAAGATAATATGCGTGATAATTCATTTCCAAATTTCAGTCCAAGGGTTAGACGGATGTGTCCAACACTTGGACTAAAATTTGGAAACGGTCTGCCCGCCGCTTTATCTTTGAATTGCTAATGCAACAAAGCGTAAAAAATAAAACAACAACAACAACCAAAAACAACAATTATGTTAGTTCTCAAATGCGACATAGAGATTTTCAGCCATTCGGAAAATAAAAAGATTTCATTCGATTATGTAAACAGCGTAACAGTAAGAACTTCTTGCAAAAGTTTGAGCGACACAGCGGAGATCGTTCTTCCGCGCAAAATGCTGGAACGTTTATCGGGCAAACCGTTTGCCAATTTTTTGAACAACAATAAAACCTCCATAAGCGAATATCTTAAAAGAGGTGATGAAGTAACCATCCAACTGGGTTATGAGGGATTCGAGCCCAGACCCGTTTTCAAAGGTTATATCACCCATATTGAACAGGGCGATCAACTGATCATCAAGTGCGAAGACAAGACATTCCTGTTGAAGCAGAAAGTCTTCCCAAATACTTATAAGAAATTCGATTTTAAAGAATTCTTTGAACATAATAAAGGGATAATTGGCGATATTGATTTCAAAGACAACAGCAAGCAGGTTTTCGGTAATATGAATATTATAGAGAATTTGAGAGTTGATCAGGCATTGGATGAAGTGATAAGAATATATCCCAATCTCCGGATCTTCTTTATTGGCGACAAACTGTACATTACGCAGTCGACCGAACCTGTATCAAAGGAACCTGTCATTTTTTCGCCCGAACGGAATATCGTGGACGATAGTAATTTAAACTACGTCGATACCAAAGATTTGAAACTGATAATAACCGCCAAAGCTTTAGCCAACAGCGAGTTTGTCAATATAAAAAATGAAAATGGCGCGCAGAAAACAGGCGAGGGTGAAGCAGTCATCCCTAAATACAAAAAAATATCATCGGATTATCCTGAGGATAAAAACGAAAAAGAGTATGAAAAGCGTGTGTTTACGGTTCCGGAAAGCATTTCCGAAGCGCTGGCGGAAAAGAAGAAGGACAAGGTGGATGAAAAAGACGTAGAGGATAAACTTAAAGAACATGCCGAAAGAATACATAAACTATTCACGACCGGTCATGTAAGCGGCAGCTTCACAACCTTTGGCGAACCTTTCGTGCAAAAAGGCGACCTTGTGGAGTTTCGATACGGCGACCTCCGCCCGGAGATAGACGGTAAGGTATTTATCGCCGACGCCGTTAATTACAGTTTCAACCAAAACGGCTACCGCCAGACTATCACGCTTGGCTACCGAACCAAGTAATATCGAAAGGAAACGAATACGAAAATAAAACAGTAAAGTCATGAGTGCAGGAAGAGAAATAGGCAATTTGATACGTGCCATTGCACACGAAAAGAAAGAGAACGTATGTGCCGCCATAGTCACGTCTGTGGAGGGAAATACCTGCACCGTCGAACGGATAAGCGACGGCAGAAAGTTAGAAAAAGTAAGTCTCAATTCATCAAGCAGTCCAAAAGACAGCTTGATAATAACTCCGGCTGAAAACAGTCAGGTATTAATAGCAAGCATCGACGAATACGATTGGTTTGTCTGCCAATATTCACAGATTGAAAAGGTAACGCTGAACACCACAAAAAAAACAGAGGAAGACGCAGCAGGTAACATAGAGATAAACGCAGTAGGCGACATAAAGGTAAACGGCGAAAAAGAAATAAAAATAAGCGTTGCAGATACCATAATAAAGATAAACGGAGAAAACGACGAGAAGGGAATAGAAATAAGCGCTGCGGGTAATATAAAAGTAAAAAGTGATAAGAACATAGAAGTAAATGCAGCGGAGAAAATTGTGATAAAAGGCGAGGATAAAATAGAAATAGATGCAGCAGATATAATAAAGATAAACGGCGGGACAAATGGCAAGATGGTAATTTTGGGAAAATTGCAGAACAATCTTAAAGTTTTAAAAAAATATTGCGAAGATTTGACGTCGGCAGCAAGTTCTGGTCTCGGCAGTGTTGGTGCGGCTGCATCAGCCAGCGGGACATTGGGTGCAGAGGCATTTGATAAAGCTATGACTGGGAAAAAAATTGATTTTGAGGATATGGCAAACGACAAGATAACCCATTAACAAACGCCAAACCATCACGCTTGGCTACCAAATATTATCAAAAGGAAACGAATACGAAGATAAACCAGTAAAGTTATGAGTGTAGAAAGAGAAATAGGCGATTTGATACGCACCATTGCACACGAAAAGAAAGAGAGCGTATGCGCAGCCATAGTCACGTCTGTAGAGGAAAATACCTGTACTGTCGAACGGGTAAGCGACGGCAGAAAGTTAGAAAAAGTAAGCCTCAATTCATCAAGCAATGAAGAAGACAGCCTGATAATAACTCCGGTTATAGGCAGTCAAGTATTAATAGCAAGCGTCAACGAGCACCATTGGTTTGTTCGTCAATATTCACAGATTGAAAAGGTAACGCTGAACACTACAAAACAAACAGAGGAAGACCCGGCGGGCAACATAGAGGTAAACGCGGTAGGCAACATAAAGGTAAATGGCGAGAAGGAAATAAAAATAAACATTGCGGATACCATAATAAAGATAAACGGCGAAAATGACGAGAAGGGAATAGAAATAAACGCTGCGGGTAATATAAAAGTAAAAAGTGATAAAAACATAGAAATAAATGCAGCGGAGAAAATTGTGATAAAAGGCGAGGGTAACATAGAAATAAATGCAGAGGATATAATAGAGACAAACGGCGGGACAAACGGCGGGTTGGTAATTTTGGGAAAATTGCAGAACAATCTTGAAGTTTTAAAAAAATATTGCGAAGATATGACATCGGCAATAAGTATCGGTCTTAGCGCTATTCTCGTGAACACTCCCCCCAACTCTCTTCTCGCCAACGGGACATTGGGTGCAGAGGCATTTGATAACGCTATGACTGGGAAAAAAATTGATTTTGATAATATGAGAAACGACAAAATAACCCATTAACAAACATTCATTTCAATTATGAAGGACGAAAACCAAATTGTTTTATATTTGTAAAGTGGCGTAGTGTGTGCTGTGCGTGAAGCCCAAGACTTCACGCACAGCATACTCCGCACGAGGGGAGTTGTTAGATTCAAATAATGAAGAAAAGAATTTTTCTCTTAGATGCAAAAATTAGTAATTGGCTTAAAATAAGAATATTAACAAATAACAAATGAAAAGAGCAATAATACTTCTGCTAATTTTTTTAACGCTACTCATAATAACGTATATTCTGATACCTTTGGAAAATAATGGTATAATAGTTATACTAATGTTTTGTGTTTTTTTGACAGTAATGTTTGTTCTGATACCTTCGATTATTAGAAATATAAAAAAATACAAGAAAAGGTTGAAAATTGAAAAATTAAAAAAAGAAGGATTGAAATTATCTGTTGATTTAAGGGATTGTTATTTTTCGGAAATTCGTCATGAAAGGGAAGACGTAGGTCCTAGTGCTGAAGTTTTTAATTATTTTTTTCGAGGTAAACCTTTTTATTCTGAGTTGCGAAATGAAATAGAAGAGAGATGTATTGTATATTATGAAACCAAAATAAATGGTAAGAAATACTTTTTTTCCAGCGAAACAATACCTGCGAATGCTGAAACTTTATCTGTTTTATTTGCGATAAAAGAAAATACTTACATTTATCTTGATAAAAAGAATAAGCACAATTATTATTTTGATTTATCATTTTTAAAGTGCAATGTTTCTCCCCGCGCTGATGCAGGTCTGTGACTACGAGTGTTCGGAAGATTAAAAATACGCACTAATCTTAAACTTCTTATATCTCATTTAGAAGCCTCCAAGGTTATTTCAATATTATCGAAACACCAAAGCCGGATCACCACC
>Ga0123354_10010962_pt1 | contig 13987 bp, 10 predicted proteins | sample TergutLab28metaG_2_FD_97872 | JGI IMG/M metagenome (GOLD analysis project Ga0123354, IMG submission 97872) | Labiotermes labralis P4 segment gut microbial communities from Petit-Saut dam, French Guiana - Lab288 P4 | ecosystem: Host-associated > Arthropoda: Insects > Digestive system > Gut ... | reverse complement strand
TGACCATGGACGAAACCTGGTTATATCACTCTGACCCGGAGACAAAGCAACAATCAATGGAGTGGCGGCATAGTGGCTCACCCCGCCCCAAAACATTCCGAGTACAAAAATCCGCTGAAAAAGTTCTCGCCTCGATCTTTTGGGATCAAAATGGCATCCTCCTCATTGATTATCTTCCAAAGGGCCAAACTATCAAAGCGGAATATTACTCATCTCTGCTGGTGCAACTGGAGGCCATTTTGAAGGAAAAACGCCGCGGGAAGGTCACCAAGGTGGTCTTGTTCTTGCACGACAATTCCCCGGCTCACTGGGCACTTGCAACACAGAAGAAACTGGCCTACCTGGGCTTCCAAAGTCTTGATCACCCACCCTATTCTCCGGATCTGGCCCCGTCGGACTACCACCTGTTCCCTGGACCGAAAAAACAATTGTAAGGTCGCCATCTTTTGCCCGACGCGGAGGTCATTCCTGCCGCGGAAACCTGGTTGGACGGACAACCTTCTAAATTTTTTTGAGTGGCTTGCAAAAGTTAGAGCAACGGGCTAAGAACTGTATTGAGCTTCGTGGGGAGTATGTTGAATAAATCCCGAGTTTGTTCGCTGTAGCTTGTATCCTTCCTGGTCGGGTTAAGGACTTATCAGCACACCCTCGTATAAGGCCATAGTATCAAGGGATTCATAAACAGCCCACTGCTATAATGTAAAATAAACTACACATACAAGAATTAAAAAATGTCTGGCTGTCGTTCATCGCCTCCAGATAGAAACAATGTTACTTCCCACGATGTCGTGGTCGTAATCATAAAATTTATAGCGCACTCTGTTGGTCCGTGGCCTCTTATCAAGCGAGTTCTCCACAGAGGGCGATCAGGTGTTTCCTTTTTTAAGTTCCAGTACCTTCTCTTTTCCTTATGGTCCTTCAGTAGCTGCTTGCGTCTTCTTCCTCGCCTTGCCGTCCCACCATTCCTTCAACAACATGTTTTAAAAGAAGTTTCTACGCAAAGATGCGACCAATCCAGGTAACATTTCTTCCTAATACTGTATGTAGGATGTCGGTGTATATATTATCTAACCGTATCGGTTCAGCATAGCCTAACACTGTGCGGCAAGTCAGTTAACTGTCTGGAACGTTTGTTCAGCTAAAGTTCGTGTTAACATAAGTACAGCTCCATTTATTATTAAACTCGAAGCTAGACAGAAGGTGGTCAACATCACGCCCCGGTCGCTTTAACTCCAGGAAAAGACCCTTGTACATTAAATAAGAAGCTGGGAGAGCCCCAGAGCCGGTTTGGCAGACCTGGAGAAGAGTAAGATGCCACTTATTACGTAGTTCGAAATGTTGACGCTATGTAAATCAAAATAAACTAACTGAAACACAACATTCTCACACTCTCATACGTAAGTAAACTCAAGCCTCCAGTTCTACCAACATTCGCCAAAACGTGTTTATTTTTCTAACGAATACATGGACACGGTCATTATAATTTTTTTCCCAAAGAGTAAGTGACGCAAATTTCGAATCGTACGCATATCACAATTAAGTTTAAAAAATCAGCGCTCTTTTGTGTTGCCGTCATCTTGCAAGCGGCGTATAATTGTTGCCATTTAGTACAGTCTACTAACAATTTACTTTTAACTAAGCGTTAATCGCTTTATTTCAAATTTCTTTCTACTGGTGTCAAAAAGCAAGTAAACAATTCAGCTGATGGCCACTGCTAATTAGTGATGATGGCACAGTAATACAAGTGGCAAGTGGCAGAGTCCATTTGAAATGTGATGGCACACGGTGACGCACGGTAGGGGAAGTGAAGGGGAAACATGCGAATGGAGTGGGTAGCCAGTAGTCTTGCACTCTACCTCAGAACATGGTGTATCCAGCATTACTACCATTACTACCGCTGATGCGCACACCTCGGCTGCCAGTAGTCGACTGAACTGACCCCCCCCCCCCGGGCCAATTAAAAAATTTAAATGGACTCGTCCGTTTCGCTGAAAGACCAAATGTGGTTTCTGCGCGTGTGCCATCACATTTCAACTGGCCTCTACAGACTGAGTCCTGGTCCACGTCACTTCGCACCTGACGGTCCGTCTCGGCATCGGGCTCAGGGGCCATGACCAGATCTTGTTAAAACAGTCTTCACATTTTCAGTAACTGTCGTCGTAGCGCGCCACCTTGGACGAGAGTTTGGATCTGTCCTGTGTCCAGTGTACTAATATTTGTATTGATATGTTCATATATTAACATAAACGAAAATGTGTCGCCCAACACAGTGCTACATGTTTCGGTTCGCATGAACCATCATCATGCACCTCTTTTTACAGCAATTTTAAAACACAGGTACATTTGAGTTTGCAATTATCCTATTTTCGTTTGTTTATGACCGAGGAAAATACAACGGGATGCATCTGAATAAAATTAATATATTTACAGTTTGGTCAAGTAAACATAAAACATAATGAAGTACTTTTTACAATGTTACATTCACACAGCACGTACACAGCCTCTGTCAGTCATGGTTAATACTTCGATCTGCTAGAACGGCAAGCTCAGTCACTTGAACTAACATGAGCTTCACCGCCAAGTTCAATCCTCGTACTTCCCACGATGGGCTTCGCCATGTCCAACGTCGCCAATATTTCTCAAGTTTCTGTGCGATTTGTGCCAGATGCGAACACAATTTCGTGCTGAAGTAACACAGTATGGAACTCTGCAAGCCAAATGCAATTCGCCGGTCTGTGCGCACCTTGGAAAGGTGCCAATCGTGCGGAGTGCCTTTAATGGCAGGTGCCGCAAATTCACAAACAGGCCAGTCGTAAGTCACTATTGACCTTATCAGTGTTTTATAGAGGGTTTATTTAATGTTAGCGCTTAATCCCTCAATTCTGAGCAGTGAGAATCCTCGCCTAAGCTTCAACCGTTGCTAAATGCAATCACCAAGCAATTCTTCTGTCAATGATTACAACGAGATATTGCACGGGGTGGTATGGGCAAGTGGCCTTCAAGTGTCCCTTACAAGCATTCAACAAGGCCAGCAACTATAGCGAATTACAGGCACCGAACGAGACGAAGGTGCTATCAGGATGCGTCAGCATTAACATCACAAACCAACTGATAGTTCTACAGTTTACTAAGCCACAATTACTAGACGTAAGATACACTGTAATGCTGCTGTTACGTACCTATAACGAATACAGACCCAAAGATAGTTTCGGTGCAGGTCATGAAGGCATACAGGAAGAGTGTAAGTACAGCTCCACTAAATCTTAACCACGGCACTAGATGGAAGTGTTCAGTTCCAGGTCCAAGGAAAGGGGCTCCGGTACCCGCCGAATAGGTTAGGTGTCCCCCAGAGCTAGTATGGAAGTTTTAAGGAGAGAAATGGCTTATTCATGTACCGAATCGAATCACATTTCCTCGGTCGTCCAGCCCATAGCCTAGTCACTACACGACTGGGCTATTCCGGCTCTAGAACACACCATTCTTCAGGTGACTCATCCTGTTGTGCAATAAATAATGAAGCAATGAACAACTACTGTACCCTTCGAACGCAACTTGCATTTTAGTGGTACAAAACCCAGATACATGTACAAGTTACGGCTATCAATAAGTCATCATCAGGCTGCGTACAAGAAAACAAATATATTTTACAACTGCAATTAATATTCACTCAAGGTTGGAATGTCAATCAGTCGCAAATCTTGAACCGGAGGTCTGGTCATGTGGAAGGTTACCAGCCTTACCTCCCCTTACCCTCCAAGGTTTTAAAAACCAGTCACCCAACAATGTCCTGACTGGCATTAGCAACAAAAATAGAATAATAACAATAAGAAGAAGAAGAAGAAGAAGAAGAAGACTGCGCGAAAATGTAAATGTGCCACACACAACTCTTCCACTATTCGCAAAACAGAAAAATCTAAAATCCTCACCTAGTAGGTTTTTGTTAATTAAAACGAAACTACGCCCTCTTACCGTCACTGTACAAACTACATCACGCTAAGGTGGCAAGGTCGTCTTTCATTTACTGCCTGAAGTTTATCTGCTGTACTTCTTGAAAATGCTATAAGCCCTAAATCACACGCGTACCAACATTGCACAAATCCATTCGTCGGTGAAAGGTTTATTAAACAATGAAATAATTTAAAAATAAATTTTTTGCATCGCGCTACTTCAACATTATAAGACCTTAAAACACAAAACAAGATTCACTCCATCTATGCACTTCACCGATCTCGTGGAACAACACCAGGATTGCACTGTACGCTACGTTCGTGACAAAAACCCTTCCATCAAACTCCAACTTGGAACGATGGGAGTGTTTCCGTACAATAAACATGACTCACATGCACAGAAATGTACAATAGCAGAACATAATGATACCGTCTGCCACGGTATTTTAACGGCCTACCACAAGACCACAATCCTGCTGGGAATAAGGCCACAATTTTAGAATTCTTAGTACCAACATTTAATACTGAACAATATTTCCATTTCCCTTTAATTTGTTGCGTGCTACTGTTACGTGTTCATGGAGATAGACACCCAATGTCATGAAAATGTTTAACGGTTTTTTTTTGTTTCACAGGAAATTAGTCATGTACCAACAAAACAAAATAAACACGGAAAATAATCGAAAACAATATGTGTATTATAAACAATACGCAAACAGTTATTTGAGTGTTACCACCGCGTGACTGCTGTGGAACTGTGTCTTCTGTATTGTTGCGCCGTGTGGTGGGGTAATTGCTTCCAGACGCTTCTAAAGATATAAGGTCTTTATTTTCAGGGTTATGAGCTTTCGAAACGTCTGGAAACAATTACCCAACCACACGGCGCAACAACCCAGGTTACCACCTGCTTCCTCACCAAGAAAAAATGTTTGCAATTAATCTTTCACAGCTGTCACTTCCACTGGATAAAGGAGCAGGTTTCAGCGCATAATCTCAGGCGTATCATTCGCTTTAATCTTCTTTCTCTCTCTGGCTTCCAGACGCCTAGCTTTGCTACGGGCCGCATGCCTTAGCGGAAGAGACAGGGAGTTAAATGGACGCTTCGAAAACAACATTGCTCCAATCTCTCTCCCACTCTCTAGCCTTTTAGCATATGCGCTAAACAAAGTCAATATAACACTAAGTAACAATTTTTTAAAAATTTCAAGTTTTCTCTCTTTTTGATAAGGAAAAGAAGTAATTTCATCCGTTTCAGTGGTATGGCGGAGTAATACTAGCTATACCCGAGAATTCGTCACTGAACCCAGTCTTGTTACAAAATGGTCACAATGTCAAATACAAAACACTATAAGCACAAACGGTTTATGTAATATGCATACACAAGGGACGGCTTTGGATCGTAGCTCTACACCACATGCAGGAATGAAGGCAGTGTTCGGACACAAGACAGACACGGCAGATGTGGGATGAATGGTTAGCGAATCGTGAGATATAAATGTCGAAATGTTAATTCGGAATCTGCAACCGTCAGAGTTGGACGGATATTAATTAATAAACTAACACGATTCAACTGTTCTCCTTTATGAACAACAGTAATAGAACAAAACTTGCGCCAACGAACCCTATACTGTATAACGACTCTTTGTGAAAATGTAAAACAACGCAAGTTCTCCACTTCACTTAAAAGAAGTCAGAAAAATTCCATGTTTACAAAGAAGCAATGATAATCAGCTGAACGACAAACACACCGTATCACCAAACAAAATTTTGGAAACGGCAGTAAAAAGTGGTAGCATACATGCAAGTCTACGCAAAACAACCATTCCCTCCCCACCCCCGCCCGTTTAACACAACCATACTAGAAGAGTGCAGAAGGCAGTGAGACTTGAACAGTGTTTAATTTCGGAATCCAAAGCTCTAAGTTACACCTAAAAAATTCAATAACTTAATTCTTTAAGCAGTAACGATTTATAGAACTACATAAGTGATGCTTGACTCGATTCAACATAACGTGAACATCCGTGTTTTCTTTACCTGTTACGGAACAGACCAAGGTTATTAAATTTAAAACCTGACACTGAATTATTTTCAAAGAAACACACATACATACGTTTTGGATTATAACAATACAAAGGGTTGAACTTTGATATACTGTCCATGGAGTTGGTTGATTTGTTTGTTGGTTAGTTGGTTACATGGTACGCACAGAGGCAAACAACGTTATTTTTGTTATGGAATTATTCGTACCAGCATTACTCGTGACTGCTTGGCCCTGAAAGTGATGTTACACACATCTCCGACATGTCGGTAACTATTCACCAAGCGACAGGGCGTGACATCATGTAAGATATGAATCTTCGGTTTTTGTCCCCACCAGGTTCCGGTTCGCAGTAATATGATGACGTAACGAATGTCGTACAACATCGCCTATTGCTCAAAATGTTTTAAACGGACCGCCCAGTCGCCCTTGGCGCACACATGACGTCACAACAGGGCACCAAGACACTTCCTTACTTTTAACAATTACATCTGCTTCACTGACGTCAAACACTTGATTTTTCATGCACTGTATCCTTGTGTGAGTCCCACTGATTATCTACGAACTTCGTTGCCTGATACTTCACCTATAATTAAGATCAGACATGACTTTTCATACACTGTTCGCTGGTCTTTCTCGGAATACTTAACGTCTTAAACTAGTACATGAGACATGGCACATGTTACCGGCCACATTAAACTAACATTTCATATGGCAGATACACATTGGAAAGTCACAAATGCTGTGCAGGTCGCTTACCTTACAACAAATTCGCGAAAAAAATGTAAATTTGTTTCTAGGTCCTCGGATTTAACGAAAGTCGCTACACTGTATGTCCAAACAAGCATCTTGACAGTCAATACCACGTCGAAAACACACCAAGAGAAAGGAGAATGTTAGTAGTCGGGACAGCTCAGTAGGTAGTGACTACGCTACTGTACGACAGAGTAATCGTGGTTCGATTCCCGCCATGAGATCACACCGGCCCTGAGGCCCACCCATGCGCCTACTCAGTGGATACTTGAGGCTCCTTGCCCTGCAGAAAAGGGTCCAGTAGTAAAGCCAAGCACTCTCCACCCAACACGTTACGAATGTGTGGGGATGGATCTCTGCTCCCCTCATATGGCTTCACGGCATTCACAGGGACAATTGTCAATGAAAATGTGCGAGCAGTTTTTGTTGACTCTGAATATGATTAACATTAACAATGCGAACCTTCTGCCAGTTTGCACCTCAGCAACGAGGTGGTTTTCTGACAAGTAACAAATATGGCTGGTCCATTAAAAATTTTTTTAAAAAAAGTAACAACTATATATGAAGTGAATTCTGTGGCCTAGGTGTGTGAAAAGCTGTGAAATTCAGGGTGGAATAAAAGTGGAGAATGACAGTAACAGTAAGGACCAGAGAAAAATTTCAGGCATTTTGCAAGTGAAAAGACAGGAGGTATCCATTCTTTCTAGATGTGGCGCGGTGCTACTGGGTATTTGGTTTCTGAAGTTTTGAGACAACGCAGTGGTATCATCTTCAGGAGTCATAATGTCCCAGAAAATGAAGAACCATCCCTATTATTTTCACAGATCCACCCATTCTCTGGCATTCGTGTTGACAATTTCGCCCTTTGAATATAGGACTAATATGTTGTTTCGATACTGCGGGGACCAAATACTCAGTGACCCAGCATCACATCCCAGAAGAGTGGACACATCAACCAGTATTTCGAGAAATCCAAAATTCGGAAAACATTTTTACCGGTCAGCAAAACTTCCAACTTCAGCTACACGCAGGTAAAGAACGTTAATGGTTTCATGCAATTTCATCGGTCCCACACCCCTTCCATTCAAGGACAAACAACAAACACCTACTGCTCGATGCAGTTACAGTATATAAGAGGATAATCAAAACGCCGCAGAATGCTTTAAAAACGTGTTCTGGTCCGCGACAATGAAGTCATCACTGCTAAAACTACTGACATGTTACATGCCCATCCGCTACACCCAGCACACATGCTCCGAAAACAACGGTAAAGTTATCCCTGTGCTTAATTCAGCACCTAAACAAGAAGACGTAGCCAGGTCTGGAGGTACAGCACCACCATTCTTGAGTCCAGCATTAGACGGATAAGAGTGGTTAATTTCACACACCGTTTTCTGTGACCCCGAGAGAAATAATCCTGGGCACCCACTGGACATAAGGAAGGGTAGCTGAACAGTCGACCCTATAGTTGTCCAGAAGAATCAAGTACGATGACCCAGCTGGGGAAAGAAAAAAAAAACATGATCCCTCCGTCATCCAGTTCGTAGCTTAGCCACTGTACCGACTGAACCATTACGGCCCTCATTATAATTTCATGAATAACAGCTTACCGTGCGACATGTTATATTCAAAAGCGTCGTCGAACTGTTTCTTCGATCTCGTTAAATTGTAACGACTTTTCTTTCGAAGAATTCTAATCAGTTACCCCGAAACTCAACGACTCGAGCACGACAGCACACGAACGTCGGTTTGCGGGCTTGTGTGACATGCCGCCCCTCACTGGCATTCAAGAAGAAAACCATCACACACAGCACAAGTGGCGTAGCTGGTGGTAGCGATTTGTGCGGCCGCCCCGGGCGGTAGAATGCAAGGGGCGAGAAAATGTACCTCAAAATGACCATTTAAAAGGAAAATATCCGATTTTCTGCATTCAAAGAATTTTAAATTGTTGAACCAAATGAAAGGAAATTAAAAATTTGTAATTTTTAGTTAATTTCTGGGGGGTGGGGCACTGTGATTACTCGCCCCGGGCGACAAAATACCTAGCTACGCAACTGCATAGAACAGATCTCAACTGCATAAAACTGTGCCTAGTCACAGGCACAGACTTACACTGTGTCAGTGCCAACCGGTGTAACACGTCACCCCTCGTTGACACAAATGTACAACGGGGCAGGCATGGCGCAACCTTCCATCTTAGGTTCGACGACTGTTGGCTGATCAAACAGCGACGCCGTCTTCATTTACAGGAAATTTCACACAGAACAGAGAGTTCAGAACCCTGGTCCCCGAGGTGAGGGCTGTGTGTTGACCAAAGAGCTGACTGCGACCAGCAATGTAATAAAAACAAATGTTGGTGGTAAGAAAAGAAGCAGCCAGATGTTCAAGTTCATTAGTCCTGAAGACGTGACTTCATACAAGATAGTATATATATACACATATAAACGTGTGCCAATTTATCCTTTAACTTTACAATTACCATCACGGTAATAATAATAATAATAAGTATTAGTAGTAGTAATAGTAGCAGCAGCAGCAGTACACAACAAAACACAGAAATGGCACCATTTTCACAAAACAAAATGTTTACATGAGAATCTGTTACTCATCACACGAGGGACTGAGCTATAAACACGTAACCTGACTATATACGAAATGTTTACCTCTATAAAAAGTCAGAAGCAATGTACCACACTGCTCATTCGGTGGCTTGAAATAGCCAATGTACAGTGTGCCCTGGCGAACCTCTCTTTGGAAATATTCCCTCAGTGTCTAACTTGAAGCCCTGGTCTCCGGCAGGCAGCGCTGTCTGGTCTCTGGCTCGTGAAACCGTCAGCATTCACGAAGTAACACAAGTCAGGGCCCAAGTATGAGTAGTCTGGCCTCACCTTTATAAAAGACCTTAGCGTCACACGCAAGTCAGGGTGCTGCAGGTGGTACAGTACAACACAGAAACCTGCATGCCTTAAAGTTTTAAGAAACGTCGCAGTGAATGGCATTTCACGCTTGGTCTTCTCGGGTCTTGCCTAACCTTCAGTATTAAAATGGGTCCCGACAACTTCACCCAAAGGGAAAGAAATACCTATTTCCATTAGATAATGGCCACACACCCGGTCTCCACAAGATGGCAATGAGAAAGTTTCGCTCTCACTGAAAATCTTAACCCGACTGTCCTGTCATCCAACCCGCAGCATTACCCGGTTCACTGAGAAACATCCGTTGGTCACGAAATCAAGAACCCCCCCTTGCATAATACCGGCCGATAAATTTCAAGGCATTTTCTATAATTAACAAATTTATCTCTATCTTTATACCCTCATCTACGAGGTCCGACAATAATGTAATGAGATTAACTTTCTCCTAGCTGTATTCGCAATACTGCAGCCCGCTAACACAGACAGCCTTTGACCTTGATCCTTCCTCCATCCCCACTTGCAGTGGCATGGCTTTGAAATGCCTCAGTATGGAAGTGGTGCGTGACATGTAAGGACATGTCTGTGAACCTTGTCGTGGAAAAAGAAGCATGGAACATCGTGCAGCGTTATGCTTTCTTTGTGTGTGTGTGTGTGTTAAAAAAAAACAGTCCCTTTACAGGCCTGGAGTGGCCCAGAGGGTTCCAGAAAGTTAAGGTGATCTTACGCACCGGCCGCCTTTACCCCCAGGAAATGCTCCTGGTACTCATTTCTGTTAGAGGCTGAGTCGACCCCAGGGCCATAGTAGGATCGGAAGGATTTTATGTCATGAAAAATTTCAATGACACCTGCTGGGATCGAACCAGCGACCTTCCGATTTGTAGCGCACCTTAACCACTGTGCCACCGCGGTCCCAGTGTATGTTAAACTCGGTGAAAATTCCACTACAACACATAGTAAACTTCAGCAGGCCTTTGGAGATGATGGAACGTCAAGGGCACAAGTCTTTCGCTGGCACAAAATGATTTCTGAAGGCAGAACCCTTACTGAAGATGAGCAGCGCAGCAGACGACCATCAGCAACATGGGCAAGTGACAACACAGCATGGGTAAGAGAACTTGTTCGATCCGATCGAAGATTAACAGTCAAAACGACTGCTGATGAAATGAGCATGAATCGGGAAATCGTTCGTTTGATACTGACTGAAGAAGTGGGACAGAACAATTTGTGCCAAGATGGTGCCCAGGAATCTCACAGAACATCAGCGGGATGCGCGGTTGAGCGCAGTTTTTGACATCCAAATGCATTATGGTGATGCCGCAGCCTCCTTACTCACCTGATCTCGCACCTTGCGACTTCTTTTTATTTCAAAAAGCAAAATCGGCAGTGAAAGGACACAATTTTGAGTCCACGTAAGACATCTAGAGGTCTCTAACGCAAGCCTTAAACGACATCCCACAAACTACGTTCCAAGAATGCTACAAACAGTGGCAGCACCGCTGGAAAACGTGTGTGCAGGCACACGAGATGTACTCTGAAGGTGACCACTTTGCAGTTCATGAATAAATAAAATAAAACTTTTTTTTGGAACCAGTCTCATTACTTTATTGTCAGACCTCGTACTCCCAGCATGTATACGCATTACGACTCGAACCAGAATTTTAACACAGTTCTGATTTCCTTCAAGTAGGCCCTCTTTATCTCTTTATTCAATAATCCCAATCACAAAGATTAATGTATATTCATATTCATTGTTCTACTTTCTTTGCAGTGTACAAGAACGCACGCAATCCTACAAGGATCGTCTATGCCAGTTCGGTCGTCAACATGTATGTACCAACAGGATAATGGTCAGATGGATTTTACGAAATTTGATATAATCGTTAAAGCACTGGTGGCCACCCCAAAATCCACAATTGTACATTCGTACGACCGGTAGCAGCTACAGTGCGAAGGCACGAATATGTGAGGTGAGAGGGATACTTGCGCAAACCATCGAAATACTGTAACCACAACCATAAAGACATAAATGACTGGAATCATGGCAAGGATAATAAAAGTAGTACTGGTTAAGTAACTCCATATTACAGAGTCCTTCCTGAGAAGCTAACAGATACTCAGCTAGTCAAGAAAGTCCTCTCATTTATGGAACCCGACCGGTCGTAACGGCATTCGCAAGTGCCCGACAACTAACCCTATCCGGGGCCACGGAAAACCAGCCCATGCTTTCCATCCAACGTACTGAAGATTCATTTTAATATTATCCTCCCATCTATGCTTCGGTCTTCCAAGTGATCTCTTTCTCTCAGACATCACCACCAAAATCCTGCATGCACTTCGTCTGTCCCCTGTACGTACAACATGCCCCGCCCATAGCAGTCTTCTTGATTTGATCCTCCGAATAATATTTGGTGACGAGTACAGCGCATAAAACTCCTCATTACGTGGTATTCTCCGCTGCCTTGTTAACTCTCCCTCTTAGACCCAAATACCTCCCTCAGTACACCCTCAGTGTATGAGACCACGCTTCACATCCATGCAAAACAACAGGAAAGATTACAGTTCTGTATGTCGCGATCTCCATATTTTTTGAACAGCAAACTGGAATACCAACCATGGTAAGTGGGTCCCTGTCACCACAGCATAGTGCGTCCTCTGGTTGCGGTTGGAGGAACGGCTTCCAATATTGACGGTAGCTACGAATATATTGAATAAGCAGTCGCAGACAGCCGGAAAGGGGTGCTCCCCCAGCTTGGGGGTTGGACGAGGTTCTAAAAATTCCTCACCGTAGAAACAGGCCTTATTATGCAACGGATAAAATTGCCTCGGGCCTGAACTTACCCTTGGTACAACCTAAACAACGGAGAAGGGCCATGAGATTTGGTACATGGAATGTAAGGAGCCTGTATAGGCCAGGATCACTTACGACAGCTGTCAGGGAATCAGTCAGGTACAAATTAGATTTTGTGGGTGTACAGGAGGTTAGATGTGGCAAAGGGGCAATGTAAGAGCAGTGAATTATATTTTTTCTATGGACAAGGAAAAGAAAACAATCAATTGGGAACAGGTTTTTTTAATACAATACAGAATACTATCGGCAGTTAAGAGAGTTGAGTTTGTAAGCGATAGGGTGTAGTGTATAATTCTGGTATGTCGCTTGTGTAATACCACTGTTGTGCCCGGGCACCAACTGATAAAAATGATGATACAAAACACAGTTCTTTATGGGGAATTAAGGCAGGTTTTCGATCATTTTCCTAAGTACCATATGAAAGTTCCGTAGGGTAAGTTAATGCAAAACTGGGGAGAGAGAATATTTTCAAACCGACAACTGGGAATGACACTCTACATAAAGATAGTAATGATAATGGTGTTAGAACAGTAAACTTTGCCACATCAAAAAATCTGGTTCTTAAGAGCAAGATGTTCCCGCACCAAAACATTCATAAATACACCTGGACCTCTCCTGAAGGAATGACTCACAACCAGTGATCACATATTGACAGATACGAGATGGCATTCGAGTATACTAGATGTACGATCTTTCAGGGGAGCTGAATGTGATACTTACCACTATATGGTGGCAGCCAAAGCTAGGGAAAGATAGGCAGTAAATAACAAGCAGCACAGAAGTTTGTTGTGGACAGATTGAAGATCAAGAAGCTAAGTGAATTGGAGAAAAGAAACAGTATCAGATTAAGTTCTCAAACAGGTTTGCAGCTTTGGAGAACGTAAATGATAAAACGGGGCTTGGGAAAGCATTAAAGAGAATAGCAAACCTCGGGTAGAGAGTCCGGCTCTGTATGAACTGAAGCAGCATAAACCATGGTTTGGTGAAGAATGTTTAGATTTTTTAGAACAAAGGAAGCAAGCTAAAATGCATGGGTTACAGGATCCGAACCAAAGCAATGTATATAACCTAAATAAAGTTAAGCCTAGCAGAGGTTTCAAGAACAATAAGAAGGAATATCTGCAATCTAAAAATGAGGAACTTGAAACAGTAAGCCTAGTATGGCGGAATCAATGACTAATAAGGGTTACCATCCTAGATATAGTAATGGATGAGAAAGGTGATTCGGTTACAGGCTCCCACAGAATTTTGGCTAGGCGGAGGAATCATCTCTCAGTTTTTAAATGTACATAGGGTCTTGCTGGGGAAACCGGAGGGAAGGAAACCACTGGGGAGACCTAGGCGTAGATGGGTGGATAATATTAGGATGAATCTCCAGTAGGTGGGATGTGGGTATATGGACTGGATTGGGCTGGCCCAGAATAGAGACAGGTGGCGGACGCTTGTGAGTGCGGTAATGAACCTTCGGGTTCCGTGAAATGCGGGG
>Ga0123354_10010961_pt1 | contig 13988 bp, 6 predicted proteins | sample TergutLab28metaG_2_FD_97872 | JGI IMG/M metagenome (GOLD analysis project Ga0123354, IMG submission 97872) | Labiotermes labralis P4 segment gut microbial communities from Petit-Saut dam, French Guiana - Lab288 P4 | ecosystem: Host-associated > Arthropoda: Insects > Digestive system > Gut ... | reverse complement strand
GATATACTGCAACCTAGATAAGTAAATTGGCTAACTTGTTCTAGTGTTTCATCATTTATAATCATTTTTGTTCTTAGGTGATCTGTCCCAACGAAACCAAATACCTTCGTTTTTTTGGTAGCAATTTCCAAATTATATTCTTTAGATATGTTATATAATAAATAAACTGCCTTTTGCAAGTTGTCTTCTGTGTCAGAAATAATAAACTGCTCATCTGCAAATAATAGTGTTTTAAAATTAAACCTAAATTATTTTCTAGTTTTTAATTCCTGTGACCAAATCCCAATAACTTTATCCAAATATAAATTGAATAAAACAAGTGATAGTGGGCATCCTTGTCTCACCCCTTGAGTAATAACTCTAGAATCTTCAGATATTCCATTACCTGCATTATCTCTTATAATGTTTTCCATATATATCTTCTGAATTATTGTAATTAGATGAGTTGGAATTCCTTTACTTAACATAATAGTCCATAATTTGTCTCTGTCCACAGAGTCAAAGGCTTTTTTAAATTCAATGAATGCAATATATGTGGGGATGTTGAATTCTAAATGTTTTTCAATTATGTGTGAAGTAGTATTATTAGATGTAGGTTCAGCCTAGGTTATGAGCCGTAATGGTACTATATTTTAATTGACAAATTGTGACGTCTTATTATAAATCGCCATCCGAGAGGCAAGTGCGATTTATCTTGTCCTCTGTAACTGCCCATGGTCTGCAGTTTAATCTCGGTCAGAGTTTTCGAAGATAGATTGATAACTTGAGGATTTGAGCGATGAATCCGGTTTGTGATAATTAAGAGGAATGTGCAACTGAGGAACTCGGTTTGGGCACACCTGCCTTCATTAATTGGGACTTGACGTAGTTACGTCAGTGGCGTAGCCTGGGAAATTTGAGGGCGCTCTGCGTTGGCTGCTTCAAGGAATGAATGGAGGATGTAAGTAAGGTTAGCCCAGGTCACGTCTTTGTAGAATAATGGATATAATTAAACGCAAACAACCCGCTATTTAAGAATTTTCTGAAATCAGTGTTGAAAGAAATGAAAATGTAGTTTCTGATTTCTAAATGAAAAGTTTATTTGTAATATATTTTGATGTAAATATTGTAAATATTGTAAAAATGACATTAATTTTGTATTAGCGGGAAGATAGACATTTTATAATATTATACATGGAAGAAGGAAAAATATTGTAAGTGAAAGCTTAAATGAAAGGAAAATATGAAAATAATTCAATTACATTTAGAAAAGCTGCATGTGGCTCTGCTGGAGGCTGCAGCCCTCCAGATTCTCTTTTAATCGCCCCCCCCCCCAAACCGACAATTGAAACATCCCTGGATGTGCCCACAATTAGGTATAGTATCTCGGATTCAAAACTGTGTATAAGTCTTCGAAATTGCATTCGTGTAGTACCTGTTTAGGCACAGTACCAAAACCTAACCTGAACAGTGAACAACAGAGCTGCAACTTCTTACTTGTGTTCTCGCTGCTGACCCTTTCTAGGTCCGAAATGTCAGGATAGAAAATTGTCATTTGACGTTAGTGAACACCAATTAAATTTATAAGAGTGTCCTTGAGGGAACTTAAGAGTTCCGTGGCCAAGATGCGAAGAACAATTCGATTTTTTTTTTGGAAATTTGAAACTCTCGATAGCCCCCGTGTAGTGCCAAAAATAACTCCGATTAATCTTGGGCGAGGTCACTTAGGTTTCGGAATTGGTACAGAGAACTTGTATAGTTTTCTTTTTTGGTAGTTGACAGAGAAGTTTCAGAAATTGTAAAGAGCGTTTTCTTTGAGGCAGTAGACATTTCTGCTATGTTTAAAGCTAGTCACACACAGGGAGTGTAGTTAGAAATCCGATTAGATTGCATTGGAACAATGAATTTCCTAAATATCTCGGACATTAGGGTGAATAAATGAAGCTTTGAAACATAAAAAACAGCTTATGAATAATTTAGTGCGGAATTTTGATCATGAAGGTTGAAATTCCGGGTATTACTAATAGCGAGCTAAACGTGCAAGCATTTATCAGAATCAGTGCCATGCATAAAACCGTAGTTCAATTAAATAATCTGAATAAACCGAACTCTGCACCTGCGGATTATTACTAAATCAGGTGGAGTGTTGTGTTTTGGTTGTTCACTCCTGCGTAAATATTCCCTCACGATAAAGTATCTTGTTTCTGGTCTACCAACTGCAGATTTTAACTTCCCAGTTCTGACATAGCATATTTCCCGTTCAGAAATATTGAGGCAAAGAAATTTTTTGATGAGAAAATATTATCTTATTCTTCCCCCCTCCCCGCTTATGAAAACGGAAGGTTTCTTAACGTGTTCACAAAGGGCGTAAGCAAAAGTTTCTTGAATTCAAAACGGCGTACAGTCAGAACCGCAGATTAGCGTAAAAGTGTTACTCGGTTTTTTTTTAATTTGACATGGCCGCAATGTCGATATTAAGAGTTATAAGAAACTGAAAACCTGAAACTTTATTTCCAGTTCAGGTATCGCGTTGCTTTTATAAACAACTATAGAAAAGTTCAGGAAATCTTCCCAAAATATGTCATGATCACTTCCATATACGACGGTACCACCTGCCTGTCCACCTTACCCTTCCACTGTCCGTTCCTCTGTAACTTAAATAATTAACACAGTCTGACAATGCTGCACTGAAATGAGCATAATTTATATTTTCCGCCGAACAGGTTTCGTACTGTGGGACCTGGATTCAGATTTGGGCTGGCAGACCGGATTTTGTGAAACGGTATCGTTCCTTTTGGCCTTAACTCGTACATGCGTATGCCGAAGAGTAGGTCTACCTGAAAAGTGGTCAGAGCAATTCCTTTTGCAGTATCGTCAAAAATTTATTTCATTAATCATCCTAAAATAAAATGTAATATTATCTGAATTGTTGATAACATTTTACGTTAACTAATATGTAAACAAATTTTCATCTTGGTGTTCATGGTGACAGTTCCCACACTTTCGAAACCATAGCTGCTAAAACAGCGGTAGATAAAACGAAGTTTTTCCGATTCGAAGAGCGTAATATTGTTTTGGAGCCTGAAATTCAACTAAATGATATATAGAATTTAGTTCCTCTTTTACAGGAAACACATCGCGCTTCTGTTACGTGAACGACCAGATCAATGATGTTTGTAGAAATATTAGCTCTGTGATGTGGGAAACATCTAAACACATGATGTGTACTCAGTGCGGAGCCTTTTAACCTTTTAACTGCTAACGTGGAGAATATGGTGAGCTCCAAATAATGCTAGCAAATGGCAGATGGGATTTAATTCGGCGTTTGAAGGGTTAAGGTGTTGCAAGTATTGAGACACAATCTAAATCGTAGTTATTAATTGAGTGTTTACATCACAGCAAGCTAAAATTGTCTCCAATATAAGGAGTAATCAAAACTATCGGTGTGTACTGAGGAGATCAAAAGAAACGCACGCATATGTTGTGTGGTGACACAAAATATCCACATTTTTTTTTTGAAAGCGTGTTACATGTGGGCTTTAAACCCCCAATAGAGTGTGTCAAGTGTACAGACGTGAACCTGAATATTAGTTAACGAAACAAATTGCGTTGCGTTGCTAATTAGTTTTCTCGAACGCAGTGTTCTGCAGGCTGCTATATTGTACCTGTCACATTCCATCTCGCCGGAGTGATGGAGGATCACACCACTCTACGTCACATTGCAATTGAAAAGTGAGAGGTTATCATGCTGCAATATATTTCAATCAATCAGCCAGTACAAATAAACATCCGATGTACTGCTGATTTTGGAAATGAACGTCAGAAATCCGTTTGTTCGTTTCTCCTGCAGGAGAGTAACTCTGCTGAATGCCTAATCGTGTTTATATTTCTGATGTGTAAAACGAGATGGATATGTAAGATTTCTGTAATTTACGCTCTAAATTTTAAATTTTAGTATGTGACTCTTTTACCTGCACGATCAATTAATTACATTATTTTAATATTTGTCATTGTCTGCATATTACGTCACTGTTTTTTAATATCCAGCTAAATATGCAGTTAGTTTACATGCAACTTGTCATTTTATACTGTCATTTCTCCACCCATATTTTGGCTTGCGTTGATCGACCATCAGGGTGATAAATACATGTCGGAGATGTGATAATATGAAATAACAAGTTGTGAATAGTCCCATAACGTGTTCAGTTGGATATTAATAAATAATTTATTATAATCTAATTATATTAATATGTTCTACATGCAGCCATATGGATTAAAGTTGTTATATAATTATTTCAGTAATGAGGAACTTCTGTAATCTTCGCATATTTGTGCATTATAATTGCTTATTTTTGGTTAAACAATTTCGCAAGTGTACACAAGCCGTATTTATTTCAGTATTCACTGACTTTGTGCCTAGAATTCCATATACTGCAAGGGATGGAGGAGTTTTAACTTTGTGGAAGCCTTAAATGCATTCAGGAATGTGTGGTTCACTTTTAGTTCTTTACATCCTAATATATAGAATTAAAAGTCCGTACATTGCACCGAGGTACTTATTGAAGGGCTGATTATTCTTTGGTCTGCAAGTCTTACGGAAGACATGTATCGAATTCAAAGTGTCTGCTATAATCTACTCTGCAAAGCTTCTTCAGAACCATGCTGGCTCCCCTGACTGTTTGCCAACTTTAGCTCGAGAATCCTGCATAAACGTACATAGATATTAGCAAAGTGGCTATGAAATTGTCCTTTCAGCATTAAATTTAAAATGACATGACAGGGTTTTTGTAAAATTCACCAATATAGAATTTCATTACAATCCTTTGAGCTGCTGGCGACAAACGTGGCGCCCAGCAGGTTTACCGACGCGTCTAAAAACCTCAGTTTCCTTTTTCGTCCACGCACTTAGCAGAGAACGCCCATAGTCACTTGGAAATTGCCCCGTACTCTTGCCAACACGTAAGGCATCGAAGGTTGTTAAAAGCGATGTGCAGATATTGTGACGGATAACGTGAATGCCGTTCGAGTCTTTTCTTAATTGCGGGAGTTAAATTTTAAATTTTTATCCAATTGTCACCTCCCATTTAAACATGTAGCTACATTAAATTTATTTATATTGTGATGATATTAATATATAAAGTTATAATGGGCTTGAAACAAGCATTTCTACTTGTACTGTTAAATGTAAAATTGTCCTTTCGTTGCTGCAGATGGAAGTGCTCTTAATAATATAGTGTCGGTGCATCTTCCCTCAAGTCAGTGTCAATATCCTCTGAGTGCAATCGTATATTTTCTGTCAGAACTTTTGTACATACAAAGCGAGAGTCATCTTTGCGCTCTGCCGGATGATTACGAAGCTTGAAGAACGCAGGGCGCCTCTTTGTCGCGGTCGATATGCTTGCGACCTGTAAACATCCCCAACCGGACCTAATTTTACCTCACACTACGAGAGACACAAACGCGTACCTTCATCACGCTGTAATATCTGTAGCTCAGAACAATACAAGTCAATGTTAAGTGAATTAAAATCATATCAAATTTTGTACCAAGTTTTCGGGGCTTTTTCCTAAAAACTAACAATTTTGACATCATTTGCTGCCGTTCCATGCTGCAGATATATATATATATATATATATATGTTGTTTTTGTTGCATTTAAAGACGTATTCGGCAAACAGCTGTTAAGAAGATTAGCGAAGAGCAAATTGTAAAGTGCCAGAACGAAGCTGCTATGAGCCAACTTTTAATTGGTTTTGATGATATTGTTTCATGTAGCGACGTTATCAGTATCTAGACCAGTGTTGCAGATCCACGTTCGGCCGGACACGGTCAGGGGTTCCGTTAGAAACAGTGGAAGTTTCGAAATGCCGCGGAAAATTCCTCACATCTCTCGAAACGACGCGGGAATTCTTGTCCGCCAGTTAACAAAACTAGATTAACTGCCGTCCCTTTCCAGCCTCCAAAGCTGCAGTTGTTTTGGTTAGTCCGCTGTTGAGGTTATGCAGGATGCTCAGCATAAGGTGTGCCAAACTTCAAGATGATGTTTTATGAGTCACTTTGAGTAAGTACAAAAATGCTGTATAGACATGACTGATTATTAACTGCCACGCCCAGTTGAGTATTTCACTGTACATACACGATTGTAATCTAAAATTTTGTCACACTACACAAATAAAAGGGACGTTCTTGATTTTAAGCTTCCGCCGTGTTCTATATGTAATATGTTTTCTTTTGGGTAATTCCCCGGCGTCTGAGTTCTGATAGCCGACGTTTCGGAACCCTCTATCATTTCCATCTTCATAGGCAGGTCCACCTGCCTATGAAGAAGGAACTGATAGAGGGTTCCGAAACGTCGGATATTAGCATTGTGACACCGGGGAATTACCCAAAAGAAAACATATTACAAAAGGGACGTTATGTTTCAGTTAACATAAAAACTCCGTAATAACATAATAAATCCATCAAATCATAACCTCCAGCACAACATCGCAAAACAAAGGCAGCCATTAAGCCTTACCCTAAGTACCTACAGAGGTTTTTAGCTATGTTCAAGTTAGTTATATTAATTAACGTAGTTAAGTTACAACATGGAATAAAAAAAAACGATAAATTGAATCAGATAATAAAAACGAACATCAATTGTCAGTTATGTTACACACTGATTACTGTTCAAAATGACTTCCGCATTTCTGTTTTCACAATTCTGTGCTATTCATATCAAATTTGTTGCCTTCTAAATAATTCAATCGTTTCTCTTCATGCGATCAAGGAGCTGCATAATTCGCTGCACGATTTCTCTGTCCGTGACTTTTTGTCGATAGATCGAATCCTTCACGTGCCTCCACAGTAAGTGTTCAGTGGACGTGAGATTTGCTGACCTCGCAGCCAGGCTTACATCATAAACGAAAACAGGTTACAAAGTGATTTTGCCAGGCGTAGGATTAAGTAGGGCGGTTGTTTATAGCAACTGACACCTTACAGTACTTTACATTATCCAGAAACAACACAGTGCTCTGTAAATAATAATAATAATAATTAGTCTAGTAGCGATATAATGGCTGACAATTAAGCATATATTAATAAGGCATCTTTTATTAAAAATGACTCATATAATTACATTCTGAATTTGCGTGTTTTTTCACGGTGCATTGTAATATTATTATACAATATAAATCAATAAAATGCACATTATTTAAATTAACAATGCAATTTTTTATTTTTTAAATTTTAAAAATTAAATTTTATTTAATTTAGAAATTTCCTTATTCATTTAGAAAATGATAATTTTGTTGTTTCATATTGCATAATAACACCCAGAAGTTTTGCACACCTTGTGCGGAGCACCTATCTATAGTGGTACTGTGTGTGTGTGTGTGTGTGTGTGTGTGTTTGTGTTTGTTATCTTATTTTGACAGAAACGCCTCACCGGTGGCCACAGAAAGGCTCCCTATATAAGCTTTTTTGGGCTGTACACATTTTCATAAGTAGGGGTTCTTTGGGATATGAAAAGTCGTTTTAGAGGTTTCTCCATGGATAAAAGGATGGGAAATACTGATCTGGACTACACAATGCCAATGATACATGAATGAAAGTGAATAGGGAACATCTGCGGAAGGAGAATTGTCAAGGGAAGGCCGAAGTCTTAGGAAAATAAATTGTGTCTTCGGTATTCCCTGCCTGGAGGGAATGAGTGAAACCATAAAAATGTTAGGATAACTGGACTGCCAGACGGGATAAGGAAATGAGATATTTAGGGTAGGAACAGGTGTGCTGTGCCTATGATAGTGACGTACTCTGAATTCTACACTTGGTTGAGCTACAGCTTACCCATACGTTCAAGCGAACAATTGTAATTTGTAGCACAAAGATGAAGCTTGAAGTTACCCAAATTTTTGTTACTGGGGTAACGGACAAACAGGTTTTGATGTTTCCATTCCACCGTTACATGCTCATTACCGACTGAGTTATGTCACAGGCAGGAATACTTACTCGTTCATAACCTGGAGTTGTTTGCATCGAATTCAAGCCGATAGTAGCAATATTAAATGGAGTTTCCAGCGCCTTTCTTCGGCCTCACAGGCAAATGCCAGGATATGACTTTAACACAAAATTGGCAAGACCTGAAACAGAGGAAGGAAATGGTTATATCTCGCCAAGGGGATTTAATTAGATGTTTCATATCCTTTCCATCTCCTTTCATCATTTAATCTTTCTGTCACTAACTTGTCTCCTCATCAGATGAGCGGGATGATTACATTTTCTTTCTGTATTTGTCTATTCTTTCTTTTTCATTTCTTGTTCCGTCGTACTCTCTTCCTTGTATATTCGTGTTTTCTCTCTAGTTTTTCCCGGTATGAATTAGTTTCTCTCTATTTTCGACTTTATTTTCCTGTACTGACTTCTTTACTTTCCCCTCTACTATGTAGCTTTTCATTTTTTATTGCTGTTGGGGACCGTAAATAGTTACGAAGTTGAACGACGATGACGTAATTTATGACGTGTAAATCGTGAAGTGATATTATCACTTAAACTTCTTTAGTATATGGCAACGTGGTCCGGGAAGATACTTTGTTCACTTAGTCGATAAATTATTGATAAAAAATCTTCTTTTTTAATAATAAATATCTATTTGTTTCGAATTTTCACTATAGATATAATCAGACTAAACCATTATAAAGTTGTATTAAGGATAACCTTATATAATGTAATTTCAGTCTAATCACAATGGAAGGGAATTTACTTAACAATAAAAGTATATTGATTTTTCTGAAAAATTCTATTTGGTTTGGTCCTGAAGCGTTCAGTAAAGTTATGTATTGCTGGTATTGATATTGGATATGAATCAGTAGGTACATAAATGTACATTTAAATAAATAAATAAATAAATATTGTAGACCACGACAAAGGGACGATAGTTGCAATGCAATTAATGATTTTGGTGTCACGGAAAACGTAGTAGCTGTCAGTTTATATCGTTAATATCGTTTAGCAACGCCCCCTGGCCGGTTGAAGAATGAAAGACACGGTATCTGCTGTGGAAAACACCACTATAGGATCATGGGCTGCAGCTGCTGAAAATTTAATATTACAGGATGAACAGGGATCACGTATTGCATATGTTTTGTATGGGAACAAATTCTACCGTGCTTATTAGTGCTGTGTTACCAGAGCCAGATTTATAAGTGGGATACATAAATAATTATAGACTTTCAATACTGCCGCATCTTTTGTGATCCTGAAGATAATAATCATTGAAGATATAAATATTAAGTGAAATGATTGCGGCAGGATACGGGAAAAGAAAAAGGAAAAATGAAAGTTAATTTTTCATCATTCATTTCATGACTTCTCAGTAATTCGGACGGCATACCGAGGAATGATTAGATTATATAAAATAATAAATTTTAAGAATATGGAAGAAAGGGGTTGCAAACTGCTAGTCTTTCTCCACATTTGACTTTAGTGCTTGGTATAATGTTGCTATATAATAATAAAACTAACTATGTAAAATTAATCCCTCTAATGCTGGTGTTACCCGCCTGCATACCTACCTACCTACCTACCTAACTACCTAGATCTATTACCGGAGTTGTATTAGTGTCTTAATATTTTCTTACGCACACAATTCTCATTTCAAAATTTCGTTCTCTAGTTTACAGTTCACGAACAATTCAGAAATATATGTTTGACATCCTCATCAACTCAACACAAAGGCCATCTTAATTTATCTGTTTTGTTTTATAATCCCTCTAAATTGTCGCTACGAAGAACCTAAGGATAGTCGTTCTGTCGGTCGATGTTCTTAAGGGATTACTTCGGAACGCAGGTCAAAAGAGTAACTGCTTCAGCCAGTTTGATCGATGAATAAATATTAAAGACAATTTTAGTCACCTACCTTTCATTACAAAAAACAATGTCGCCCGTACAAAAGATATAAATATATTTAACTGCTTTATTTTTTATTCATACTTGATTTTATAGAGGGCAAATGTTGTTTTTATAACAAAAGACCTTTGTGTTTACTAAAATTTTCTTTATTTTGTAGTTCTTGAAACACAAGAAGATATCTCCTCTAAATGTTACTGGTGGCTTCGTACAGAATTCTTCTCCAGCACCAGTAATTGGAACCTAATGTGCTTACCTTTTCGTTCGGAAGTTTGGATCTTTTGATGAGGTCACTTAATTTAAGTAATGTTCCACAATTTGCCTGTAGGGGCAATTGAATTCCACTGAAAGTGACCATTTTGCTAGTTGGTCATCTCATAGAATTTTATATATATGGATCCTTGCATCGTGAATCGAATTTAATAATTGTCCAACAAGATGTGACTGTATTCAGTTTATTACATTTCTGTAGGCAGCTCTACATGTTTCGGGTGTTGACAGCCATCATCAGGAGCTCGTACAACTGTAATTACAGATTCTGATATTGATTAACCGGATCTACTACCATCCGCTCCGTTGTTGAGTTGGAACTGATTCATGTGTATCGTGAGGTAGGTATACCTACCGTACGATACACATGAATCGAAAGTCACGGTAATGTTAACTAAAAACAACAGATCGCTTGAGATTAGGCAGTGGGAGTGAAACAGTGCCACTCACCTCTTTTGTTGATTTAAATTGGAGCCTGTTATTTCGGTATGAGAGAGGTACATATTCCATTGAGCTTACTGCCGAGAGTAATGATCCAGGTATTGTGGGAAGTATTATGGAAGAGCCTGTACAAAGGATTGTTTGAATCGCTCAGTTTGTCCGCTTACAAATACAAATGACGAAAGTTGAACGCTAAATTGTGCCATGATACGCGTATCGCTGAATCACGCGCTGTGTGATATGCCTGTATTTTTCACTGATTCGTATCCTGTAGTTATTTTTTGTCTATTTTATTACTCCTACGTTCGGCCCCATTTTGTTTTTCGCTAAAGGTGATGCATGTAGTTTTCTGAAACAAAGAGAAACATTCCTGGCTGAAACAGAGACCGCAACAAAATTTGGGTTCGATCAGTTTTGAAAGTTTGCTCCTGCATTTTGCAGTTTCCCTGTCGTGTCTGGACAGAGCATCTCTTTACAATGTGAGCAGACTTGAAAAGCTGTGGGATGCATTTTGTATTAACCTTTTGGCGCCGGAATTATTTTTTTAATTTTAGCACACCCTGTATATAAAATGTGAATAATACAAGAACCAAATACGTTAGAATTATGAAACAAACTGCATTTTGAAGAGAAAAAAACGGAGATTATATACCATGTTTAAAATTTTCGTTACCTATATTTGTTGAATAAATATATAAAATGCAACTTTGGAGGTTAGCGGTGCGGTACGTCAACTATAGTTGACATTAGGCGTCTAAAGTTTAATAGACTGGAACACGTCAGAAGTGATTTTCTTGAGCTTGCGATATGATCACTGTCATTCGCTGTTAGAATGCGTAGCAACTAGAACTGAAGAAGAAACTGCATTCAAATTTCTAAAGTAAATATTAAGAAGATATTGAGAAATGAGATTCGAATCACATAAAAACAGAATCTACCACAACACTTCTGCTTGCCTTGAACGTACGTGGACACTCGACTAACTGGTAAGTTATGGAAGTAAGTTTTATAACATTGTTGGGTATACTGTGTCAGGTCCGCAGTTGGGAACAGCTAACAGAGTATTTTTTGACAAGCGTATAGCCTGCATTTTATGGAGCCCAATATTTCCGTCGTGGTATTCAGAAGGGCCCATCGCTAATCAGTTTCCTGAACCGATTTATTCAACTTAACTCAATTTATATGCTCACATCTCATGATTTAAGACCCATTTTAATGCTGTCTACCATTTCAAAGCTAAGTGTACAAAAGTGGCTTTTTTTTGTTTCGTTTCGCAGTTGCCCATTGTAACTTTGTGGTAACCGAAAAGTCACAGCTTAAGCAACGTGGAATATGAACGCAAGTCCAAGTTGCAGGTAATTTGGAAACTTCAGAACAGCGGTGAGGACGGACTGCTCGGTGCACGCCCTGCAGAACCGACAGGAAGAATGTTAACTTCTTAATAATGAGAGATGTTATACTTCAGTTGTTACGGTGGGGCTCTGTTTACTAACAGGGCAGATTTTTCGTTTTATTTGGCAAATTCGAGACGGTATGCCAGACCTAGTCAACGTCTCTGAAAGAGGTATTAGCGGCACGTGAAAATGATGACACACCTGCATTCAGTTCTGAGGTTAAAAAAGTCTGGATTTGTATTGCACTCTCGCACCCCTAATCACCGAATTTCACACCCGTCATAATTGTAACAGTTATGTTATTCGTTCAGTGAAACCAGCCCACTTGGAAGTTACGATTGGACAAATCAAAACTTCGGATTTCAGAATTATGTATAATGGACCGTGAATTTCAGAGAGAGCTGGTCTACTGACCATTGACCTTGTAGCAGTATGATACCTTTTCAGCCTTCCGTTCCCAGGGCAATTTCTAATTTTTCGTAACTAGCTACTTTCATGCAGTTTTCTCTAGGAAAGAAAGGTCAATCAGGAGTAAGAGGATCCGTTTGCTTTTCTGCAAAATCACCGCAGTCAAAGACACATTTTTCAGAAACCTAACTTCTTCGACAAGAAACATTGTTATTGTGCCGTGTAGGCACAAGACCACAGACCTGTATCATCTCCTTCCATGACCTTCCCTTCCCTCGCTCTCTTTTCTTATTGCCGGCTGACCCATCATCTTGAGTTTTGCCTCACATCGTAAGCAGGGCCGATCTGGGAAAGTTGTCCAAAATTTCAGTGGCGATTTTTTATTTTAAAATTTCGTTCTGTTTCGGATGTACTTGTTAAAGTTATCCTTGCAGATGCTTGTGGCCTTTAAGAGCTGTTGTATTTGAGTTTACCGCAGCATGGGCAAGTATTGTAGTTTGTACAATACTCCAATAAGAATAGCTAATAAATAATGATTTATTGTAATTTCTTTGTCATCCATTCAATATTGCTAATTTTCCTCTTTGCCGGAGCACTTAACCGTTTAACTAGACGAAGCATTCCATATCGACAACGTTAATGAGCTAAGCCGCGCCCTTTGAATCTCACCAACTACACGTGCCATAATTAGCTGACTTGGGCACCGTCCCTGTACTAGCAGGTGTAAGGTGAGGACAGGTAGGTGCTGGTCGAGAGCAGTGGATTTAGAATGTGAGTCGCGAAAACACGTAGGTGTGTGTACGATCTATCACCAGACGAAATATATCAATTACCCGAACGGTTCGCTGGCTTTCAACATCGGACGGGAAGCAAATAATTTTTCGCTGTGTTGTGTTTATTTTAATCCTGAAAACAGTTTAAAAAAAGTGGTCGCAGAAATTTGGGGCAGGTAATTGTAGTGGCCAGAAGAGCCTTAACCTTTTGAAGTGGCCGTACTGCACCGCTAACCTCCAAAGTTGCATTTTATATACTTATTCAACAAATATAGATACTGAATATTTTAAACATGGTATATATTCTCCGATTTTTTCTCTTCAAAATGCAGTTTTTTTCATAATTATAAAGTATTTGGTTCCTGTATTATTCACATTTTATATACATGGTGAGCTAAAATTAAAAAAAATAATTCCGGCGCCAAAAGGTTAACAGCACTAGTAACGGTTCGTGAATAATATTGAGGTTTCTGCCTGGCACCATATCTTTTTCCTAGAGTTATACCCACCCAGATAAACCTAAGCGTCAAATCTGTTTAGAAGAAATATGAGGTCTGTATCTGCTTTCATTGACGCCATGTAGATAGTGCAAAAATATTCCTCCTCGTTTCATGAACTGTATAGCAGAGGTTTTGAATGCAGGTATCGCGCGTATGTATGAATGAAATGTTGCAGCCGACAGTCTCTGTCCAATGACGCGTGTGTGAAAGAGGCGGTGAATGTGAGTACGTTTAATGAAAGTGAACAGACAGGACATAACCAGCAATAGTGATCAGATTAGTGTTGCAACAGAGTGAACAGACAGGACATAACCAGCAATAGTGATCAGATTAGTGTTG
>Ga0123354_10010960_pt1:7500-13988 | contig 13988 bp, 11 predicted proteins | sample TergutLab28metaG_2_FD_97872 | JGI IMG/M metagenome (GOLD analysis project Ga0123354, IMG submission 97872) | Labiotermes labralis P4 segment gut microbial communities from Petit-Saut dam, French Guiana - Lab288 P4 | ecosystem: Host-associated > Arthropoda: Insects > Digestive system... | reverse complement strand
GCTGTGTAATACAATTTTGACCTCCTGATGATGAGCACATGTGCTCGAAACATGTAGAGGCATGAAATAAAACTTATTGTGAAACAAATTTTGTGCATCAATTTGGTTAAATACTGAGATAAATATACTGAGTTGCATGGTCAACAAAACGTCAAAATTTTAATAATCTCTGTTTTATTTTCAACAAAATACCGTTGATTTCATAATTTTACCTTTTTATGCCCAAACAAATAATTTTCCAAAACAAGCAACTAAAATTTAAATAACTATTCCTGTCAACTAAACGTTAAATGAGTTAAATGGTCTTCTTTCAAATAAAATCTTTTCTATTTTACGCACATCTTAATACACATTCTTACACACATGCATCAAAGCACAAATTAAACTACACATGCAAAACAAATACACGGTATAAATCTATTTACTGGAGGAAATAAAACCATGTTTACATTATGCATGGTTTATCTAATATCTCCTTCTGTACGTCTGCCTCAGAATATTTAGCATCGAAGGGCGACATGATAAATAATAATTTAGAAGGGTTGTGAAAAGAAGCGTTCATGGCCAAAATACATGTACTTTCTCGGTATTTTTCTAGGATAACTCGCGAAAACCGTGAATATTTTCGGTCAGGATAGTGTGAGTACCGAAATTCCAACCGGGTACCCCTGGAAAGAAAGAAGCGTTACCGTTTGAGCCAGTTTACTCTATAGTCATCATCATGATAAACATCAAGGATTGGACCCTTTGATCCGTTCCGTCTCCAGAGTTACAGCTGCTCGCGACAACGCTTCTTCGGTCTTCCAATTGTTCTCCTTCCTTGTGGTCTGTAGTGGTATGATTTCAAAGGGATTCGGTTTTGTGGCATTCTTTACAAGTGTTGAAACCAGTTCCGTATGTATTCAACTATCTTGTCTAGTATGCCTGTAATCTGTAGTTCGCGGCGTTTGTAATCGTTTGACTTGTGGTCATAAAGGGTGTAGCCTGACAGAGGTCTCAGTAACTTCATTTCTGCCGCTTCAATTCTTCGTCTTTGTGAGGCTGTTAGAGTCCAATTTTCTGACCCATATAAAAACCCTGTAGTACTCGTATTTAAATAAATTAGTAGTATTTAAATAAATTAATGCTCTACACATTTACAGATTTTCTGAACCAGGTATCTCGTCGGTAATATCCAAGGCTGTCATTCAGGAGGTTCAATTCCTGAGCTTTTATTTTTATGTGCATATTAGTCAGAAGCGAATGTAAGAATAGTAATTCGGAAGAGACTATTATAGCTTCTCGTCTCAAAACCCTTCCCATTAATAGATAACGCTGTGAGCTTCGTGACATGAACAGTCAATTCGTACGCATGTACCACAGGCACAACCTTATATGGGAATAAACAAATAAAAATTATACCTTTGGACGAAAATAGTAAAAACATGCTAATAATATAATAGAGCACTGAAATCTTTATGTTCTTGCCGTGTGTATGTGCGTGTATGGGTGCGTGCTTGTGTGTGCGTTTATTTGGAGCACTTAAAATGCCAGTATTGAAAAGTTTTCTTTAGGACAAAAGAAATTTTTCGGAAACTCTATCAAATAATAGACACCTTCGAAGAGAATGTAATAGCTTTATCCCTTTCAGCTGTATTGACTCTTGTTACGTGTTGCCAAGTGTGTACAGAACATCGAATATCACCCCTCGCCTTCTGATCCAGTCGACTCTGCCAGCCCACTGACAGTAAAATCTGCTGACCTTTTCCGTTGCCTGAGCAAACAAACTCGGCAACACTTCCAAACCCTCCCCCACCCCCACACACAAACACACACACACAAACCCCAGCCTCCAATCACAACAAATTACCAACCTATCTGTATGTTCAAGCACAAGGACTTTTTTACTATCTGACACTTTAAAGTCGGTGATTTTTAGTAAAAAAACCGTAGGTTGAAAGCATTAAATACCTTCCTACATACTTTATAAAATGGATTCTCAGACCTAGAATTTTCACTGTCACGACTTTGAAACGCACATGTATGGCGTATACAAAAAAAAAAATAGTTCGAATAAACAATTAATTTCTGCCTCTCAGTTTCTCGACCGTGACAAATTGTCTAGGCGCTCTGTCCTTCATCCCCACAGAAACAATAGCGACGTTTTACTTAGGCCAAAGCTGGTGGTCACGACTAGCTTTCTTTGATTCACAGATTCGGTATGGGTTTGTTTAGCTACGGTGCCAGCAGCTCACAAAATACACTTATAGTGTCCACTAAATAGTGCGATGATTCGTATAACGGATCTATAAGGATGCAGAAGAGATCGGCTGTGGCCTTACGCCGATCCCAGCGGCCGCATGCTTGCTGGAATTGTTGGTTCGAATCCCGCTGGGGTCGTGCATATCTGTTTCTTGTGAGTGTTGTGTATCGTCAGGCACCACTCTATGCATCGGGCTGATCACTCGTCCAGCTAAGTCTCCGAGTGTGTGTGTGTCTGATGACAGAATTAGGGGGTTCTGGCTCACTACAGGCTAGTGTGCCAAAGGGGGGGGGGGGGGGAGGAATATATATATATACCACCTTCTGCACAGACAGTCTGAAGAATGTAAAAACCTTAAAACAGTATTTCGGCAGGGATTCGAACCAGGCACCCCAGAACATAAAAATGCAAGCCAGAAGCTTTATTACTACAGCCAACATGCACAGTAATCTTTGTTCAAACACATCAGGGTGCCGGCTCAAAAGAATTATCTCCACGAGCTTCCACAAAATGTCCGATACTACTTTGAAAGTTTTATTTATTCGCCAACTGATGCCCTATTGAGTTGTCTTAAACAATATCAAAATTTACGTTAAAAGTTACATTAAAATAGCTCCGACATGTTTCGGTGTTACAGTTACACCACCATCAGGGAGCGCATTAATTTATTCTTACTAAAATTACAGTTGTTAAACAGTCCATTAAAATATATCGGTGTGTGGTTAATACGGTGGTGGTGTGGCTGGATCTGTTAGGTCCTTATTGCACACCACCACCACCGTATTAACCACACACCGATGTATTTTAATGGACTGTTTTAACAACTGTAACTTTAGTAAGCACAAATGAATGCACTCCTGATGGTGGTGTAACTGTAACACCGAAATATGTCGGGGATGTTTTAATGTAAATTTTAACGCAAACTTTAATATTGTTTTTTAAGACAACTCACTAGTGCACCAGTTGGCGAATAAATAAAACTTTCATAATATCAAAATGCTCGGTACGAATGTGAAAAAAGTCCGATAATACGTAAACAGCATCTGGTACTGCACAATGCAAAATAAAAGCAAACTGCTCTAAGCAACTGAGGTCACACATCCAAGTTTAACAAAGTCGAATGTAGTAATGGCAAATTTATTTTTATTTTTAAACGGTCATTTGAACAGTATGTTTAGATAACTGCGAAACACTGTGGTGACTGCAAAAGCGACGACTGTGTCCACGCAATGACACTCTCAGCACATTATCCCGACAACAACTGCATGAAAACTGCCAAAACTTCCAGAAAGCATAAATGCATTTCATCAAAAATGTGACAAGGAGGCCAAAATATTCCATAATAAAATAATATAAACAGCCAACTGAATCCAACAATAATAATTTTATTAATAATTTCAATCAGCTCAACATGTTTCGGACGCTAATTTCGTCCATCCTCAGGAGCACTAGACTGTGTTTACAGCTTGTGGTATAAAGCACTCTAAGAGTTCCACCTTATCCTGGTCACCAGCAGGCGGCATTGTCGGTGCACTATACCAACAGCTGTAAAAATCCTCTAGTGATCCTGAGGATGGGCGAAATTATCGCCCGAAACATGTTGAGCTTATTGAAATAATTTATAAAATTATTATTATTGCTTCTAGTTGGCTGTTTATATTACTGTATCAGTGATGCACGGTCACATAGAAATCAAATTCCACAATAAAACTAACATCTACTCCTTCAAACACAACTTATGTTCTTAATCGGTTTAAAAACAGCTACATGTTTCGCCTAATGTACATAATCATCATCAGGCTGTACATAAGGACGTAAAAAGCTTACTTTCTCCTGCAAGTTCTTAACTAGAGATTACTGAAGTAATACGAGCATTACAGTTGTTTAGATTCTTAAACTGGTGGACATGCTTGACTAGCATTAATTCAATTGTTTACCGTCTTATGCACAGAATGACGATGGCTATTTACTTCAGCCGAAACATGTAGCTGTTTTTAAACTTACTAAAACTATACGTCGTGTTTGATGGAGCAGAAGTTAGTTTTATTCTGATCCTGCAAACACGACAGGGATGAATCACCTATATGATAAAATATTCCACAGCGTTTAGTGTGGACTGAATGAGCCAGTTCGTGGGTTGACTAAATATAAATTTCTAAACAGAACTTAGAAGCTGCATTTTGTTCTACTCAGTTGAGCTGTTCTTGAGAAATCGCCAATTACTTTTTAAATAATAATCTATTAACAAATGTTTTATTCCTTCCGGTATTTTCTTACATTTTTCATTCCTCCTGTCCCTTCTGTTTCTTCTCCCTTTCAGTGTAATTGCATTTTACTCTATCTTCTTTCCTTTCTTCACCCCTTCAACCTATCCTTTTTTCCCCTCGTTCCGTCTTACTGAAGCATTTTACTGGCTATGGGCAGAGATTACAATACTACACAAAAGAAAAAGTTTACCCTAAAACAGGCCATGAAGACCCAGAGAGGGAGTAAAGGTATGGCTCTATTCTTCCTTTAACCTCGGCCCTAGATGCGGGTGGGAGGAAATAGACACGCCCCGGCCGCTTTACTCTTTGCAAAGAGAACCAGTACCCATTTTACAGGAAGCTGGGTGGACCCCAATGCCGGTTTCGACGGTTACGAAAAATCTCGCCCATACCGGTTTTCGATACCCGGATCGTCCAGCCTGTAGCGAGTCGCTACTAAAATGTATGGTTCGCTTTGCATAACAACTAGTCGATACCGAGTAACACCGGTAAATATCGTAAGTAACAATTATTTCTAAATGAATCACAAGTAGTACAAATACACTCTGGGCGACAACACGTACCTTCCACTGCAACAGTAAATGAAACTTCTCACCACTCTTTTTTTAACGTGAGGAAGGAAACGAAGACAGTTTTCAAAATGCTGTGTTTTGTCTACGTATCTGTAGAACATTAGACATTAGCAAGCCCTAAAGTAGCTCCCAGAGCTTACAGAACTGTAAAAAGAGTTTAATTACAGTAATACAACGAATTTAATTTTCGCAGGTTAAACTCTCAACAACACGAACAGTCCACTTAAGAATAATCTTCCTAATTTGCCGAACGAATTAATTAGGATGAGCTCTTTACTTTGGGGCTTTTATTGGGCAATTAAAATACACATTTTAAAACAATAATTTCACACATTTAAACACGAACCACAACACCCGAGTGTCAGTTTATGTCTGTCTGCCACAAGGAATTCAACTTAGATTAATTAAATAACTGAAGATGTGTCGGATAGGAACATTGCCAAACAACAGTAGCGGGTCTGAGTAGAGTAATATTCTGTCTAAACTTCGTATTATTGCCACACTTCTACACTGTTGTATGGACACAAGACAGGCAATGTACTTATACGTAACAATGAGGCGCGTTCGTGCAACCATTGTTGCAGCGAAAAAGCAGTAAGTATTACATATTCTGTGTGTGTGTGTGTGTGTGTGTGTGTGTGTCTGTGTGTGTATCCTTATGTATCCAGCATGCAATGCGCATGCGCCATATTGTCGAACTGTGGCCTGCCTGGCTGTACAGTATTATTCCTAATTATCTCATAAACGGCACGAATTTCTAAAAAAAAAAAAAAGTTATTGCACACAAAATGTGTGTTTTGAGTTTCTCCACAACTTTTATCTGAAACATTTCTCAATGTACGTACGTCTTCATGTAAAATACCAGCAATTCTTGTCACATTCCAATGAAACTTGAATTATATGAACAGATTTTCGAAAAATGCTCAAACATCAAATTTCATTTTAAAAAATCCGCCCAGTGGCAGCCGAGTTGTTTCATGCGGACGGACAGATGAACAGACGAACAGACAGATATGACGAAGCTAACAAGTCACTTTTCGCAGTTTTGCGAACGCGCCTAAAGATCAATACACAAAAGAACTTTCATTTAAACTGAAACGTTACTTCGTAGGCTGTAAATATAATTGAGCCGCGTATTCAGTTGCAGATTGTACTGAGTAAAGCTATTTGGGCCCATAAGTGAAAGTGTAATAAGAGTCTGGAAAAACCTGCATGAGGAAATTCCTTGTTCGTATTCTTAGCGTAATCAAATGAGATCGGTGAGGTAGGCGTCGCATGTGGCACTATGCGGTAGAAGAGACATGCGTATGGATTTTGATGGGAAGATAATACTAAAACGTACATTAAAGAAATAGGATGTTATTCCGTGCACAGGATACACCTAGCTCAGAACAGGGGCACGGTAAT
>Ga0123354_10010960_pt1:0-2500 | contig 13988 bp, 11 predicted proteins | sample TergutLab28metaG_2_FD_97872 | JGI IMG/M metagenome (GOLD analysis project Ga0123354, IMG submission 97872) | Labiotermes labralis P4 segment gut microbial communities from Petit-Saut dam, French Guiana - Lab288 P4 | ecosystem: Host-associated > Arthropoda: Insects > Digestive system >... | reverse complement strand
ACGGAAGTCTAAATACGAGAAGTTTCTAATTGTAGGTATACAAGCTTGTGCTGCCCATTAACAACTAAAGTCTGAGAGCCTACACATCAGCAAAGCCATTCATTCTAGATTTCAAACTGTCTCTGTGTTCTAAATGTTGTATTCTCTCTTTTGGGTGATTTCTCGATGTCTGAATTTTATGTGCCGACGTTTCGGAATACTCTGTCTGTTCCCTCGCCATAGGTGGTGTAAGCAGGAAGATTTCTCCTAGCTTACACCACCCAAAAGAAAAAATACAACGCCATCTTTAACCATACTACATAATATTACATCTTTTAAAGCTCAATGTATTTACAAGTTTTATCACAACTCGTACTCAATTTTAATAATATACTTTTAATAATGTAAAACTTTAGGTAAACGAGATCTCGTCCATTTTATTGCATTGTATTATATACTCCATTATATTCTGCCTGAAAATGGCTTTTAAGAGCCAAAATATGTTGCTGTAAATTATTTAAAATGGTAGTTAACTAAAGTTATGTTAGACTTCATTTATTATTGTTTTATTTACGAGGAGTTTGCTGACAAGCCGGGTGATGATTACCTTCTCAGGGTCACTGGTTCTTCCGTTGCGAGATAGGATCAGGTAAACAATTCCAAGAATGAAAGAAAGTTTGAAGGGGACTTAGGTAAGTGAGGGAAACACTCCGTTTGTTACGGAACATGTCTGACATGACACGTTGGGAGGCAATGTGTTAAATTAAATAAGATCCTGTACTAACTGGTAATGTTATCTTTACGCTCAGGTTTACAGTCTTACATTAACAACACACAATAGAGATCAATTTTCTCTTCCCTCTTTATATCGCCACATACTGCGCTGTTATCACACAATATCACGTGACTCAGCAGCCCTGATAACAACACCGGAGATGCACTACCGTCAACTGCAGGGTACTCTAACCGATTCTGTTCCTCCTTGCGCCATAATTTATCGGAAGCTGCACTTTTCCAATTGTAAAACAAGAAAGAAAAATCTGCTCAATTCACGAAGGGTACATTAAGATCATTGTAAAACGAAACACTGAAATTACATCGCAAAGACACTACTGGTCAGTTCTAGGTGCGTTCGCCAACTTGCGAACGGCTTCGTCAAGGTTTTTTTAATACTGTTTCTGTCCGTCTGTTCATCCGAATGGAAAAGCTCGCATCCCACTGGAAGGATTTTCACGAAAGTTTATATACGAGCATTTTTCGAAAATCTGTCGAGGAAATTCAAGTTTCGTTAAAAATCTGACATGACAAAAAAAGTACACGTTTTATGAAGCTCACTGTATATTTACGATAATATGTCGCTGAATTCTCCTTAGGATGAGATGTTTCAGACAAAAGTTGTAGAGAAAATCAGAACACATATTTCATGCTCAGTATTTTTTTTTTCGAAAATCGTGCCGTTGGTGAGATAATGTGGACAAATATGGTACAGCCAGTCAGGCCACAGATGACAATATAATATGGCGCATGCACATTGAATGCTGGATAAATGAAGCAACAGTCACACACTCATGACATCTAATATTTATTGATTTTCTATGGCAACAATGGTTATGTGAACGCACATCAATTTTACGCTTATACGTACATTGCGTGTCTTGTGAATGTCTAGTGCCAACCGAAAAACACAAACGTATTAGCTCGCATGTTAATAATATAAACTATGTTTGTGATAGTTCAATTCTAGTTTACTTATGTGCTGCCTCAACAGCCCAATTCATGAGCGACTATAAAATCAGCACTAATAAACAAATCTAGGTAAAGTAAATGCAAAAAAAAAACAAATGGAAAAGAACATAAACAAAATGGCAGCTCATAACGAAAATGAGAGAACTATACATTACTATATTTATGGATATATTTCTTTTATTGTCCTCGAACCTTCTTTTTTTGTAATAACGACGTAATAATATAAATAAAACAATATACGATCAGTCACCACAACTAAAATATTATATTTCATTATATTACATTTAAAAAATACTTTAGGCTACTTAATTCCCTACAGCGTATAAGTTTATTCATTCATTCGTTGTCTGACAAAATTTTAAATTAATCATTAACCAATGTGAGCGAATTGAGAGCACTTGTTAACTACAGTTTTGAACCAATTATTGTCAAACTTGTAACACGCTTCAAACAAACAAAAACTACCACTACTAATATTGACTACTACTGCTGCTACTACTACTATTACCAATACCACTACTACTGCTACTACTACTACTACCACTACTACTACTGCTACTACCACAACCACCACCACTACTACTCCTACTACTGCTACTACTACTACTACTACCACCACCACCACCACCACCACTACTACTACTACTACTACTGCTACTTCAGGTACGCGGTGTAGTTGGTTGACGCACTGCGCTAGAAGCCGAACGGTAGCGAGTCGACTCAGCCCCTAGCGGAAATGAGTACCAGGGTTATTGAGTAGCTGGTAAAGGCGGTC
>Ga0123354_10010959_pt1 | contig 13989 bp, 10 predicted proteins | sample TergutLab28metaG_2_FD_97872 | JGI IMG/M metagenome (GOLD analysis project Ga0123354, IMG submission 97872) | Labiotermes labralis P4 segment gut microbial communities from Petit-Saut dam, French Guiana - Lab288 P4 | ecosystem: Host-associated > Arthropoda: Insects > Digestive system > Gut ... | reverse complement strand
CGGACGCTTATGGACATCCCGTGGCTTAAAATACGTAGCTCTTGGGACATTAAACTTTCAGACGGTGCTTACGCAGCTAATGCTACAAACATCCGTGGTCATTAAGTGGCTAGCAGTCCGCGTTTATCCGCGTGTATTCGAAAATTTTAGCTTTCAGCAAACTGTCAATTATTCTCACCCGTGTGTATTTAAAACCGTTCTGTTCGAAGGATTACTATATATATGTATGTACAGGACAAGGCCATCTAATCATTAACGTCACCTGTCAGACATTGATAGCCTTTGATACGAGTAGATCAAATTATACTGATGTCAAGACCGTCTGGCTGTTAATGTCATCCATCAGAACCTGAGGGTAACCAAGTTTACGAGCGAATAACAATACACATAAATAAAAGTTAAAAGTTAAAGTGATCCCTTTACAGGCCCGGTGTGGCCCAGAGAGTGGGTAGAGGTATAGCTCTACTCTTCCATGACCGCGGACACTAGAAGGGGGTGAGTGGTCAGCAGCACGCCCCGGCCGCACTTTACCCCCGGGAAAGACCCGGTACCCATTTTACAGGAGGCTGGGTGGGCCCCAGGACCGGTGTGGACGGGCGGAAAATCTCGTCCCCACCGGCATTCGATCCCGGACCGTCCAGCCCATAGTCAGTCACTATACCAACTGAGCTACCCAGACCACAGCAATACACATAAATAGCCAATAAAAATCACGAAACTTTTACTGTTATGTGCATAAATAATACAGTATTCGTATCAAATGCCTCATTAACTGAGAGCCTCTTGTGTTTGTAGGTTATAATGGAGCTAAAATTTAACTCACTGTAACTGACTTAATAATTTCTGTATGAGGTCGTCTTTAAGTCATTAAGTGTGAATTCGAATCCCGATCTTTAGGGCGTAACTTGCAAATTAAGTCTTGAACACAAACAAAAATCCGGCCGTGAATTACATCTTATATGCAAATCAATGTTTCAGAAGCAGTATTTATTAAGGGCTATAAGCGCCACGTAACGGAACAGGACAGGTTAAAAATATTTAAAGCATATTTCTCTTACTCAATTATTACACCAACCACTGCACATATATAAAATTTATAAAATTTACACATTAAAACATTAAAAACGCTCCGACATGTTTCGGTCCTTAGACCATAATCAGGAAGCTATATATTCCTTGCTAAAGTCACACTAGAAATAGTCACAGATTAATTTCGTTGTACAGGTTGGGTGTTGTGCCCTGCTACGGATGTGCAGAATGCACATCCGTAGCAGGGCACTCTTCGCAACATAACATTACAGAACACGGCATGCTGCCACAACACCCAACTTGTACAACAAAATTAATCTGTGACTATTTCTAGTGTGACTTTAGCAAGGAATATATAGCTCCCTGATGATGGTCTTAGGACCGAAACGTTTCGGATTGTTTTTAATGTTTCAATGTGTAAATTTTATAAATTTTATATATGTGCAGTTGGTTGGTGTAATAATTGAGTAACTCGACAACATGCACGGTGTAACAATAAAAATACATATTTCTCTTCTTTGTACATTATAGCTACAAGTTATATGGTATCAGCCACTAATACTGAAAAACATTGCCGTCAATTTTAAGCACTAAGAGACTGGGACATCCGCTGTAATACTTGTTTCTAAGATTTCGCAGTGCCAAGCGAAGAAGATCTTAGCTGTACATAGACGCAAGAACTTGGCAACAATTTGAAGATTTCTCTCTTGTTAACATTCTGCACGCGATGTTATGGATACGTGGTTTGAATTCGCTGTTCCTATTATGTCCTCCGTTGCTTCCTGAGTCCTGTGCCGCCGATCCTGCCTCCCCAGGGTCACATACACATTCCAGGAAAAGAAGCAGCTCCATAAACCAGCTGTGACTTTTAACCCTAACCAATTTCCATGTGGTGTAAGGTTACTTCTGTGCAAGCTACAAGGTTTGTGGTAGCAGTAACGTATATTTTGGAAAGTTAGTAGTGATTGGAAATTTGTTTTCTCAAGGTATTCCAAGGATATGTTTATTTGAGACTGGTTACATAATACATTTTATTTTTGCTTCTTCCTCTTCTATTACAACCTCCTCCACTGACCTTCCATTTTTCAACCCTTGCTTAGACAACCGTAATATTACTTACGATTGTAATGTAATGACAATTTATTATTTCGTCTTTACTTACTTTTGATAAATTCCTTTTCGCGTTTCTTTTTCATATTCTTTCCCTGATTATGTTTTGTGTTATCTTCTTTGATTCGGTTCTTTCTCTTGAGTACTCGGTACACAGAAAACTTTTTCTGTCTTTCTGCCATATGTATGTCGAAGTTCCTGACTCCTTTCATCCTTCCAAATTGAAAATAAACATACATCAGTGCTTGAGTTTCGTATGGAATATATCAGCGATGCTCCCAAGTAATGAAACCATCCATAATATTTGCTTATTCTTAATGTAAACAGTTTCTCTATTAATATGTAATTGTTCCATAAAAAGTGGATGTTGCTGCCCGAGGTCAGAATGATAAGACAAGAATGAGACTTTTGAAAAGGAGGATTTTCTAAATTCGAGTATTCCTTTTGAAGTGGGGGAAAAAAAGTCAATTCTAAAATACGTAGAAGTTAGCATAACTTCATTATAAGGATAGTATGACAGTGTATTCTGCGCTTCTGTCTACTTGTTTAAATCGATTTTTAGCTCCTAATTAATGAACAACCCTTCCCTCGTCCTGTTACGCGACGCGCTTATTTGACATTTAACCAAACAAGTGCAGTACGTGCTGAAAGCATAAAATCGGCCATTTGATAAAGAATTTCCACGCTTTGCATATACGCCAAACTACCGCTAGCATGTACTACTATGCAGCAGTTGGCCACGAATCTTATGTTGGATTCCACTAATTCCAGTCCAAAACTGCACGCACTTTCCTTTAATTCCCTGCCATTAATCTACAAGCTAGATTTATTGTATTATTTCTTTACAGCAGTGAAGGGGTACATTATTTTGAAATGACTGTATTCTTGTTTAATTCTGTAATTTATGTATCTTTATCGTTATGTTTATGTATTCTTATTGTATGTTTATGTTTTTCATTGTTATGTGTGTGTTGTGTTTCATTGTGTTGTTTTGTATATTGTTTGTGTGTGCTAACAACTGCCACCGGGTTTAAACCCAATTGCAGTTAACATTATATATATATATATATATATATGTTTCTACAATGTGTTATTGTTATTACGTACTTATGCGTGATTTATACGACTCTGGTTTTAATAGTTTAGTTTACGTAGCTTCAAAATACCCCTTATGTTTAAAGACGGACTGAATAAAACCACGAAACACATCAGGATGCATAGCAAGGTGTCTGATTTCGGATTTGAATTCGAAATCTCTAAAATGAAATATCTGATATCGAAACCATGGCTTAATTTGAGAACTTCTAATGCCATCAGTGCTCTTGTATCATTTTGTTTCATCATTTTTAGAACCCAGTAGAAAGGTTCTTCTTGAATTGGTGCAATTTTAGTTTACAAATCGCCCCCCCCCCCCTATTTGGAAGCAGTGTAGCCACTCTAAGTGGAACTGCTATCAAGGTTATAAAAACTAAACTAAAAATTTAAAAAAACCAAAGATTTTGAACAGTTACAACGTTTAGTAAAGGAAATTTTTTAAAAGGAATGATGCAAGACACGACAAACGTGATGGTGCAGTATTTGTTGTACTGAACTAAGAATCAGGCCATGAAGGAGTCTGTAAATTAGGGACGTTAATGTCCACAGTCTTAGCCTCGAAACAAGGAATACGTAATCGATTGTTTAAAACACACTGCTTAATCTGATGTGTGACTAAGAAAATCTGCATTTTCGCCACACAGTGTTAAATATTTGCTATATTTCTCAGAGCGAACAGCGATTATGTCCCTATTCAGGTTTAACCGGTAGGTGTTCGTAATGAACACCGTGTTATAATTCTTTAAGGAAGAAAATGGATTTATGTATAAATTTTAGATGGCATTCTTCAAATAATTAAAAAATATATATTATAATTCGCAGGTATGTACCTTAAGGAAGAAGACAGATAAACATTTGCTGGTAGTTGGAGAATATTGCAAGAATTCCATTTCATTTATTCAATGGAAAGCAGTTATAAAACATTCCGCATTCGATGACAGAAAAAAAAAATATATAGTACCGATATAGTCAAAGGAACGCGCATAGCGGATGGCACACAGAAGGAGAAATGATGAAGGAAAGCCGGAGGGTTAAGTAGGCTAGCTATAGAAAATCTGTAATGCATTGGCCGGGGAAGAATTGAAATGTAGTTCATAGTATAAAGAATTTTATTAAAACGTAACAGTGATGATACTGAATGGGTAATTATTTATCTAAAGATACTCATACATATCTAAAATATACATTATATAAAAACAAATACTTCAAATTCCCTACATAATCCTGTATTCGCGCAAGCCGTAACTTAGTTGGCCTAAGTTTAATCCACTAGTTTCAAATATAATCACGTCATAACCGTAGGGCAGATATCGGCTTTGCTGTGTGAATGTTCACATTTTTCACGTGACAGTTACAGCTGACCAGTGCGAAAGTTTTGACCTTGAGTCTTACAGTACTTCTTTACCAACAAGATTTTTACCAATTCCCCACACTTGTTAATCACAACACCTATGCTGCATAATAGAACCAGCCAAACAGCCATTGTTACATTCATATTTCTGTACAGTTAACATCACGAAAAAGTCCTGATGGTTTCATAAACTTTAAATGACCGCGACATGAAATTTTACATTAATTATGCATTATCGTGGTATAGTAGTAAGAATTTCACCTATTTTCTGAGGTTTCGGATTATAAATTTGATCTTGAGGACATGTCTGACCTAACTGTGATGTACTCATTGCCATTTGTAGGAATATATTTGAACTGCATCTTAAATAGTCAATTAGCACTGTATATTCTATCTAATCCGTGCTTCATAGGTAACAGAATTTGAAATTCCATTTGTGTAAGAATCAAGAAATAAACACCAATATTATGTAATATTGTAAAACTTAGAAAAGTGGATTGATATCAGATATTTTTAACTTGTCCTTTTTTTGCATCATGTATTGTTACTAGGCAACGTGAAGGTAAAACATGAAAAGGCATGTCAACGTAGGGTATATCTTCAACCTTTAGACGTCTAATGTCAACTATAGTGGTCGTACCGCACCGCTAACCTCTAAAGTTGCATTTTATATATTTATTTAACAAATATAGGTACCGAAATATTTTAAACATGGTATATACTCTACGTTTCTTTCTCTTCAAAATGCAGTTTGTTTCATAATTCTAACGTATTTGGTTCCTGTACTATTCACATTTTATGTACAGGGTGTGCTAAAATTAAAAAAAATAATTCCGGCGCCAAAAGTTTAATTTTGAACCTCACTTCACTAACAAAGTTGATCATGTGACGATTATGGACGTTATTTCATCAGTCCAGGAACAATTAGGAAACTTAAAGCTAGCAGTATTTATCGGATTTTGATAATACCAAAATTGAATTTTTTGTGAGCATATCTGTCACAAAAGTAATTGTGCAATTGAATAGAAATCATGTGATTACGTAATAAAATTGTTCACTCTCTTAATAAATTGTAAATAACATTTATTCAGTAATATCCGGTTAAATTCTGTCGCATTCCCCCCCCCCCTCCAATTTAATAAATTCGGAGCAATTGCTATGTATTACATTATAATTTGAGGATATGGGAAATGCGACATATTTCAGACAGCGTCAACACATTCCATATTGTTCAGACCTAGAGCAATAGCAGCTTCACAACGCTACATGAATTGAAATATCTGGAGAAAATAACATTAGCATGGAGTACAGATACATGATTTGTGTCAATATGTACAATAATTACAAAACAAATTGTTTATGTATAATTTTTTACAACTGTTTATGTGTATTTCTTTCGGCTAAAGTTTCTGCTTATTACGTAAACTAGTAGTCGTCACAACTAAACCATATTTTACTACAGCGTGTAAAACAAGATATGTAAAACTGCAGTCGAAACCTTTTGGAACTAGGGTTATTTCTCATTTTTATGTTTTTATAACAAGTATATTAGCCTGATTATGACGTTTCGAAAGTCGAAACATGTTGCAGTAAACGATATGTATTTTTTAAATTGTTTTTCTATATTAATAATTGTCCAACGAGATGCAACACAAAGAAGTCTATTTATTATTCTGCAAGTTCACTCTACATATTTCAGGTGTCAACCACACCCATCATCAGGAGTACATAAAACTGTAACTACAGCCTCCGGTACTGTGCAGCTACCTCCCTCCAGCGTTGGCCAAGCTAGCTTGGCCACGTTGGATAAGGTAGCTGCACAAAAATTATGACCAGTACCGGTGGCTGTAGTTACAGTTTTGTGTACTCCTGATGAAGGGTGTGGTTGACACCCAAAACATGTAGAGTGAACTTGCAGAATAATAAATAGACTGCTGTGTGTTGCATCTCGTTGGACAGTTATTAATGTAGATCAGCGATGCACGGAAACATTAACATAATTATTTTTTATTTTGAAATTCTCTACTACTAGGCTGATGTTGACCTCGCAAGGTCAAAACATGTAACTATATTGGTATTTTGTAAGCAGTTGTTGTGTTCGATGGTCATTTGTTTATTTAATTCGATATATACTTATTTATATTGACTGCTAACTTACATAATAATTATATAATAACTCAACGGGATTTCTGACCTCAAAATTAAGATTTTATGTGATGGCCGATTTTCATGAATTTGCACATGAACGTGGCCCCCGTTTTGAAAAGTTATTTATTCTGGGATATGAACCCATTTATTCTGTCAAAATTGTTCTGACATTTCGGATAAGCCTATTACCTCCATGCTAATATTTGGTTATGAAGAATTATTAAACAAAGTCAAATGGAAAATATTCCCTGTCAACGCGATGAAGGTGTATTGGGGAAACAGGAGCATAACTCCACACTTTCTTAATCTCGGTACCATTTAGAGGTAAATTACCAACACCACGCGTCGGCCGATTTACACCCAGAAATAAAAAGCCCTTGTACCCACTGAGCAGAAGGCTGGGTGGCCCCAAAATTTGTTCTGGACGAATGTAAAAAGAGAAGAATCTTTTATCTCAGTATTTAACCAACTTGATGCACAAAGTTTGTTTTACAGTAAGTTTATTTCATGCCTCTACATGTTTCGAGCACATGTGCTCATCATCAGGAGGTCAAAATTGCATTACACAGCCTCTGGTATCATCACACCTATAGGTGGCCGTCTAGTGCACGAGAAGGCCACCTATAGGTGTGATGATATCGGAGGCTACGTAATGCAATTTTGACATCCTGATGATGAGCACATGTGCTCGAAACATGTAGAGGCATGAAATAAAACTTATTGTAAAACAAATTTTGTGCATCAAATTGGTTAAATACTGAGATAAATATACTGAGATGCACGGTCAGCAAAACGTCAGAAAGGAGAGAAGAATCTGTTGCATGTGTCGGGACTCAAACCAGGATGGTCCAGCCCGTAGCCTAGTCACTAAACGACTAAGATATCCCAGGTCCTGGAAGTTAATTTGAAACGTCCCTACATGCAAATATTGAAGTCTGCCGCGAAATCCAATGTTGACGTTTAAATAGTTACTGGCCTGTCAGATAAGTTTCCTGTCTCAGACTCACTGGACTACCCCGAAGACAGGAGCAAAACCTTTACCCACAACTTCGAAAAAGGTATACCAGAATAAATGAAGCCGTATCCCAGAACACTTCACTATGCATCAGTGGCGTTGTGAAAAGCTGAAGTCAAACATTTTATAAATTTCGGTGACATTTGACAGCCTGACGTGTTAGAAGCATTATTCGTCATAACCTCCGTCCTGAGAACCGAACGCCACTAACACCATTAAATCTCTTATACAATTATGTGACTCCTAAATCTTCACCTCGTTCACTGAAGTGAATAGCCACGGACAACACATTGAGGGTTGAAGAATAAAAGACCAACTTGATGTCACTTGCTATTATATTTCACTTGTTATGTGCTCAACATGTTTCGGACATTAATATATCCATCATTAGGAGCTTGCGACTATTCTGTTGAATTACCACATTTGTCGTATTATTCTTGGTTCGACGTGTGGTAATTCAACAGAATAGTCGCAAGCTCCTGATGATGGATATAGTAATGTCCGAAACATGTTGAACACATAAAAAGTGAAATAAAATAGCAAGTGTCGTCAACTAGGTCTTTATTCTTCAACTATCACAATGATGCCCGGTCCAATAAACATAAGAAACACAATGAGGGTTTAATTATCAGCAGGTGAACGGTTTTTCTTCACCACCACCTTAAGGGCAGCATCTGGGGACACGTAATTACTTATGAAGGAGAAGGTGGAGCCTAGCCTCCAGTTCCAGCGACACAGGATTCTTTACGCCACGCTGTAGGCTTATGCAAATGCACATGTGAAGATATTTAAATAAAGAAACATTTACGTTAAGAAGAGTATCTCTGAATGATCAGTTGCTCGTTATTAATATGATAATTGGGAAAGTGTTTTTAAATGTTTAGAACTGCTTACGGATTCCAGAAGTTTCCACAGACTAACGATTCGTCAACAGTAATGTAGACATTGCTCTCTACACGAAAGGAATTGACAGTACAGAGATCTTAGAGATAACACTAATGAGATATAAAACGTATTTGTATGTATGTATGTACATATGTGTATGTCAATATGTGTGTATGTAGTATATAGGTATATTTTATGTCATGTTGACCGTACATCCCTGTATGATCTTTTTCAAATGAAGCCAAATAGGTGTACACTATTTCTTGGTATATTTATTTTAACTTCTGTACATGTTTCGGGCAACTATGTGCCCATCATCAGGAGAACTTACTGTATCTATGCGACACTGGTATTTTTCACTCTGTATTGGTCTGCAGACCAGACAGCCACCCATACAGAGTGAAAAGTACCAGTGTCGCATAGATACAGTAAGTTCTTCTGATGATGGGCACATAGTTGCCAGAAACATGTAGATAATTTGAAATAAATATACTAAGAAGTAGTGTGCACCTAGTTGGCTTCATTTGAAACAGATTATACAGGTATATGTTTATGTATGTATGCACGCGTGCATGTGTGTATGCGTATGTGTCTATGTGTACTTGCGTATGTGTGTGCGTGTATTCATGTGTATATACGTTTCTGTAGGTCTGTACATGTGTGGATGTTATGACTAACAGCACATCCATAAAGTCTTATCACAGGAGTAGACAAATTTTATAACAGCCCATTCAAAAATTTAAATTAATTACTTTCATATACATGAGTAGTTATTGACAATATTTGTGTATTCCGAACTTTATGTAATGCCAGCACTTCATTATTTAATTTACATGTACTTCCGTGTTACTGTGTCATGTGTTTTATCGTTTCTCTTCGTGTATTTCCTCGGCTAACTTCCTTTCTCTCCTACATACTCTTTTTTTTACAGTTGCCACGTTTCTTACCATATCTCTTCATGTACATCTTTTGCTTACATCCTCTACCTTCTGCATATCCATTTTGTCTCCTCCCAGCTCAGCTCTTATACTGTGTAAGGCCCGTCAAGATTGAGTTATGGTCGCCTCCTGCACATACCCGCGCTCACGCACGCACGCACGCATACACGGACACACATGCCCTGTCTACTAGGTGGAGGGAGATTACCAACTCGTAACCTAGAGGACAGCACTGTCAAATATTCACACTATGGGGAGAACTGCTCTATATAGCCTCATCTCTTACTTCGTCCCGCCCTTGGTTTGCGGTCTGAATTTCAAATATGTCTCTCTATCGTTTCATTCTGCCTTTTTTATACGATGTGCTTATTTCTAGAAACATCAGCATGCAGACTCAACGCTCCCTGGAGAAAGATCTCCTAAGGAAAGTGGAAATTTCAAACATTTTTTTTTTTAGTGACGGTTGCTTGAAAAATAATGGTGGCTCGTCAAATTGTTACAGCATCTCCTGGAATTGTAGTATATTCAGCCCTCTCTTTCACCATTCCTCCGGCTACGCAGTAAAGTTCTGTGATAAATACAGTTTATACCAAAAATCCCTAGTACGTACCTCAGCAATATTATAATTCCTCCCTTAATTACGAAATTGGGACTCATTAACATTGAAACATGGATGTATAATGTAAAATAAATTTAATAATAAATTAAAAATACTGATAAATGTAACATTTTCTTAACTCTTTAATGCGTTATATTTATTAGAATACATGAAAATGACCTGTGATATAGAGTCCCGTGATTTTATTCAAAACGTAACATTTGCACCCTAACTGAAGAATAAAAACCAACTAGATGTCACTTATTACTTCATTGTGCTTCTTATAAGCTCATTTTTCAGACAATACTGCGCCCATCATCAGGAACTCGCGACTATAATGTTGATTACCACATTGGTCGTTTCGTTCTTGGTTTGCTGTAGGTTGGAGTTTAGGTGCGGTTAGGCTGGAGTAGTGTCCGGGCTGCAGGCTAAAGCCTACTACTCCAGCCTAATCGCACCTAACCTCTAACATACAGCAAACCAAGAACGAAATGACCAATGTGGTAATCAACATGATAGTCGCGAGCTCCTGATGATGGGCATAATAGTGCCCGAAACATGTTGAGCCTATAAGAAGTACAATAAAGTAATAAGTGACATCTAGTTGGTTTTTTCTTCAGTTATCATAATGATGCACGGTCCAACAAACATCAAATTTGCACCCTAACTTATAAGCCTCTAGAATTCTTTCATAAAGATGTGCTGAATGATTGATGGTGGTTTGCTTTCTGTTTAATTAATACGGTATTGCTTCGTTGCGAATCTTCAGTCTGGTCTGTCTCTGGATGGTCTCAATAAATAACTAGGTCTGATGCGGAATTCTGAGTGTTATTTAAATACGTTAGTTTGTATATTTCAGTTATTTGTTTTGGTGGATAATTTTTTCCAGCAGACTAAACGAAAATATTCGAGTGACAACCAACTGGAGAATCTGATGTTTATTGGACCGTGCATCATTGCGAAAACTGAAGAATGAAAAACCAACTAGATGTCACTTATTATTTTATTGTACTTCTTATAGGCTCAACATGTTTCGGGCACTACTATGCCCATCATCAGGAGCTCGCGACTATGATGTTGATTACCACATTGGTCATTTCGTTCTTGGTTTGCTGTATGTTGGAGGTTAGGTGCGGTTAGACTGGAGTAGTAGGCTTTAGCCTGCAGCCCGGACACTACTCCAGCCTACCCACACCTAACCGCCAACATACAGCAAACCAAGAACGAAACGACCGATGTGGTAATCAACATCATAGTCGCGAGCTCCTGATGATGGGCATAGTAGTGCCCGAAACATGTTGAGCCTATAAGAAGTACAATAAAATAATAAGTGGCATCTGTTCGGTTTTTTATTCTTCAGTTTTCAACTGGAGAATGTCAGAGGATGCCTCGGCCATTCAGTACTACCGTGCCGTATCGAACATATTAACTGCAGTAGAGAATAGACGTTTACACAGTTGGGAGCTTCTAGAAGGTTTTCCTTTAATGCAGACAGCCCCCGAAAAAGAAAATTTACGTACTGGAATTTTCAGAGCAAGTAGAATTATGTGCAAGGTGAAATTGGCTCTAAATATGTTTCGCTATACATGCATATGCAAGGTAAAACAGTCCCATTACAGGTCTGAAGAGGCTGTGAGGGTTCCAGGACGTTGAGGCTCCCAGATTTCAAGACAATTGGCACATGAAGATGGTAAGGTTGTCAGCCCTACGTAACGGCCACCTTTACCCCCCAGGAAATATTCCTGGTACTCATTTCTGTTAGAGGCAGGGTCTACCCCAGGGCCGTAGTACGGCCGGAAGGATTATGTCAATGAAAAATTCCAATAACACCATCGGGAATCGAACCCGTGACCTTCCGGCTTATAGCGCAGTGCCTCAACCAACTGCGACACCGCGTGCCCCCATATACAAGGTAGTCCAGTTGAAATTCAAACTCCAACACAATGGAACTTTATCATCCGCAGCATGACCACCCCAGTGTGTCATCGCTCAGCAGTATTCGTCCACCGCCTTCGTCTCCTTGCGCTTTCAGTCCACCATGGAAAATTTCGATGCAACTTTTAAAAAAGTTTATTATTTCAATTGTTCAAACTTTTCAAAAAGTTTTCCAAGCCTGAAATTGCGTTAACTTGGAATTGCCCAATCCGGAGAGTGTCTATACTCCTTTTATTTGACCAGCGCCAATAAAGACAGTTTACATTTTGTGGTTCCTTTGTCACAGCACTGCTGTAAATCACTGGTCTGAAGATAACACTGCCCGTAGTTATAGTAAGATTCTAAGAATTTGTTGAATTTTATTTACACGCGGTCCCCTGAGCAGTAGTTCTTCTGATTCAGAGAGTTCTAAGTGATTACATCTCCTCAACCTAAAGAGTAAGTCGTGAAGAAGTTTTTAAATTTAACCCTCATCCTGCTAACGTGGAGAATATGGTGAGCTCCTAATAATGCCAGCAAATGGCAGATGGGATTTAACTCGGCGTTTAAAGGGTTAATCAGTGTGTGAGAAAGTGCTTAGCTCTGTAGGGATTTATTAATGCAAAGGATGTGCTGTGGACTGTGTATTTATCGAATGACAAGCAACTGGTATACGTGATTTTATTTAACTAATCAACTTACTGTCGAATGAATTTGTGGTGGTGTCTAAGCCTCCAATGTTCACTGCGTTAATTCATACGAAGCGAAGATTTCTGTTCATATTCCTCTGATTCTAATTTTTATCATTGTATATATTGTTTTATGTTTTGTATGCTTCTGTCTAATTTTGTAAATTATGTATTCTTATTGTTATGTATTCTTTTGTTAGTTTATGTATTCTTATTGTTATGTATGTTCCGTTCTGGGTATTCTGTTTCATTGTGTTGTTCTGTGTATTGTTTGTGTGTAATGTGTACTGTACTACTGCCACCGGGTGTCAACCCAATTGCAGTTAACAAATATATCATATCGTATCATATTACATTCACGTCGCCATGTAGTTTGCATATCCCGTGGTTTTTGTGTTGCAGAAACTCCCCAACCCCCAGAGGACTGTGTACTGCGGAACCGTAGCAACGGCGGATTGGAGGTGCAGTGTGTAGCTGGTTTTGATGGGGACCTGCATCAGCACTTCATGCTGGAGGTGAGCGAATCACCTGTGTATCCGGACACGACACCCCCGACGCAGAAGCACGGTAGTCAAGTCACACAGAACGACCAGGGCACCCGACATTCTGTCCCGGGACCACCACTTTATAGAGTCTACGGTGCTGAACCTGTGTTTGCACTCAACACCCTAGAGCCAGGACGAGACTATGAATTAGCAGTGTACGCTGTCAATGCGAAGGGACGTAGTGATCCTCCGGTTATCATTCCTAGGGTCAGAGTGGCTGCTTCCATGGAGAGGCTAACTAAAACAGGTAATGACTAAGTTTTGTCTGGTGCGAAGTGCATAAAATGAATATACGCATGTTTGAGTAACCTTGTGGGAGAGGGACGATTCTTACGGCACTCGCGGTAGCTATGACAAATTCGTAAAACGTTTTAGGTTGGAATATTTAAGCTAATGTTATCGAACAAATTCGAAAAGAATTGGAAGTTCTTACCCAAATTGAAGTGGAAATAAATCTGAAGTATTCCTTTTTTTTTTTAAGTTTATTGAACTATCCCTAAAATGTTTTGATCATTGTATGTGTAAATAGTAGCATGGTATTGGGAGAATTTTGGACCTAGGAGGGACGAGGTAACGGGGGAATGGAGGAGATTGCATAACGAAGAGCTAAATGATTTGTACTCCTCACCCAATATTGTGCGGGTGATAAAATCGAGAAGAATGAGATGGGCT
>Ga0123354_10010957_pt1 | contig 13990 bp, 7 predicted proteins | sample TergutLab28metaG_2_FD_97872 | JGI IMG/M metagenome (GOLD analysis project Ga0123354, IMG submission 97872) | Labiotermes labralis P4 segment gut microbial communities from Petit-Saut dam, French Guiana - Lab288 P4 | ecosystem: Host-associated > Arthropoda: Insects > Digestive system > Gut ... | reverse complement strand
TATTATTATTATTATTATTATTATTATTATTATTATTGAAAACTGACTACAAGTGCGTTATGTTGGACCTTTGGTAGTAATCATCTAATGCCCAGAAAATATGGGGAATATTAAGATCATAACTAGTCATTTAATGCCCTTATGTTGTTGACTATGGTATGACCATTGTGTCTTGTTCGTAGCAAGTTTTGCTGCTGTTATTACAGAGTGCATGCTGAAGAAAATTTTATGGCCTCACTGGTTGGAAATGAAGCAGTATGTCGGTTGTCCCGCAGGCAGTGATGTTACTAAATGATAATTTTGTGCATTTATGCTGTGCTTTCAGAGCAACATTGTGACAGCTAGGATTTATTGTTCTGCGGTTTGCAGAATACAGACAATTTGTCTGCAGTGTGTTAATAATCAGAAATGCATGCCAATTGTGCAAAGTGCACTGTCTGTAAACATTCCTGTGAATGGCCATTCAATAGATATAGCTGACAAAGCTAAAGGCATGACTTATATTTGTTTGGTATTTATTATTGTTGATGGCAGTTGATCCTTCAGAGTGTTGGGTAGCATCTGGAATGCAGCTTATCATGCAAGATGCAGGATTATTCTGCCATGTGAACATATCTTTTGCAGCTGTTATGGTAGAAACTGTGCACTATCGGTCACATAAGTATGTGCATGATTTCGGACTTTGGTCTGTTTACAATTGACTGTCCAGAGGTAGAAGTCCTTCTGTCTAGTGGTCTCCTACTTGTGGTTTGCACCATCATTTTAATTTCAGCAGCAGTAGTAGGTGTTGGCAGAATCATGTTATTAACCTTTGTTGAGCAGAGGTTCTTCTGTGTGGACATGTACTAATTATAAGGCATTGTATTTGGATGTATGAAAAACCTTCCTCAAAAACAGTTTTTTATGCCTTCCAACATACCTAGGTTGCTGTCTGTGAGATGGTTCCAGATTGGACATAGATTAACACAGAGTTTGTCTTACCCCTGAACAGACTGGTAGCCCATTAAGATGAGATAGACTTGAAGTGATTGATATCATTCATGGCACTCATAGTAGCTACTGTTGTCTCATGTGTATATCCTAAAAGCTGTTCATAATGCCTGTAGATGGATGTCCAGAGGTTTAAAGAAATGCATTTTGTGAAGTTACATATTCTCACATGTCATGTGGTTGTTTTTTGGGTTTCTGTCCCTTACGAAGAGCATTTGAAGTGTTCACCTCCTACCCCTGCCATATCATTTTGGATTAGTAATCATTTAACGCTTTGGTGATCACTTCAAAAGCCACTTGCACTTCCCTGTTCTCTGCACCATTCACCATATCATTGCATTACATTTAGAAGACAGTTAAGGTGCCCCATGTCTGGCATTAGGAGGCAGGCAGGTATCTAGGGGGAAGGTTTGATGTGGAGGGTGCTGCTTTGTGTCCTTTCTGGCAGCCAAGTTTGCAGAATGAATATAAGGTAACAACTGTTTGGGCAGTGATTCCATTATTGTTTGTTTTCAGTTAAAATTAAGAATTCTGAAAATTGAGATGCATTATGTAGATTTGGATGCTCTTATTCCTACCTAGTGTGGCACCATGTAAAAAATAAGTAGGGTATTTTTACAGTAAAATTCCATTAATCTGGCATCCATGGGGACTGGACAGGTGCCAGATTATCTGATATTCTGGATTATCATAGGGTACCTATACTGATATAAGTTCTTACAGGTAACTTTTGTTATATCTCCTGTATTTGGACTGAACAACTAGTCAGAGGAGTATTCCATTTGGATATCTCCTTCATCTGCCAGTCCAGGGTCAACAGAGTCTTCTTCTGTCTTCTGTAAGTCTTCATAATTGAAGAATTTGATGGAGTAGGAGACAAGAAGTGAGGTGATGTCTCAGCAGCTAATGTACACTCCTGGAGGCCTTTCTGAACATGTTAATGAGATCTTCCTGCTTTGTTGAAGCTCAAGTCTGGTAAAAAGCAAAACTTGGTCTTGGGATTACTGTCCTCAAGTGCTAGGTTTTAGATGATGGATTAAAGGAATTTTGCTGTGTTTTCCTTATAATATGCATATTTGGCATACTGGTTTACTGTCAACTTCAAAATGACTGATATATACCAGATTCGCTTCATTTTATCTAATATGCAGAAAAAAAAATGAAACCCTATATTACAAGAATTTTGTTCTCAGTCATCACTGTGTTTTAGTTATTTATATCATCATCATAATATTTTTGTTGGAGGAAGAGAAGTCATCCAAGAGAGAAATTTTTAAATTATGTTGTTTCCGTCATTGTGGTTAAGATTGAATGTGTCAAAGCTGTTAATTGTGAATGCCTAAATTGACAGTTTGCAGTAAATAGTAATTTTTCATGTATGAGTGACTGTGTCAGTTGAGTTTGTCAATTTATCATGCAACAGAACACGCAGGGTTATTGACTGTATCCTGTGTTGAAAGTGAAAAGATCTGTTATCACGATGGATACCAGTAATGATTTTGGGATTTTTTTAAACACCTTAAAAACTGAAACATTAACTACTATTACAGCTGTAGTCAAGAAGGAGGGGAGGGGTGTTGAAGATACATATGTTAATTATTTAGAAGTAAAATAGCATCAGGTGGTGGTCTTGATTTCAAACTTTTTCTGTGTTCTCAATGTTGTATACAACAGCATCAGGTGGTGTTGCAGTTGCTGCAAGCTAGAAAATTCTGTCACTGAATACAAATACATGAAGACTTATGTGGTTAACAAAACGTCCTGTGGGTTTGTCTTACAAGATTAATAATTGCATAGGATGATACATGGAGAAAAATAAGTGGAAAACTTTAAGTGATGAAAAGTATGATTGTTCAGTGACCTGTGGACAGCTTCTAGAAAATGTGGATTTCCACCCAATTATCATAGTAATTATGAATAAAAATCCCAAATTATGAAGTTTGGTGTATATGATTGGCTATAATGTTCAGAAATTGAACAGGATGGTGGAGAAAAATTGTGGGAGAAATGTAAGACAATAATTCTGTGGCCGAAGAGGTGGTGGGCAGTATGGAACCAGCAAATAGAGGAATGTGGTTTGATGCTGCATGCTAGGCAGCCTCAGAAGACAAAAACAAAGTGTATAGGAACATACAACAAGGATCTGGTACTAGGAGCTTAATGGAAGAGTACAAGGAAAAGAGAAGAAAAATAATTCATAAAAGAATAATAAAAGAAGAATGGATGAGCATGGAATGTGGAAACATGGAATTGCTAAGGAAACATCATGAATGCAGAAAATTTTACAAGAAAATTGACATGGCTAGAAAGAAGTTCAAGCCAAGAGTTAATATATGTAAGAATGGGGATGGATCATTAACAAGTAACAAAGAGGAGATATTTGACAAATGGGTAAGACACTTTGATAAATTATTAAATGGAAGTAAGTATAATGAATGTGTTACTTTTACTACCATAAGTAGTAATCAGATATTGATGGGAAAGACACAGGACAACAGATGCCCCCACTACTGAGGAAACTGAAACAGCACTGAAGAAATTAAAAAATAATTAATTAATAATAAAGCCCCTGCCAGACATTATTCCAGCTGAATTACTAAAGTTTGGCGGTGAAACACTAAAGCAATAGCTGAAGCATACATTTTCATCAATATGGATTAATGAAGACATCCCAGAGAGTGGCTTAAAGGAATTATATGTCAACTGCATAAGAAAGGTGACCATTTGGAATGTGCTAACTATAGAGGCATCACTCTGTTAAATGCAATGTATAAGGTATTTTCTAATATCTTGTATGCAAAACTCCTTCCTCATGTAGAAAGCAAACTTGGACCTTACTGGGGGGGGGGGTTCTCCCAAGAAAGTCAATGATAAATTAAATTTTTGTGTTGTTACAAATTTTGGAAAAGATGAAAGAATGTAGAATCTCCATCCACCTACTTATTATTGATTTAAAAAATGCATTTAAAAGCATTGACAGGGAGCAGATGTGTGAAATCATGAATGAACTTTATATTCTAGAGAAATTAATCAGGTTGGTAAAAATGATAATGTCTAACATGCAGATCCAGATCAAAATTCAGTAGAAACTCGTAGCACCTTTCATAATACATAAGGTTGTTCGACGGTGAGACACACTGGCATGTCTTCTGTGTAATATAACATTGGAATATGCAGTTAGAAAATCAGGCCCAACTTATGGCCTGTGCTTATGACATAGTTATCATTGGCAGGTCTTTAGCATCAGTGAAAAAAGCTTTTCATTTACTTTAAGAGGCAAGTAAGGAAGTGGGATTAGTTGTCAATGAAGGCGAAACTAAATATATGGTAGCAGCTAACACCCAGAATTGCTTCAAACCCCTTGCCATTGGAATAGGAAGATACATCTTTGAAAGAGTTGATAGCATTTCCTCTCTTGGTTCATTGGTGACGGGCAACAATAATGTGTCACATGAAATTACAGACCGCCTTATAGCTGCTAATAGATCATATTTTGGACTAAAATGTCAGTTTAAGTCACAGCTACTTTCCAGGAAGACAAAAATTCTTATATATAAAACACTTGTGAGGCCATTACTTACATACGCCGCAGGAACCTGGACTAAACAATAAACGAAGAAGGAACCCTGAGTATCCCCGAAAGGAAAATCCTTCACAGCATATGTAGTCCAATATGCGTGAGAGAGCGGTGGCAGAAGTGATACAATAGAGAAATAAAAGAGCTTTACAGTGAACCGAATATAGTTAACATAAAATAATCCAGTAGACTGAGGTGGGCAGGCTGTATGCAAATGGATGAAAATAAATTACCTAAAAAGATATGGACAAACCCTGGAGGGTGGCTGGCTGAAATCAAGATGGGTTGATGAGGTAGAGGAAGATGCAAGGAAACTGTTTTGCAGAAATTGGCTGGCAGCTGCCCAGGATAGAGGTTGCTAGTGACATTCTAGAGGAGGCCAAGATCCACCCACTCCTGTAGAGCCGATGATGGTGATGATAGTGTTCACAAATAAGAGAAGGTGCATTTGCAAATATTCTACAGTCTTGTGAAATTGAGTATGAGAAGTACCTCAAACTTAGGACTTTGGATATGAAACAATATGAAATGGTTAGAAAGCATGATAAATGTCTAAGAAGCACGGACAAACCTACAACCATATGACATTGTTGCTTTATGCTCATACAGTCACAAGTACTAAAAAAACAAGAAACTGTAAGAAAATCACATGATTTTAAAAGGGAAGCAGACACAGCCAGAAGTAGATCCAGATTGTTACATATGGTACATGTTATTTATCACTGTGAGAAACAGATATTACTACTGAGAGGCCATGAAGATGTGGGGTGTAGGTCAGAGGAACTGGGTGATAGAAATTTTTATGCTAGGTTTGATTTTGGATACTCTTGAGGGCAAAGTTATGATGAACTATACATATACATGGTCTGTTTCATGGAGTAAGAAAATGGTGACAAATACTGTTAAGCTCTGTGTTCTTATTGCTTGTCATACATTTTTAATTCATGCTTATCAGGCTCTGCCTCAATTTTGGTCACTGGAAGTCAGTTTGGTGTAATATCTGAAATGCACATTGATTCACCTGTTTGCAAGGATAACTGTTATACCTGAAAAAAAAAACTGTCAAGGATATAAAGCCTGATTCCACTTTTATGTGATTGAAATCACTGCATCAGACTTGGTAGGTTTCATGGCATGCCACTTTGCTGTTTAAACAGTTCATTTATCTGATAACTCCCATCTGTTGAAACTTCAGTTGGAATACAGTGATTCATCCAAGAAGATGTGTTTACATTTACAAGGCATATGTGTGTGGGAGGATCAGAAAATTCCTGGACCTCAATCATAATTCGTAGTTAAAAGGGTATGTCACCATCAATTACTGCCAGTCTGCACATACAGACTTGCTCCAGCATTCCTGCCATTGCTGGGAACACCTCAGGACATCCTTTTTGGTATGGATGTGAGAACTGGTGTTATGTTCTGCTAAATTTCTTCTTTGAATGCAAAATTATGACCTTTGATTTCAGTTGTGAATCTAGGAAAGAACCAGAAGTTGCATAGGGCAGTGGTTGGGCGATGGTTATAATTTGTTTCTTCACCAGAAACTATTCTGTGATGGAGGTGTGATAAGGAGAATTGTCATACACTTGCTGCATTGACAGTTCTTCCTTCAAAATACTCTGAACCAATCTGTGTGATATGCCAGTTTTGTTTGCTGTCCAGATATCACACATTGATATGGTATCATAATTGTGCAGACTAGGGCCACATTGTCATTGTTCCTTGATGTTTCTGGCCTGTTGGCAGCACCTCATTTTATGATTTATGACTTTAAATTGTTTGTACCAATTGTAAACAGCAAGAGTTTTTTAAGAGCTTGATGTCCACATACAGCATTGAGACCTACAAGAGTTTTTGTTGTTGATTTCCATAGTTTGCATTGATCTTTCAAACACTAAAACATCTGTGTAGCTGGTCCCATTGGCCATGCGATCTAAGGCATAGATGTGTGGCTGCTTGCCTGCTAAGATTGTGGGTTTGAATCCCGCTGGGTGCATGGATGTCTGTCTCTTGTAAGTGTTGTGTGTTGTCAGGTGGAGGTCTCTTCAAGGAGCTGATCACTCATCCAGAGGATTTCTTCCGAATGTGGTGCATTGTTGTGTGTGATCTAGAAACGTTGTGAATGAGGAGGCTATAGCCCATGTTGGGCTGCAGTGCCAAAAGAAAAAAAAAAGCTATTCTCATCATCGTACAAGAAAAAAATAATTTATACCTTCTGCAGTGGAATACCTCTGCTGTCGGTAATTCAGTCAGCAGCAGACTGATCTGCAGTAAATGAACGTCAAGATCAGTGAAAGATGCTGAACTGTAATAAGTACATTTTGGAAACGTACATTACATTGGAGTATGCCCTCCCACATTTCACATAAAGAAACTGTGCTTATTTGCAATAGATAGCTGGTGTGTTTTTTTGGGCATTATAGTGATTCATCCTTTGTTATATAGTTTTTAATGTTTATCAAGGCAAGTGGTAGCACTACAGTAACAATTATGAAAGTCTTTTTCATTTACCACAGGACAAACATTTGTGCCTTGAATGGGATTTGGAACGTCCCCATTGTGTGTCTGTGAGACTTGTGTGACTTGGACTATATGGGTGATAGCTTTCTTCTTATTAAATTTATTGTTCATTGTGATGATACAGCCACAGTGTTTTTATTATTGACATCTCAGAAATAGCAGTGGTTTTCTTATAAATTTCAAATACAGTTTTGTAGACTTTGTATGAAGAAGTATTGATTAGACTCGGCATAAATTGGGAACCTCAAGCCTGTAAGTTTTCAGACACTCAGCAAGTGTTACTCGTAAAATCATCTTTTGGGTTATAATGCGTGTGGCATCGTCAGGTCATGCTGAATATCAGCATTCTGACCAGCAAGTCCAGGTGCATGGACCAGCTGAGAGGGGAAGCAGTGGAGATACAGCTGCACCCCATTTACAAGATTTTGGAACATGATTTCTCGCCAGGTTGAGGAAACCTCACATGCATTCTGTGAATGAAAGGAAGCAGAAGGCATCCTGCAGGAATGAGATAGTGTTGCCCTTCTGAGTGGCCCTATCTGTTTCCTGTGTGAATTAGACATACTTTTCATATTCTCCCTCCCAAGCTCTGCAGCTGTATATTTATACAGTTGCTTGTATCCTAGCTGAAATTTGTAGCTTACCTAGATTTGTTCACCATCAGATTGTTGTAGTTGTCGTCATCATCATCATCATCTACAACAACAACAGCAACTACAACGTTGAAACAGTATGTGCACACAAGTATTTTTACTGATGATGAGGCTTGATTTTTGCACATTTGCAACAAAACTTAAGAGCTGCATCTGCTAACTTTCCAATGTATGTCTGTCTCACCATCCATCTGTCCATCATCTGCTGTTACTTTTGAGGATGCAAACACTGCTGAATGTATTTTCAGGTAACTTCATATAGTGAAGTTTTACTAACATTTTATTGATACATTCCAGTTCTGCTAAAAATTAAAGTTGATAACGAGGATGTACATGCACTTCTGCTTACATTTTGAGTGTAACTCATTTGTTTGAACATAAGTTACATTAAAAGCTGAAACATGAATTTTATGATGAGTACTAACTTTGTAAGTGCATGAGAGTGTAGGGCACAATAAAGGGTTAAATATTGCTCCCTTATATCCAGCCTGTTTATTTCTGTTGGGGTGTCATATTTGTTGTTCTCCATTCCTCCTCTTTGAAGAGCATGCAATGCTGCTGCAGTCTCCAAACTTGTATTTGCTTTCTATAAGTTCTGCAGTAAAGGGAAATCTAAGACTAAAATTGTACATTTGAACCAGCTGTACAAATCATTGTCACGTGGTTCACTGTTAGCTTACAGGATTGCAAGAAAATCTTGTTTTGGGTGTGCAGCCATTCCTGCCATCAGTGAATCTTCACCTTGTATTTGCCCTTGTATGTTATTCATTTTTATTTGTGAATTAATTCTTCAAAACAGTAGTGATATTGGATTTATACCAGCTTCCTCATCCTCATCCTTATTTCTCTCACAATACTGTGTGCAGAAGCTTGGTTCCCATATACATCATGTTTCGTGTCTTGTATATTTAGATGCCAGCCTTCTCTATTTAATTTCTCAATTTCCTGTTTCACTGTATTTATTTTGGTCGTGTAGTGCAGTCTGGTTTCCGCAGATGTTGTAAATTTCTCAACAATGTATTTTTCTTATCATCATGTTATTAATTATCAGTATCTTTTTTTTTATTGGGGGGGGAGGGGGTCTTTCTCTTGAAATTGCTGCATTTGCCCTGAGTCACTTCATCGTATTGAATGCATCGGTCCAGCCACTCAGCTTTCTTCTCTCTGGTAAATATTGTACTATGCCAATAGCTATACTACTGCCAGCACGGCTGTCTGCTTCATTGTGGCGCCTAGTAGCCTCCAAAATGAAAAGGTGGTGTACCATGAGGGAGGGTTGTATGAAGAACAAAAGGAAACACGTAACGCAAGGGAAATTTTGAATTATGGTGGGCATTACTACTACTACAACTAATTTATGCAATTCTTGATTGTTGACATGATGAGTAAGATGCAAAACTATTAAAGAATGGTGAATGGTTTGGCCATGTCTTACGAAAACGTAAGAGAGATGGAAGTCTTAGAAAGTTACATTTTAAATAGAATGTCTTTTTGACTTAATTAATACTTCTGGTTAGAGTTTGGTAGGTTTCTGGTTCAGATGTTCAGTAACTGGGCTATCCTGACTCATGTTTGACCTTGAAATAATCTGTCATTTTTATATGCATTTTGTGTCCTGACGTTATGTATCTCGTGTGCACTTCACACAACATTATTGAATGAATGGAGGCACAAAAATTTCAGTTCCAGAACCTGTGGTTAAGGTTTGATAGTATGGTGTATAAATATATTTGAACTGCAGTATAACAGTAATGAGTTTTATTTTGCTGTAGGCCTTTATTGGGTATTTATTGTTAACATAATTGGTATCATTCTCATCAGTTTGTAGTCTGTCTTTCAACAGGATCATGGCCTTTTCCACAGCAAGTTCTCCACAGAGTGTGATGTAGTGCTTCTTCTTTCAAGTTTCAGTATATTATCTTTTTTTTAATATCATTCACTAGCTGCTAATGTCTTCTTCCTTGTCTTTTCATCTTCTATCTGTTCTTCAATAATGAATTTTGGAATGCAGTTTGTACAAAGGATGTGACCAATACAGTTAGCCTTCCTTTGTTTTCTTATATCTGCATGTTCCTTTTCGTCCTGACTCTGTGTAATACTTCTTCGTTTTGCACATGTTTGGTCCAACTAATCTTCTTCATACTTTCCAGCACAGCATATCAAAATTTGAAGGTATTTCTGATCAGTTTTTCGGCATGTCCAAGTTTCAGCACTATACAGGACTGTGCACTATATGTAGTATGTCACTAATTTCTTTTTTAATTTCAAGCCCAACTTACTGGTGAAAAAGTCTTCTTATTGTTGAATGCTGCTTGTGCCATGGAAATCCTGGATTTAATTTTTTAACATGTACATCTTGCTTCATTTGTTATCTGGGTACCCATATAATTGAAATGTGTGACATTTTGCAATTGTTTTGATCATTATCTGTATTGGGATTGTGTTTTTAAAATATTTAAATTTATTTCACAGGCAGTGTTTGCTTTGGAGTCTATTCTGAGCATCAGATTTAAACAGTTTATAAAGTTTTAAATCTTAGTGCTAAGATAAGTTGTTAATATTGTACTTACTTTTCTTGTATGTTGACCCAGTTTTTGAAAATTGTAAAATATTGGAACACATCTTGTATTTTCATTCATATTGAAGTAACACAAGCAAACTACCTCAAGTAAACTAATGTATGCAGTTAGAAATGTTATAGGAAGGTAAAAATTTAATGTTGCATTCACATTTATTGTAAGTTGAGCCAATTTTTGGTAGTTCTAAAATACATTAGTACACCAATTCTTTTTATTTATGTTGAAGTAACACAACCAAACTACCTCAAGTATGCTAACAGTAGGAGCAGTTGCATTGTTTTAAGAATAATTAAATAGTAATTTATATTTATTAACAATATTAGACATTTTAGAAGACCATATTTCTGCATGAACAATCATAAAAAGGCTGTGAACAAGTGATATTAACAGATATGTATGATTATAATGTTTGGATATTGAGCATGTATGAGTAGATGAATGGTTGAATGCAGGAATGACATTACACACGGAAGAAGGAAACTTGGAATGAGTTTTCTGGTTTCAGAAATTTATTGTCAGAAAACAGAGATCTCATATTTTGAAAGACAAAAATGAAAGTGCCTATGTTCTTGCATATTATTAGATCTATGGTAGAACTTCTCTGAGAAGCATGTAAAATGTGTGGAGTTCCAGTAGGTATGCCTTCCATTTGTGCATGTTTTTTTTGCAGACACTGGTTGCTTCTGCTGGGAGAGAAGCACTGATTGGCTAGGAAACATTGTGTTTTAATGAGATGGTGTGCATTTTCATATTGCAGTAGCAATTCTTCATAAGCAGTTTGCTGATTGGGCATGTAGGATGCATTACATTGTCAGCTGATTTCTAATCCTCCCCTCTCTTCCCATTCCCCATCCCCTAAATATAACATAAGTCTTATGTTCCACCTTTGTGAGTGTGTGCAGTTTGTATCAGAGAGCAAGTGAAGCCCTGAGATGGTTCAGGACAGAACATTATAAAAAATCTGAGAGAAGAAATGTAGTATTGTTTTCTGTTTGTAGAGTGACAGTCAGAGGAAATGTTGAACTTCAGTGGATTAATACACACTTTTTGAGTTTGTCTTTTAAGGTATATCCTTACGCTGTACATTTGTTAAGCTTGTCACCATAAATTTTGGAAACCAGGAAGATACTTTTGAAGAACTGTCATTCTAGAAGGAAGGTACTGGTACTCATATGTGGCAAAATAATGCCATTGTAGTGTTCCGTTTGATACATGCTGAGAAAGAGGGGTGTAAGTAGTGTGTATGTATGTGTGCAGTGTTCGTACTTGTATGACATCTATTTACTAATGTTATATAATAATATTTTTTGAAGATTTTAAATTCATGTACTGAAAATACTGTGATGAATTTCTCAAGAAGGTATCTTTTTTCTTGACATTTTTATTGTTGATGCTTGTTTTTATCTGTGCTATATAGATAATCCACTACAGAAGTTGTTACAGAATATCAGATTTTCATTTTAAACAGTATGCTTCAGATATGTTAAAAAGAAGACCCTGTAAGAAGCATTGTACTTTTCAAACCATGATATGTAATTAATGATACAATTTTCGTGAGATGTTGTAATACTACTGCATTGTATTTTCATAACTGACCAGCTAGTACTCTGCATTGGACATTCACTTAGTACAATGGTTTTCAAACTTTTACTTTTAGCAGCTTTGATGATCAGATGTCACCACACATATGGCAACATTGGCCTGATGCTTATCCCTTGTTAATAATTATGTAAGCATCTAGTTGTTGAGAAAAAGTTGAATGTATATTTTGGCAGTGTGTCCTTTACTGGAACGTGTGTACAAGAAATGCCATGCTCATATTTTACAGTACAAATAAAGCCTCATAGGTTAATATTGCCAACGAATAGTGTGCATTTTTAATCATAAATACAGAGCATTGCTGTTGTACTAATTTAGTTTTATATTTTGAATTGATTTTTTTAACATGAATAAGATTTTATAGAGTGTTGAAATAGATCAAATTTTGACTGATTTTTACACTGCGTGTCCAACCAACAGTATTGCAGCAGAGCCATTAGAACCACTGGTCTAGGTTATACATAAGAAGTAATACATTGGCAATGGAAAATTCTGATAAAAAGGAACGAAAGGTCTTTCAGTGATTAATGTTCCTGTAATTTACATATGCTCCTTTTTTTTTGGCGGGGGGGGGGGGTCCAAATGTTTGTGGAAGTACTAATGTGGCAGACGCTGCGATGCTTGTATATTCACCGTTAGGATCCTCGTGTTCCCGCCGTCTGCCGGTAGAAGCCTGAGTAATAAAATGTACAGGCTTAAGATTTTGCTGCTTGGATACGGTTGTGAAAGTTGGTTCGTCAGTTGCTGGAAGAGAACATATGAATATAATTGGAAAGTAACAGGAAGAGGAATAGCGTAATCAGGTAGTAGATAACCATAATTAGGAGTTTCCGTAATTTATGCTGTACACCAGCGAGTATAGCGGTATGGTGACGAATCAGAGGATGAGATGGACGGGACATTTAACACGCATAGGGAAAAAAGAAACGCATATAAGATCTGTGCTGGTAAACCTGAAGGAAGATGTCACTTTGGAGATCTAAGTGTAGGTGGGATGTGGAGAGTATAACAACTGATCCTAAGGGAACAGTGCGTGTATGGAGATTGAATTTTGAAATGATAGGGTTTAGTGCCGCGTTCTTGTGAACGTTATAAGTCATTCTAGTTGAGCAAAACTTGGAGAATGTTCTCACCATGTTAATTATTAAATAAATAAGACGTAAAAGAATCGCGGTATCACGCTTGAATGTTCGAAAACTTCGCGGTCTATATCGGCCTCATGGTTGCTTGATCCTTCGACATTTCGGCAAAACTGCAAAATTAGATAGGTAACCTATATGTAAAACTACTGCATCCGGGAGGGGCAAGAGATATTTCTCTTCTGCAAACACGTCAAGACAGGCTGTGGGGCCTATCCAGCCTTGTATTCAGTGGATACAGGCAGTAAAGCGGCCGGGCTGTGGCGTAGACCACACACCTCCATGTTAGGCTATACGTCTAAACCCCTATGTGCCTTCGAGGCGTGGGCAGGGAAGACTTTATCTCTCTTATCAGGGAGTAAAACGTAGCGTTTTCATATCTCTAAACTTACTAATTTTATCAAGAACAAGGAATAATTTCCTTACCGGCGGAAGGATTATATTTTGGTACCTACTATTAGAAGCCTGATGAAACGCATTTTAGCAATTGCCTATGCATTCGCCATTATCAACTGCTTGTTATATTGCAGAATTTCGGGAGAGGGACTGAAGTAACCCCAGCCGAATGCCTTAAAATGACCAGTTTTCGGGATGGATGAAATGAAACGTATGAAAATGTTCGTAGTGAAGATGACAGTGTCCAACCGGAGGCCGATTATCCTCCCAGATTGTGTTTTGTGGCGCATACCGGACGGACTAAACTAAACTAAACTCCGTGGCCTTGGTCCGCACACGAACTATACCGACAGAGCGGCCGCGGCGAAGTTAGTGCCAACTTTTGCGGATAGAGGGGTGTCATGTGGTCATCGCAACGGGTCCCCACAGCCGTTAATCTCTGTTTTCTAGACCTGGAGCCCCTACTTTTTTCATTCAAGTAGCTCCTCAATTGACCTCACGAGGCTGAGTGGACCCCGTTCCAGACCCACTACT
>Ga0123354_10010956_pt1 | contig 13991 bp, 11 predicted proteins | sample TergutLab28metaG_2_FD_97872 | JGI IMG/M metagenome (GOLD analysis project Ga0123354, IMG submission 97872) | Labiotermes labralis P4 segment gut microbial communities from Petit-Saut dam, French Guiana - Lab288 P4 | ecosystem: Host-associated > Arthropoda: Insects > Digestive system > Gut ... | reverse complement strand
TCTTTTAAGTGGAAGACACTCATCCACTAATAATTTTGCTAAATGAGGCGGCGTATAAAAAAGCCCGTTATCTTGTTTATTTTCTCCAAGAAATTCTTCATATAGCCGACTTATCAATTCAACAGGAATATAACTAAATTCAAAGTATCGCCAGTCGGGGAAAATTATTTCTTGTTGTGATGAAGCTAAATTAACTTTATCGGTTGCTAATAATTGGGCGACAATGGATAAATCAATGTTTTTTAATTGTTCCTTTTCCGAATTTTCCCATTTGAAAACATTGCCGTTAAAATCCTTATTCAAATCATCTAACAATTCAACAAATTTGATGTTTTCAATTAACTTGTCATAAGCAGAGTTTTGAAATTTGAACTTCTTCTTGTTTTCTTCTTCATCCCAAAAAACGCCTGATTTTATTTTTACGGCAAACTGTTCATTATATAAATCATGCGCTTTTCCGGCTATATTAAGATTTTTAATTAAATATTCAGGTTTATAGTCATTGGTAATATGCTTTGTACAATCTAATATGCTTATGTATGTATCGTAAAATATACATGCCAAAGGGACTTCACCACTTGTCCATATCTTTTTATGAATTTCCGTAAGTTCGTTTTCATTTCGACAATTAAAGTGTTCGTCAGTTTTATCAAAAAGATAAACTTGCGGTTTATAGCTTCCGTTCAATTGTTTCCGTAAATATACGGCAGTAGCGTTAAAATCTTTGGCTCTATAAAGATGAAACAATATTTCAATATCAGGAAGTTCTTTTGGTTTAGTATCTACCAAATACAAAACATTATCATTTACAAAGTCTAATTTGTTTAGACCTTGTTGAAAATTGACGTTTATGTTTTGTATGTTTATCATTTCTAATTTTCTATCGGAATAATACCAATCAGTTCCGTTTCAGGTGAAAGATAATGCGGTTTGACGGGTTCTTCTTTGGTTAAATCCGTGCTTAAATATTTCTTGTTACAATCGGCAAAAACGGTAGCAACAACAGTATCGTAACCATATTTTTCCTGCAACTTGATCGCGCCGATTAAATTAGCGCCGGAGGAAATTCCAACTGCCAAACCTAAAGACGACGCTAATTTCTGCGCCATTAAAATGGAATCTCCATCCGATACCTGAATCACTTCATCCAACGGCTCGTTCTTAATTATTTCCGGAATAAACTCATCCGAAATGCCTTGAATACGATGGTTTCCGACTTTATATCCGGTGGTCAATGTCGGACTTTCTTCCGGCTCTAACGGATGAATTTTCACTTGCTTGTATATAGCGCGCATTGCTTTTCCAACGCCGACAACCGTACCGCCGGTTCCTACTCCGGCAATAAATGCATCGGGAGACAAACCGCATTTTTTCAACTGTTGGATAATTTCCGGACCGGTAGTTTCTTCGTGCGCCTTACAATTGTTGTCATTGGAAAATTGATGCGGTAAGAATACTTTTGGATTTTTGGCTGCCATTTCTTCCGCAATCCGGATGCTTCCTAAAAAACCGCCTTCTTCTTTGGAAATCGGAATAATCTCAGCTCCGAAACTTCTTATCAACATCTTGCGCTCTTGACTCATCCAGTCGGGCATGATAATGCAAACTTTATGCCCCATCATACGCCCTAAAGCAGAAAATGCGATTCCCGTATTTCCACTTGTGGCTTCCACAATAACCGAATCCGGACTTATGGTTCCGTTTTGATAGGCGTCTTTTAAAATATACAACGCCATCCGGTCTTTTATACTCCCTGAAAAATTATAGTATTCGCATTTTGTATATACTATTCCTTCGTTTCCTTTGTAACGATAGTTTATACCAACCATCGGCGTGTGGCCGATTAGACGGTCAAACTCTTTCAGTTTATTTTCCATACAGTTAATTATTTGCTGCAAAGGTAAGAATAATTGACAAAATAATATATTGCCGCGCTGTTTTTTTTCATTTGTTTGTTCCAAAATAATCCCGTATTTTTGCAATATGATTATCGAACGAATTTCCATATTAAATTTCAAAAACATCGAAGAAGCTGATTTATTGTTTTCTTCTAAAATGAATTATTTTTTCGGAAATAATGGGATGGGAAAAACAAATTTGCTGGATGCGATTTTCTATCTTTCATTTACAAAAAATCATACAAACTTGCTTGATTTTCAATTAATACGGCATGAAGAAGAGTTTTGCGTTTTGCAAGGTTATTATAATAACAATGGAGTTAAAGACGAAGTTTATTGTGGAATAAAACGCAAGCAACGCAAAGTTTTCAAAAGAAATAAAAAAGAATACGACCGCTTATCGGAACATATCGGACTGATACCCATGGTTATGATTTCGCCGGCTGATACCGAATTGATTCAGGATGGAAGTGTTGAAAGAAGAAAATTCGTCGATATGATTATCAGCCAATACGACAAAAATTATTTGCGGTTTCTGATTCATTATAACAAGGTATTGCAACAGCGGAATTCTTTACTTAAAGAACGCAACCCTGAGGATTCCCTGTTTGATATTCTTGACGAACAGTTAGTTTCCGATGGAGAATTGATTTACCAAAAACGGAAAGAATTTATTTCAGGATTTTGTCCGATTTTTCAAAAATACTACGACGCCATTAGCAATAAATCTGAACCGGTTGATTTAAAATACGATTCTCAATTAGATACTTTGTCGCTGTCCCGGGCGTTGAAAGATAAATTAGCAGTTGATAAAATCTTAGGTTATACCGGTGTTGGAATTCATAAAGATGATTTTTTATTTATGCTGGGGGATCATCTGATTCGAAAAATCGGTTCGCAAGGTCAGAATAAAACCTATTTGATTGCTTTGAAATTAGCGCAATTTCAATTTTTACTTCAAAAAAACGCCTCAGTTCCTATTTTATTATTGGATGACATTTTTGATAAATTGGACGCCAACCGGGTGGAACGAATCATTCAATTGGTTACTCAAGAGGAGTTTGGACAAATATTTGTGACCGACACCAATCGTAAATACTTAGACGAAATATTGTCGGGTATGAAACACGATTACAAGTTGTTTCAAGTTGAAGAAGGACGGATTCAAGAACTGTAATGATTTCCAAATGAAACGCGTTAATACTCAAATAATAGGAACGATACTGGATGATTTTTTCGAACAAAATCCGATAATGGCTGACAAATTAGCCGAAGTCCGCGTTCTGGATGCTTGGAAAACAGTTTTAGGCTCAGCCGTTTCACGTTATACCGACAACTTATTTATAAAAAAGCGTACGCTCTATGTACGATTAACTTCGTCGGTACTTAAAAGCGAATTAATGATGTGTCGCGAGCAACTGATTATCAAGTTAAATAAAGAAGCCGGACGAAAGGTGATCGATTCGATTGCTCTGATTTAGCGTTCTTTATATTTCATTGTCGCTACCGCAGACGGGGCGGCATTCCCTTTTTGAATTTCTTCGATTGCTCTTTTAACCAAGTTGTCATTATTTAAAATCAAAGAAAAATATGCTTCTTCCCCGAAAAAGTTCTGAAGAATTTGCGCATAAGCCATATTCATTATTCGATTAGCAGAAATAGCAATTAAAGAGGTTCTTTGTTTAATCCCTTTAGTTTCTGCAAATCGAACAATATCAAAAATGGAAATCTGTTTTTTCAAATATGAAAGCATATCCTCGCTATTGGTAAATGTTTTCAATTTACTGCGATTGGCATCGGAATACTCAAAAGCATATTGGGAAAAAACGCCTTTATTTTCCAAACTTAAATAGTAAGAAGTGAGTTCTGTCGTATCAAGAGGAACAAAAATATCGGGCATAATACCGCCGCCGCCATACACCACCCGTCCATTTAAAGTATGATAAGTCTGAGTTGTATCCATGACAATACTGTCTTGATATAAACCTTCTCCGGCTGTCAAACGGTTGATCCATTCCTGATTGTATTCGTCGGTTTTTCCCATTTCGTATTTTCGTTGAATGTTTCTTCCGGAAGGCGTATAATAACGGGCAATCGTAAGACGCACCGCTGAACCGTCGGACAATTCGATTTGATCTTGAACCAATCCTTTGCCAAAAGAACGACGACCAATAATCAATCCACGGTCGTCATCCTGAACTGCGCCTGCAACAATTTCGCTGGCGGAAGCCGAAATCTGATCCATTAGAATCACAACTTGCTTATCTTGTAAAGTGCCTAATCCATTTGCCGTTACATATTCTCTCGGGAAAGACTTCCCTTCCATATAAACAATCGTTCGTCCTTTGGATAGAAATTCGTTGCAAATATGAATGGCTGCATCAAAAGAACCTCCTTTATTCATTCGCAAGTCAATGATAAACGACCGGCATCCCTTATTCAACAATTTAGCCATAGCGCCGATAAATTCGTCGTAGGTCGTATTTGTGAATGAATCGTAAATCTTGATTATCCCGATACCATCTGCAATCTCATAAGCCGTTTTGATAGAACTTACAGGGACATAAGCCCGAGTAAGCGTATATTTTCTTATCGAATCGCCCCCTTCCCGTATGACGTCTAATTTAACCAAAGTTCCCACTTTACCGTGTAAAGATCCCACTATCTTTTCTTCCAAATAGTTAGTTCCAATTACGTTGGAATCATTGATAGCTACAATCCGGTCGCCGGCTAACAAGCCCGCCTGTTCGGCAGGACCTCCGGGTATAATGCTATTAATTACGATTGTATCCGTGTGGAAAATATAATTAATGCCGACACCCGCAAAGTGGCCATCCATATTTTCGTTGATAGTTTCCAAAGCGTTTGCCGGAATGTAACTGGAATGAGGATCCAATTCATTCACTATCTTCGTCATGGCGTTTTCCGTCAAGTTTTTCATATTGATGGTATCTACATACTCTTCATTGATAATATCAAGGAGTAGATTCACCGTATTTTGCTTATTGAAGAAGAGCCGTCGCGCAAATGATTTACCAGAAAGAAAATTACCTGCTAAGAATCCAAGGATCAAAGCCAGTAAAACAAACACGGCAGGCCACGCTAATTTTTTCGGAGTCATAATTTTGAAAGTAAATACTTTTTTATTAACTATATTAATTCATCTTTGCCGATGTAAACAACATCTATTTTTGCTCTTTCCAATAATTCAATACCATCCGTTATGCGGTATTTTTCCGCATATACCACTCGTTTTATTCCGGCTTGAATAATTAGTTTTGCACATTCGATGCAAGGAGATGCGGTTACATACAAAGTAGCATTCTTGCTGTTATTATTGGAACAAGCGATTTTTGTAATGGCATTTGCCTCGGCATGCAAAACGTATGGTTTTGTCAAGCCGTTTTCATCTTCGCAAATATTTTCAAACCCAACAGGAGTTCCATTGTATCCGTCGGAAATAACCATCTTATCCTTGACAATAAGCGCGCCGACTTGCCGGCGCTTACAATAGGAATTTTCCGCCCAAATAATAGCCATACGAAGATACCGTTTGTCTAACGCTTGCTGTTTATCACTTAATTTATTCATTCGTGAATTTTGACTGCAAAAGTATAAAAAAAAACTGTTTTTGAATAATTAATGTCAAAATTTAATTTGTATATTTTTTGATGAAATATTATTTTTTTGTTAAATTTTCACTACCTTTATAGGGTATTTTCTTGCTGACCTATCTAAGAAATAGTAACAAGAGAATTATTTACAATTAAAAGCAATAAAAATGGAAACACGTATTAAACGAATCGGCATTGTAACATTACTCATTGTATTGTTTACGAGTATTACGAACGTATTTGCCCAGGACAATGGAAATTATTTCACAATAAGCGGAGTAGTTAAAGATAAATCCAGCAAAAAGAAATTGGAATATGTCAATATTTCCGTGCCGGGGAGTAAGTTGAGCAGCATAACAAACGAAGACGGCTATTTTGCTCTCAAAATCAAAGACTCTATTCAGGCAAAAGAAATTGAATTTTCCCGAATTGGTTATTACAGCGCTCTTGTACCGGTTAATGGAGAAGATTTGTTAGATCAGACATTTTATTTGAATCCGAACGAAAAACTTTTAAATGACGTAATTATTGAGAGCTGGGAAAATCCTATCGATTTAGTTAGAGAAGCGCTTAGGCGGGTGTCAGTCAATTACAGTAGTAAACCTGATTTATTTACGGGATTTTACAGAGAAACCGTACAAAAAAGAAGAAAATTCATCAATATCTCCGAGGCGGTTATCAATATCTATAAAAGTTCTTACAAGGAAGACATTAATGACGACCGTGTGCAGATTTTTAAGGGACGTAATCTGGTAACGACAAAAGTGAGCGATACATTGGCCGTGAAATTACTCGGAGGTCCAAACTTGTCTATTTATGCCGATATCGTAAAAAATCAGGATATGTTGTTCGACGAAGAATCAATAAACAATTTTAGCTACAAAATGGAAAATCCGGAATTTTTAGACAATCGCCAGCAATATGTGGTTTCTTTTGCTCCGGTAATAATATTGCCTTATCCTTTGTTCTACGGAAAACTGTACATTGATAAAGAAACCTTGTCTTTTACCCGCGCTGAATTTTATTTGGATATGAAAGACCGGGTTAAGGCGACAGAAACAATTTTACGTAAAAAACCGGCAGGACTCCGATTTAAACCCGATGAGGTCTTTTTTGTTGTTTCGTATAAACAACGAGACGGTAAAAGCTATTTGAATTATATTCGTAATGAAGTGAGATTCAAATGCGATTGGCAACGTAAACTATTTGCGACGAACTATACGGTATTGAGTGAAATGGTTGTGACAGAAAGTAAAGAAGGCTCAGTAAGTAACATTCCTCGAAAAGAATCGTTTAATAAAAACGAATCATTAAGCGATAAAGTCATGAGCTTTTATGATAAAAATTTTTGGGGAGCCTACAATATTATCGAACCTACCGAATCATTGGAATCGGCGGTTAATAAATTGAAAAAGGAATATAAGTGAATTCTAAATGCAGGTCAACTTATTGATATTTAAAAAAATAAAAGACGGAAATATTGAATCGTTCGAATCTCTTTTCCGGTTGTATTACGATCCTTTATGCCGTTATGCTTATCTATTGGTTGAAAACAGGGAAGCTGCAGAAGAAATCGTGCAGGATTTGTTTTATATTCTGTGGAAAGAGAGAAAAAAACTGCAAATTTTCACCTCGGTTAACAGCTATTTATATCGTTCCGTCAAAAACAAATCGCTTCAATATATTGAAAAAACAAAAATAAGAGAAGACTACCGGAACAAATATGCTGAAAACCCAGTTGTAGAAACGTATACGCCACAAGACGAATTGGAATATAAAGAGCTGGAAGAACAAATCGATGCAGCGCTGAATCTCTTACCAGAACGCCGGCAAAAAATATTCAACATGAACCGCATGGAAGGGAAAAAATACCAAGAAATCGCTAAAGAACTCCATATATCGGCAAAAACAGTGGAAGCGGAAATCAGCAAGACGCTCCAAGAGCTACGAAGAAAATACAATTCAATCTATGATTTAAATAGAAATTCAAAAATTCAAAAGCATGAAGCAGAACAAAGATAATACTCTCGATTTTGACGCCGATAAAGCTTGGAATACCCTTTATTCCCGGTTTGTAAAAGAGCGGCTATTGCCCGTTGGTAAACCGGAATATTCGCCAACGAAGAAACGAATACTGTTACTCCAACGAGTGGCGGCAATTGCAGCGGTGGTATGCATTGGAATCGTTATTTCCGTCTTTTATTTTTCACCAAGGAAAGATCATTCGTTGATATCCCTGCAAAATAAGGATAATACAGGAACATTGGTCGCTACGCTTGAAGATGGTTCGGTCGTTTATTTGGCAAACAATGCCGCCATTTCCTATCCGGTTTATTTTGCAAAAAATCAACGGAAAGTGGAATTAAGCGGAAATGCTTTGTTTTGTGTATCAAAAGATAAAAACCGCCCTTTTATTGTTACAACTAATGGAATTACAATTGAAGTAGTAGGAACTGTTTTTGCGGTTAATTCCTCTACCGATAATACATTTCAACTATTTGTAAAACAAGGAAAAGTAAATGTTCATTCCGGAGAAAATCAAACAGTCGTTCCGGTAGAAGCCGGAGAAACCGTGCAATTAAGCGGAAACAAACTGAGTAAGTCAGGAATTACAAATCCTCAGATATTCAACCGGTTTACAGATAAGATGAGTTTCAAAGATGAAAAATTAAATAATATCATTCACGCTATCAATACAATCTACGGTTCTCCCGCTATAGTGAGCGAAGAATCAATAAATAACAGAACGCTGACAGTCACGTTTGAAAATGATTCCATAGAAACCATGACGGAGTTAATCTGTCTTGCGTTAAATCTGGAACAAATCAATAAACAGGATACTATTTTTTTATCCGCCCGTTAATGAAATAAAGCTTATGAAAAGTTGTATTATCGGGATAATCTGCTTCTTTGGCTGTTGTTCAATGATGAGAGCCGAAGGAATTCTCGACCGTGAAATACAATTACCTAAAACAAAAGAAACGATTTATCAATTGCTCAGCCGCGTTACCGACCTTACCGGATACTTCTTTATTTACGATAGCGATATTATTAATAATGAGAAAAAAGTGAAATTTCCCGGCGGCGTCTACAATCTAAAACAATCTATCTATTTGATTACCAAAGATTCAACTCTTCAAATCAAGCTGATCAACCGGCATATTCTTTTATATAAAAAAGAGATTCCGTTCACAGCCGACACAAAAAACCTGCCGGTGATGAAAGATAGTTTAAATTATGTTCTCGCAAGGGCGGTTATAAAAGATGCTCAAACCAAGGAGCCCATTCCTTTTGTTTCCGTTGCAATCGAAGATACGGGAATCGGAACCATTACCAATCAATCAGGCGAGTTTATGCTCAAAGTGCTGTTTTCCGATACTATTCGAAATATTCAAATTTCTCATGTTGGCTATAATCAACAGATAATACCCATAGAATTATTTTTGAACAATCCTGTAGACATTTATTTGCAAACCAAAATGGTTCCACTCCAAGAGGTCATTATCGGTTTAGTCAATCCACAAAAAATCGTTAGGGAAATGCTTAACAACCGGCCGGTTAATTACAGAAATGAGCCGGTTTACTTTACCAGCTTTTATCGTGAAGGTGTAGAGAGAAAAAACGCTATTGTCAGTTTGACTGAAGCGGTATTTCAAATTTATAAAACCGGATTTGAATCATCCTCCGAAGACCAGGTTAAATTATTGAAAATGAGAAGAATTAGTAATGATGAAGAAAAAGATTCCATTGTTTTAAAAATGAGAGCCGGAATTGATGCTTCGCTGCATTTGGACATAATCAAATACCTTCCCAACTTTTTTGAACTGAACGACGAAAACCCGTTTAATTACATGAAAATAGACATGGCGATAACTGATAACGGATTGGCTCACGTGATTGCGTTTGAGCAAAAACCCGAAATCAATGAGCCGCTTTATAAAGGGGAACTCTATATTGATTCGGAAAATAGCGCTCTATTAGTTGCTCATTTTGAGGTTAATCCAAACTTTATTGATAAATCGACAAACCTGTTTGTACTGAAAAAACCCAAAAATATAGATATTAAACCGGAAAATGCAAACTACTATGTTTATTATAAAAACTGGAACGGAACCTACTATTTAAGCCATCTTCGAGGAGATTTGACCTTTAAAATTAAAAAGAAAAATGCTTTCTTACAACCTGCTAAATCCATCCACGCATTTTTTGAGATGGCGGTTTGCAAAATTGACACTGTCAACGTGAAACGGTTTTCCGGTAAAGAAAGTTTCCCTACCCGCAATGTTTTTTCAGAAACGCAGTTCCGCTACGACAACCGTTTCTGGGATGATTTTAATGTCATCCTGCCGGAAGAAAAATTAAATGACGCCATTGCTCGCATTTCATCGAAAATTGAAGAAATTAAGGTAGAAAATGACGAATGATGGGAGATGATTGGCTTCTTTTCTGTTTTTTTTATACCTTTACAACGAAATTATATAATTTAAAATCAATCAAATTATTAAATGGAATGTAAAGATGGAAGCTTATCAAAAATTTCAGAAATACCTTGTAACTGAATTAGAAGCTATTCGTTCAGCTGGTTTATTCAAAGAAGAAAGAATCATCGTATCTCCTCAATCGGTAAAGATTCAATTGGAGTCGGGAGCGGAAGTGCTCAATTTTTGCGCGAATAATTACTTAGGCTTATCCGATAATCCCGGATTGATTGCAGCAGCCAATCGAGCGATGGAAACCAGAGGTTACGGTATGTCGTCGGTTCGATTCATTTGCGGAACGCAAGATTTACATAAACGCTTGGAAGCGACTGTCGCCCGTTTCTTCGGAACGGAAGATGCTATTTTGTATGCCGCATGTTTCGACGCTAATGGCGGCGTTTTCGAACCGCTTCTCGATGAAAACGATGCAATCATTTCCGACACATTGAACCACGCTTCGATTATCGATGGCGTAAGGTTGTGCAAAGCTGTCCGCTATCGCTATGCCAATGCACGAATGGACGATTTGGAATCGCAGTTGAGAGCTGCACAACAGCAGCGTTTCCGCTTGATTGTCACCGACGGCGTTTTCTCAATGGACGGCAACGTAGCGCCTTTGGACCAGATTTATGGACTGGCGCAAAAATACGACGCAATGGTCATGGTCGATGAATCGCATTCGGCGGGAGTTGTTGGAAAAACCGGACGGGGAGCCACCGAACAATTCAACTTGCGAGGTAAAATCGACATTATTACCGGAACATTGGGAAAAGCTTTCGGAGGCGCTATCGGCGGTTTCACAACAGGACGAAAAGAAATTATCGCCATGCTTCGCCAGCGTTCGCGTCCTTATCTTTTCTCCAACTCGATTCCACCTTCCGTTGCCGGCGCAGGAATTTATGCTTTCGATTATTTGGAAAATTCAAATGTGCTTCAGGATAAATTGCATGAAAATACAAGTTACTTTGTTGAGAAAATGCAAAAAGCCGGCTTCGATATCAAACCTACGCAATCCGCTATTTGCGCCGTTATGTTGTATGATGCAAAATTATCGCAGGATATGGCGACTCAATTGCTGAAAGAAGGCATTTACGTTACAGGATTTTCTTATCCGGTTGTTCCGAAAGGACAGGCGCGCATTCGCGTACAGCTATCGGCGGCGCACGAAAAGGAACAATTGGACAAATGCATCAACGCTTTTGTGAAAGTAGGGAAAGAACTAAATATTTTAAATAACGGAATAACGGAATAACTGAAATGATAAAATCAGTTATTCAATTATTCAATTATTCAGTTATTCATCAAATAAGTAATAAATTATGAAAGCTCTTGTTAAACTTCATCCCGGAAAGGGTATTTGGATGGAAGATGTTCCGGTTCCCAAAATAGGAGTCAATGATGTATTGATTAAAATAAAGAAAACCGCCATTTGCGGTACTGATTTGCATATTTATAAATGGGACGAATGGTCGCAACACACGATTAAAACGCCAATGACTATCGGACATGAATATGTAGGCGTCATAGTAGATAAGGGACATGGCGTGAAAAATATCAATATTGGCGACCGTGTTACCGGCGAAGGGCATATTGCCTGCGGACACTGCCGGAATTGCCGCAGGGGTAAATTGCATGTTTGTGAAAATTCCATTGGAGTAGGGGTAAACCGCGACGGAGCTTTTGCCGAATATCTGAGTTTACCGGTGCAAAATGTGGTGAAACTCGATTCCAGCATATCCGACGATATGGCTTCCATCATGGATCCCTTTGGAAATGCTACTCATACGGCGCTTTCATTTCCTATGATCGGCGAAGATGTGTTGATAACTGGAGCCGGATTGATTGGATCGATGGCAACGGCTATTTGCCGTTTTGCAGGAGCGCGTCACATCGTAGTCAGTGATTTAAGCGATTACCGGTTGGATATTGCCAAGCGAATGGGAGCTACCTATACCGTGAATCCGACCAAAGGAGAAACAATCGAACAGGCAATAAAGGATTTAAACATGCACGGTTTTGACATCGGTCTTGAAATGTCGGGTGCGCCTGTCGCATTCGAGAGCATGATTGAAAATATGTACAACGGTTCCAAAATCGCCTTGTTGGGTATTCTTCCGAATACGACGACGGTGCAATGGGACAAAATTATTTTCAAGGCGCTGACTTTGAAAGGAATATATGGTCGTGAAATGTGGGAAACATGGTATCAGATGGAACAAATGCTTATTTCCGGTATTGATTTATCCCCCATTATCACCCATCATTTTTCAATCGACGATTTCCAAAAAGGCTTTGACGTCATGGAAAGCGGAGAATGTGGAAAAGTTATACTGAATTGGGCTTTGTAATACATAGATACTTTTTCTCTATTTATTCGCTTTTAGGCTACCGCGCTTATCTTTTTCTATAAGCAATCTTATTATCTCCGGTTCCTTCTAAAGTATATGCATAGGAACCGGCATTGTCTGCCGGAATATGAGGTAATAAATTGGTTTGAACATACTGGTTATTCGTCTTGTCCAAACTAAATCAATTCCTGTTTTTCGGTCATGCTTGGTGCGGCACTGCAAAATAAATACCGATCCTTCGGTACCACAAAAGTAATAAGAATATACTTTGTTAATATTCAAAATAATTTCATATTTTTGTACTCAAATTCAATAATATATATGGCTAAGAAAAACGGAACGGCAACGGAAGAACCTTTAGAAAAACAACTTTGGAAGGCAGCCGATAAACTTCGTAAAAATATTGATGCGGCTGAATACAAGCATGTTGCGTTAGGATTAATTTTTCTGAAATATATTTCGGATGCTTTTGAAGAATTATACGCCCGATTGAAAACTGAAGAATCCGCCGGCGCCGACCCCGAAGATAAAGATGAGTACAGCGCCGAAAATGTTTTCTTTGTTCCTCAGGAAGCGCGATGGTCGTTTTTGCAGTCAAAAGGCAAATTGCCTCAGATTGGTAAATTTGTGGATGATGCAATGGATGCTATTGAGAAAGAGAATAATTCACTAAAAGGTGTTCTTCCCAAAGTATATGCCCGTCAGAATCTCGATCCTGCAAGTTTGGGCGGATTGATTGACTTGGTGGGGAATATTGCAATGGGAGACGCCAAAGCTCGAAGCGCTGATGTTTTAGGACATGTATTTGAATATTTTCTCGGTGAATTCGCTTTAGCTGAAGGAAAGAAAGGCGGTCAATTCTATACGCCGAGAAGCATTGTTGAACTTTTAATCGAGATGTTGGAACCATACAGAGGACGTGTATTTGACCCCTGCTGCGGTACAGGCGGAATGTTTGTTCAATCCGAAAAATTTATTGAAAAGCATCAAGGACGGACAAACGATATATCCATTTACGGACAAGAAAGCAATCAGACTACTTGGCGGCTTGCAAAAATGAATCTTGCCATTCGGGGAATTGACAGTTCGCAGGTGAAATGGAACAACGAAGGTTCATTTTTGAACGATGCACACAAAGACTTGAAAGCCGATTTTGTAATCGCCAATCCTCCGTTTAACGACAGCGATTGGTCGGGCGATTTGTTTCGCTCCGATGGCAGATGGAAATTTGGCGTTCCACCCTCCGGAAACGCGAATTATGCATGGATACAACACTTCCTTTATCATTTAAGCCCAAGTGGAATTGCAGGTTTTGTGATGGCAAAAGGTTCGCTTACTTCGAAAACTTCCGGCGAAGGAGAAATACGCAAAGCATTGATTGAAGCGCGACTTGTTGATTGCATCATTAATCTTCCGGCAAAACTCTTTCTGAATACACAGATACCGGCTTGTCTTTGGTTCTTGTCCCGCAATAAGGCAAACGGCGGTTTTCGCAATCGAACCGATGAAATTTTATTCATTGACGCCCGTAACGAAGGACATCTCATCAACCGTAGGACAAGAGAACTCTCAAGCGAGGATATTTCAAAAGTAGCAGGAACCTATCACAATTGGCGCAATCCTAATGGAAATTATGAAGATGTTGCAGGGTTC
>Ga0123354_10010954_pt1 | contig 13991 bp, 15 predicted proteins | sample TergutLab28metaG_2_FD_97872 | JGI IMG/M metagenome (GOLD analysis project Ga0123354, IMG submission 97872) | Labiotermes labralis P4 segment gut microbial communities from Petit-Saut dam, French Guiana - Lab288 P4 | ecosystem: Host-associated > Arthropoda: Insects > Digestive system > Gut ... | reverse complement strand
GCAGGGCCACACTGGAACCGGGTTCGCCAACCTGGTCGATGTCGATGACATCGCCGACGGCAACTTTGTGCTGGCGTGAACCACTGCGGACGATCGCGTACACGATACTGACCCTCTCATCTCCTCGTCGGGCGCAACTGGCGCCAACGATCAATCTTACGTTATGGGGCAAAGCCCGGTCAAAAAAGCCTTTTCGCTTACTGCTGGGAGTCCTTGTACGACTTCGTCGTCATCTGGCCCGGGATGAAGGTGATGCACTGCACATCCGTTTTGGCCGAGGTTGCCGCGTTGGCGAAGTACTTGACGGTCAGCGACGAATCGTCGAACCCCATGCCCACGTAGCTGGCGAACTGGTCGGTGCAGAAGTTGACGATGTCAGTGTCCACGTTGGCCACGTTGGTTTCCGTCGCGTAGACCTCGCCCTCATGCTCCGAGGAGCACGGCACGACCTGCACCTTGGTGATCTGGTCTCCCAGATTCGACACGTTGTAGACACAGTCACCCGTCTTCAGGGACGTGATGCCGATCGACGCCGTCGCCGTCACCTGGCCATCGGCGTCCCGATAGGCTGGCGCCACCAAGCTGCAAGCCGTGGCACCCAGCAACATCACGCCAGCCAACGCCGCGCCCACGGCAATCCGAAACCTCATCACATCAGCCAGTATACGGGCCAACCAAACTTCCGTCACGCATTCACGTCAGCGACGATGCGATGCCGCCGATGAAGCCACCGATGAAGGTGTCGCCCAAACCGATGGTCGTCGGTGACGCAACATTCACCAGGCGGCCCGGAACGACGGCCACTTCCGGGCCACGGTGGCGCCCGGCCCAATCCGCCAAGAGTTCGCCCTCATCTGTTGGCGCACAGGACTTCAGCGCTTCGGCATCGGACGCTTGCCAGGCGTCGCCCAATTGATAACGCGCCGTGGCCAGGCGCAGCCCAAAGTCAAGGGCCGCCTTGTACTGGGCCGCTTGTGGTCCATGCGCCAGCGCCCAGGCAGGTGCGTGCACGACGATGTTCCGCGCCCGAAGCCTCGTGTGCGCCGCCTCGACCTGCGCCATGAGTTCGGCCGGAGTCGTGGGCAGCTCCTTGTAACCGGCCAGCGTTGGCAGCTCTTCGCCGCTCATCGAATGAACCGTCATCCGCGGGCTGAGCGCCGACCGGGCAATCTGCCCCAGCGTCTCATCGTGGTACGCGGCCTCCTCCAAAACGGTGACAGCACCAGGTGCCGCCATGCTCAACGCGCGTTCGATTTCAAGAAGGCGATCGCCCAGCAGCTTCGCCGACGCCATGGCATTCAATCCAGAAACCAGGACGATTCGGGCCGACGCCACCATCGCCGCCAATTGCGGCGCGATCAACATTCTTTCGTTGTCATCGTCATGGACGTAGATCAGCCGGTTGGCCTTGTCGGCTCGCACCAGATGCCCGTCACTCAAGCGGATCGTGGCACCCGCCGGATACTGCACGATCAGGTGCGGGAACATGCGCTCCTCAGTGGTGCTGAAGACGGCGTCGAACCCGGCCGGCAGCAACGACCGGACCGTTGGATTCGTGCATGTCAGGTGAAGGGTGCCGGTGAAACCCATCTTGGACATCGCCTCGGCAGCCCGGGGTGCCGTGCCGCCCATTGTGGCCCGATACTCGAAATGCCGGACGAAATCGTCAATCACTCGCTGGTCAACGACCCCCCGCTCGCCGCCGCCGCCGCGAGCGATGAAGCCACATATCGAACCGATCAGACTGCGCCGGTCGGTGATCTCGTGAGGCTCAAGGTCAGTCTTCGTCACGCCGGATTCGTCAGCCAGCCGCCGCAGAGCGGACTGATCCCAGACAACTTCGTAATCGATGTCGTTGCCCAGGCCGAGCACAATGTCTGCCGCGTGCATGCTGGCTTTCAGCGGTAGAGCCTGGCCCGGCCGATGGCCGAGAACAGGGCGTTCTTGGTGTGCACTACCTCGATCAGGGCTTCCTCGCACGGCGGCTCAATCTCGTTTGGTTCGCGCAGCGCGGGGTCGCTGAGGACCGTCCGCATCGTCGTGTAGAAAGCGTGCTTGATGTCACTCGAGATGTTCACCTTGTTGATGCCGCGCGCGCACGCATCGCTAACCTCTGAATCGGGATTGCCCGATCCGCCATGCATCACCAGCGGAATCCCGACCGCGCGCTTTATCTCGCCCAGAAGGTCAAGATCCAGCTTTGGCTTCATCCCGGCCGGATACAGTCCGTGTGACGTGCCGATCGCCACAGCCAACGAGTCGCACCCCGTCGACTCCACAAAGCGCCTGGCATCTGCCGGCTTTGTGAACATGATGGTCTTGTTGCCATCTTTCGACTGGTACTCCATCTGGCCGATCGTTCCCAGCTCGCCCTCGACCGACACGCCGGCGTCGTGGGCCGCCTCGACCACCTTGGAGACGCTTGCGACGTTGTCGTCAAACGGCAGCGCGCTGGCGTCCAGCATCACGGAAGTGAAGCCGTGGTGCATGGCGATCATCACCTGTTCGAACGTCGCGCCATGGTCGAGATGGACGGCCATTGGCAGTTTCGTCGAGTTTGCGGCGGCGATGAACCCCGCAACCGCGGCCGTCCCGATATGGGCCAGTTCGGCAGGATGGATGGCCACGATCCACGGCGCCTGGTCCTGCTCGCACGCCCGCAAGACGGCGTTGAACATCGACCCAGATGAAATGTTGTAGGCAGGTATGGCGAAGTTCTCTCGGTTCGCCATGTCGAGCAGTACCTTTCCGGTAACCAACATGAGTTTGTTCCTTTCTTATTTGGATGGTTCAGTTCTTCACGGCACCGGCGGTCATTCCGCCAATGAAATACCGCTGGAAGAATAGGAAGAGGATGAGAACGGGCAGGCAACCAAGAATCGACATGGCCATCATCTGGTTCCACTCATAGTTGTGCTGTCCCATCAGCAGTTGGATGCCGATCGGCACTGTCCGCATGTTGTTCGTCTTTGTCAGCGTGAGGGCAAACAGGAACTCGTTCCAAGCCTGCATGAATGTGTATATGGCAACCGACACGAGCCCGGGTATCGAAACAGGCACAATGACCTGCCACAGCGCCTTGAAGCGGTTCGCGCCATCGATCATCACCGCTTCGTCCAGAGCCCGCGGAATTGTATTGAAGTAGCCCGTCAGCATCAGTATCGCGTACGGCAAGGTGAACACCATGTATGTGAGAATCAACGCCCAGTACGTGTTGTACAGCCCGAGTGCGACGATCAGGCCGAAATATGGGATCAAAAGGGTGATAGGGGGAATGGCCTGGACCGAAATGATTAAGGTGTTGAGCACACGCTTCCCGCGGAACTCCCAGCGGCTGAAGGCGTACGCGCCCATTATGCCGACGAACAGCGTCCCCGCGGTGACCGACAACGCGACGAGATACGAGTTCAGGAAGAACCGAACCTTTTCCGGATCCGTGAATATCGCGGCGTACGCGGTCCACGACATGTCCGATTCGAATAGGTGCGGCGGATAGGCGAATATCTGGGTATTTGGCTTGAAGGAGCTTGACACCATCCACACCACCGGCAGACCCGCGAAACAGGCGCCGGCAATCAGGGCAATCATCACCCCTGTCTTTTGTGCTAGCTTCTTCGGCTTCATGTCAGTCCCCCGCCCGCTGCGTCCTGGCATAAACCACAGCCAAAGCGGCCGAAATGATCAAGACGACCACCCCGGATGTCGAGGCCATCGAAAACTGGTACTGGTTGAACGCCAGCTTGTACGTGTAGGTTGACAACATCTCGGTGGAGTGAATTGGCCCGCCGCCGGTCGTCATCCAGATCAGGGGGAACTGTTGCATCGTCCATATGAGGTCCAAGGTTCCAAGGGACAGCAAGATGGGGCGCATCTGCGGAAGCGTGATGTTCCAGAACTGCTGCCAGGGGGACGCGCCGTCAACCATCGCGGCTTCGTAAAGCTCGTCCGGGATTCCCTGCATCGTCGCCAGCATTGAAATCATGTAAAACGGGTAGCCTGCCCAGACGTTGATCAGGAGCAGCGCCAGCATCGCGGTTTGTGTGGTACCCAGCCAGGCGATGGGCTGGTGGATGAGGCCCACTTGTCGCAACAAGTAGTTCAGCACGCCCGACGGGTCAAGGATTAGCCGCCACAGTATGGCGATGATTGCGGCGGTGAAGACCCATGGCAGCACATAGATGACCCGGAAGAACGCCCGGGTGAAGGTCGATATCATCTTTGAGTTCAGCAGCAGCGCGAACACCATTCCGAGAACCATGTGGATGGCGACTGATCCCACTGTGAAAACGAATGTGTTCCACAAAGCCTCGTGGAACACGGGGTCCTTCAGTACTTTGAAGTAGTTTGCCACCCCGACAAACACTGACTCCTTCGTCATGATCACGTTGCTCATGAACGAGTACCCAATCACCAAGACGATGGGCACGAGCATCAGGATGCACATCAGCAGGAGGGTGGGCGACAGGTAGGCCACGGGTGTAACGCGGTCTAGTAGGCGTCTTTTGGTGGACACGGCCACCCTTCTTCGTGTGGGACGGCAGGAGGGTGCGCGGACTATCGAGCCCGCGCACCCCCTGTGGACCTATCTATGAGGTGCCAAAGGATGGCGCCCAGGCTGCCTGAATGTTCGTCAGCGTCTGGTCAAGGCTCTGGCCTTGATCGAGCGCCTTCTGGAATTCAGTGTCGAACGATTGCATCAGCGCGGTTGCAGTTGGAAGACCCTGGAACTCGTTGATCGGGGTCTGCTGCTGGTAGAGCTGATAGGCCTCCTGGAACACCGGGTCGGCCGTCGAATAGTCTGGCTGCGCCTGCTTGTTGTTCGGGAAAGCATTGGCCAGTTCCGCCAACTTCGCGTTGTTCTGGGCATTCATAAGGAACTGCACGAGCTTCCACGCCTCGGCCGGATGCTGTGAGTTCTGCGACACACCGATTCCCCATGACGCGTATGGGATTCCACGGGTTCCCGTGTAGCCATCAGCGGCCGGGATCGGAATGACTGAGAAGTTCAGGTTTGGATTGGCCTGGCGGATCATTGTGATATGCGCCAGGGAGTCAATCATCATTGCGACTCGGCCATTGGTGAAGTTGTTCACCTTGTCTTGTTCCTGAAGAGACAGAGCACCTGGCACGATGACTTGGTCGTTGTACATCTGCTGGATGAACTGCAGCGCGCTCATGATGTCGGCGTTGCCGGCGATGTTCGGCTGGCCGTTCTTCATCATCGACCCGCCTGACGCCCAGACCCAGCTCATGACGTCGTTCTGGATACCGTTGGCGGTGTCCAGGCCAAGCGGCAAGACCCAGCCGTAAACGTTGTTGCTTGCATTGGTCACTTGTTTGGCGTCGGCAGCGAACTCTGTTCTCGTGCTGGGAGGTGTGGTTATGCCAGCCGCGCTGAGCAGGTCGTTGTTGACAAACATTGGGTAGACGAAGTTGACCGTCGGGATCATATAGGTCGAACCATTGATGTCCACGGTTGAACCAAGCTGCGACGGGTCGAAGCCGGCCTGGGTCATCAGGTCAGACAGGTTCGCGAGCGCACCCTGCTTGACGAGATCTGATACCCACGCACCGTCCAGGCCAACGACGTCTGACAACGTCCCCGCGGCGGCTCCTGCCACAACCTGCTGCTGAGTGTCGGCATACGGGCCCGACAGCAGATCTACTTTGATACCAGGGTTTTCGGACTCAAACTGATCCATTAGCGACCGGAGCGCGCCTGAGGGCAGCTCGGGTTCCCACCATTGGACGAACTCCAGCGTCACCGTTCCTCCTGAGGACGATGTGGCGCCCGGTTGAGTCGCCGTTCCGCAGGCAGTCAGCATGGTAGCAAGGGCGACCGCTGCTGCCAATCCTGCAATTTTCTTTGTGTGCATTGTTGTTTCTCCTACTCGGTTGGAGTGCCTAGTCTCATTCTTCCGTAAGTATTCGGTGGTGTCAAGGTATCGTTTGGTTACGTTTTGGTATCGCTCGCTTCCAATGGGCTCAAGTCACTATGCTGGCAGCATGCTTCCTGCAGAGCGTCGGCGTCGTCTAGTCAGCATAATCGTGGCTCACGGGTCAGCTCTCACTGCGCAGCTGGCCTCCTCCCTTGGCGTGTCCGAGGTAACCATCCGCAGTGACCTGGCCTACCTTGAACGCACAGGGTCGGTTCGGCGGACCCACGGTGGCGCGGTCGCCACCACCCAAGGTGAGCTGATCGCGAACTTTGCCACGCGAGCGGTGCTCAACTGGGACGCCAAACTGCGCATCGCCAGAGCGGCCGCCGCCCTCATCAGGCCCGGCGAGGCGATCATCGTTGACGCCGGCACGACCACGTATGCGCTGGCCCAGGCCGTCAAGCCGAATCTGGGGATCACGGTCTTCACCCACGGCATCAATGTCGCACAGCAGTTTGCCTCGCTGGGTGACTGCGACGTCTTTGTGCTTGGTGGCGTCCTCAGCAGCGACAACGCGGAAACCATCGACGACGGCCACGACCACCGCCTTGACGACGTCGTCGCCCACTACGCCTTTCTGGGCGCCGGGGCCGTCGACGCGGACTTCGACGTGACCGAAGCCAGCTTTGGTCTCGTCACATCAAAGCGCAACATGGCGCGAGCCGCCCGGCGCAAGGTGCTGCTGGCCGACTCCTCCAAGTGGTCAATCAGGTCTCACGTCAAAGCCATGCCGCTGGCGTCTTTCGACATCGTCATCACAGACGACGACCTGCCCAAAAAGGATCAATCCCGAATCCGCGACCTGGGCATCGACCTGCGGCTTGTTTAGGCGGGAGCCACAACCAGGCTCAAGACGATTATCGCCAGCCCGGCCAGACCGGTCACCGCCGCGTCCACGTACCGGCCGCGCAGAGCCAACAAACCGACGACGCGCTCCGGCAGCACGAGGCGCATGAGGGCGGCCAGGCCTGTCGCCCCGCCGATCACCATGGAGCCCCGGCGCCAATGGTCGGTGACTATCAGCGCAACGCCCACGGCAAAGCAGATGAGCACCACCAGCAGCGGCCACTGCCGGTACAAAGCCCGTGGCCAGCCGCGCACGAAGCGCATCCACCGAGCACCCATATCAGGCCTGGTCGACCACGTTTGCCAACAGCATCGCCCGGGTCATCGGGCCGACACCGCCCGGGTTCGGCGTCAGGTAACCGGCCACTTCCGCGACGCCCGGATCGACATCGCCGACGGGCTTGCCGTCCACCCTCGTAACCCCGACGTCGACGACAACCGCCCCCGGCTTGACCATGTCGGGCGTCAGCAAATGGGGCTTCCCGATGGCCATGACGACGACGTCGGCGGCCCGCGTATGGGCGGCCAGATCGCGAGTCGCCGAATGGCATTGCGTGACCGTGGCGTCAATGCCGCGCCGGCTCAACAGCAGGGCCAGGGGACGCCCGACGGTCACGCCGCGTCCGACAACCACCACCTCGGCGCCCTTCAGGCCGATGCCGTAGCGCGACGCCAGCTCGACGATCCCCCGCGGCGTGCACGGCAGGATGCCCGGCGCGCCGGTCGCCAGGCGTCCCAGGTTGACCGGCGTCAAGCCGTCAACATCCTTGTCGGGGTTGACCATGGCCAGCATGGCGTCCTCGTTGATGGCGGGCGGCAGCGGCAGTTGGACGATGAACCCGGTGCAGGCCGGGTCGGCGTTCAAGGCGGCGATCTGCCGGGCAATCTGGGCCTGGCTGGCGTCGGCGGGCAGTTTCACCTGGATGGATTCGATGCCCACCTCGGCGCAGTCGCGGTGCTTGCCGGCGACGTAGATGGCTGAGGCCGGGTCGTCCCCCACCAAGACGGTGCCGAGCCCCAAGCTCACACCTTTGGCCTTGAGGTCGGCCACTCGGGCCGCCAGTTCGGACTTGATCGCGGCGGCTGTTGCTTTGCCGTCCAAACGCACTGCTGTCATGCATCCAAGCCTACCGGCAAGCCCGGTCATCCATCGATCACAACGGTCACCCTCTGGTGAAGCAGGTATGGCGTGAGGTCACCGATGTCGCCGACCGATACGGCGACGCTCATGACGGCCGTGCCGTCAAGCTGGGACTGCGGCGGGAAAACGACCCAGCCGCTGAAAGACGAGACCACATCGTCGGCATCTTCAAGACCCGGCAGGCCGAACAGCATCACGTGGCATCCGCCTGGCAGGGGCGCCGAGGGCAGCTGGCCGGGCGCCAGTCTCAGCGCCACCAACGCGGTGCCCGGTGGCAGCGTCGGTTGGCCGAAGTCACCAGCGGCCAGCAGGGAGCCCACGCTCAACGTGTGCAACGCCCGCGACCCGACCACCAGGCCACGATCGGCCAGCGGAATTGTCGGCACACCCGCCGCGGTGACTTCGGCCACCCCGAGATCGCCAGGCTGGATGACTTCACCCTGAAGCACCGGCTGGGCGACCACGATCACCGGCTGGCCGTGGCTGACTTGGGCGAAGCCGTAGGCAGTGCCCAGACCGCCCAGGCAGGCCACCAAGACGACGATGGCGGCCAGAAGCGACACAGACTGGCGTTTCGGCAGCGGTTGGTTGGCTGGAAGCCACGATATGGACATGACGCCCCCTCTCGTCACCCATCCTGTCATGTCGCCGCGCCCGGTGGAAGGGGGCTGTGGATAAGTGTCAGCCCCGAGCGGGCGGCGTCGGCGGGCGGGGCGGGGTCGGCGGGCGGGGCGGGGCGGGCTGTGGTGGCGGCACCGGCTGGCTTGGATCGGCCCCCAGCGCCACCACCCCGCCGGACCGTCCGGCCAGCACCAAGCCCGTGATCAGGCCGGCGAAGCCGAAAAGGGTGACCGCCAAGAGCACCATCGGGCCAAGACGCGGACCCAGCCCAACCAGCCGCAGCGTGCCGAAGTCGCCGATGCTGAGAGCCGCCAGCCCGGTCATCACCAAACCGGCGATTATCCCCGTCGCACCGCCGATCAGCCCCCCGACGTCGATTCGCACCGGTTCACCCGTCACCTTGGCCGCCGTGGTTTGTGCCCGCAGCGACACCCAGGCGCCGACCACGCCGGCCGCCACCGGGGCGGCCAGCCAGACCAGCATGAAGGGCGACGGCGCCCCGGCCTGGGGCACCACGCCGAACACCGGCAAGGACGGCAGGATCCCGACGTTCACCGCCGCCGGCGAGACAACCGTCCCGGCACCCAGGCCGACACCGGCCCCGACCAGCCAGGACGTGCACCACAGCAGAAAATTCGGCAACCAGAGCACCTGCAGGATCGCCAGCAGCACGGCACCAAGCGTCCCCGGGATCAGCGCGTCCTGCAGCGCCCCAACCCGGTCGCGGGACGTCAAAAGGGCGATGCACAGCACCAGTGCCGCGAAGGCCACCAACACCCCGATGGCCGCACCCAGGGCCCGCGGCAGCGCGCGCACCCAGGCAGGCGTGGCCTGGCGCCAGGGGATCTGCCAGCCGAACAGCGGTGCCGCACCCGACCAGCCGATGACCAGGCCCACCGCCAGGCCACCGATCACCGTCCGTCCGACCGACTCCGGCTGCACTAGCAGCGTGACCACCGCGATGACCACCGCATACGCCACCGCGACCGTCCCCGCCACAAGCGCCAGGCGCCGCGTCGACGCGCCCGGCGAGGTGGCGAAGCCGTGACGCAGCGCCACCCGGGTGACGCCGAAACCGACTGCCACCACCACCAACGTCAAACCCAGGGGGACGACCGAGATGACAACCCCCTCCAGGGTCATCGGCGCGCCGTGGGCCAGTAGAAGCAATCTGACGGCCAGGTCGGTGGGGCCGCTCAACGGCTGGGCGGTGTCGGACAGCCAGCCGATCATCGGCAGGCAAAGGCAGATCAGGGCATCCACGACAACCGACACCACAACCCCGGCCACGGCCGCCACGGGCCACGGTGCCAGGCGACGCCAGATCACCCGCGCCGGCCGGCCGGGGTTGGTCCGTCCTCTCAATGCCATGCGGCTATCCTGCCATGAGCCGCAACGTCAGCGCGGCTTGGCGCGGCGTCATTGTGAAACCACCCGCCCAATCGCCGCATTTCCAGGTGATCGAATCGACCGACTCGGCTGTGACCGGGCACCCCATGCCGCCCAGATTGGCCTTGAGGTAGGCATAGACGGTCGCGCCGTCCCCGCCGTCGAAGACGACCGTCACAAGCTGCGACAGGTTGGTCGAACTGGCCGGTGTGAGACCCGCCGGGATGGAGAAGCCGGTCGGCGCGAAACTGAAGCCGGCGTCCGTCAGCAACACGCCGCCCGGCGGGGCCGTCACCACCGGGCCCGGCGACGGCATGGTCGACGAGTTGGCCATGGGCATGGCCGAACACCCTGCCAGCGCCCAACCAGCCACCATCAGCGCGACCCACGCCCGCCGCGACATCAAATCCAGCCCTTGCGGCGGAAGACGATGAACAGCGCCACCACCGGGACGGCGATCAGCGCCCCCGCCAGCCACAACCCCGCCGGTGCGCCGAACCCGAAATAAGGCACGTTCATTCCGAAGAAACCCGTCACCAAGGTGGGCACAGCGATTATCGCGGCCCAGCCGGCCAGCAGCTTCATGGCCTCGTTCATGCGGTTATCGTTGAGCGCCAGGTTCGTCTCGAAGACGGACGACACCAGGTCGCGCAGATTGTCCAGCCATTCAGTGGCCCGCAGCGTGTGATCGGTCAGATCCTCGTAGTAGGCCAGCAGTTCGGTTGTCCAACGGCGCTCGACGGAACCCGTCCTCATGAGAGCGGCCACCACGTCCCGCATCGGGGGAATGACGCGCCGCAGGTCCACCAGTTCCCGGCGCACCGTGAAGGTTCGCTGCTGCAGCGCCTTGAGATCGGCGCGGTCGGCAAAGGCCTGGTCGATCAGCTCTTCGGCGTCGTCATCCAGGCCCTGCAGCACATCGAACTGCTCGTCGACCGCCTCGTCGAGAAGGCCCTGCAGCAGGCCGTCGACCCCAAAACCGGCCAGCTTCGGGTCTTCCTGCCAGCGCGTTGTGACCGAGGCCATGTTGAACCGGTCGTCCATCCGCACCGTCAGCAGGCACTTCCGCAAGGCATAGGCGCTGACGCGCGTCAGTTGGACGCGGCTGGCCACCGCGTCGCGCGGGCCCAGGCTCGCCCCATACATGGTGACGAACATGTAGCTGTCGAAGTGGGCAGCTTTGGGGCGCTCGTTTGGCGTCAACGAATCTTCCAACGAGTGGGGGTCCAGGTGCAGGGCCTCACCGATGCGGGCGACTTCGGCCCCATCGACGCCGCACAGGTCCACCCAGACGAGCAGGTCCGGGTCGGCGATCAACTCGGCGAGCGTGTCCTGGCTGACGGATCGATCGACCGGCTCGCCGCCGCGCCATGCCAAACCCGTGATACTCACCCCGACAACTTTAGTGCGATGCGATCGAGACTATGCTGATTGGTGTTCCCAACAGGAGGTTGACATGGCTAAGCGTCTATATCGCTCAAGCAGCAACAAGGTCATCGGCGGCGTCTGCGGCGGTTTCGCCGAGTTTTTGGGTGTCGACGCCACCTGGGTGCGCCTTGTGGCGGCCATCCTGGCCGTCATCGGTGGCACCGGCGTGGTCCTTTACGTCGCGTTGTGGCTGTTCCTGCCGGAGGACTCGACCGGCGACATCGGCCTCGACGGCGTCTTCGACTTCTACCAGTCGCACCGCGACCGCCCCAGCGCCCGCCCATAGGAGACCCAGGTCACTCCCATTCGATCGTCGCCGGCGGCTTGCTGGTGACGTCCAGCACCACCCGGTTGATCTGTCGGCACTCGTTCGTGATGCGCGTGCTGATGCGCTCAAGCACATCGTAGGGCAGGCGGGCCCAGTCGGCCGTCATGGCGTCGTCGCTGGTGACGGGGCGCAGCACCACCGGGTAGCCGTAGGTGCGTCCGTCCCCCTGAACGCCGACTGAGCGGACGTCGGCGAGCAGCACCACCGGGAACTGCCAGATGCCGCGGTCCAGGCCGGCGGCGGCCGTCTCCTCGCGAACGATCGCGTCGGCGGCCCGCAGCAGATCGAGCCGTTCCCGCGTCACCGCCCCGACGATGCGGATGCCCAGGCCCGGCCCCGGGAATGGCTGGCGCCAGACCATCGCCGGCGGCAAGCCGATTGCCTCGCCGACGGCTCGCACCTCGTCCTTGAACAGGGCGCGCAGCGGCTCGATCAGCTTGAACGCCATGTCGTCGGGCAGACCGCCCACGTTGTGATGGCTCTTGATTGTGGCCGCCCCGTCGCCGCCCCCCGACTCGACGACATCCGGATACAGCGTGCCCTGCGCCAGAAAGTCGATGCCACGCTCGCCGGCGATGGTGCGGGCGGCGTCCTCGAAGACACGGATGAACTCCCGGCCGATGATCTTGCGTTTGGCCTCCGGGTCGGCCACGCCCTCCAGCGCGGCCAGGAACCGGTCCCGCTCGTCGCGGACCACCAGATCGACGCCGGTGGCCGCCACGAAGTCCTGCTTGACCTGCTCGGCCTCGCCGGCCCGCAGCAGGCCGTGATCGACGAAGACGCATGTCAGTTGCGCTCCGATGGCCAGCTGCAGCAGGCCCGCCGCGACCGCCGAATCGACCCCGCCCGACAGGGCACAAAGCACCCGTCCGGGCCCCACCGCTTCCTTGATCGACGCGACCTGGGCGGCCACGATGTTGCCGGGCGTCCAGGTGGGACGAAGCCCCGCGATGTCGTACAGGAAGTGCTCCAGAACGGCCTGACCGTGCTCGGTGTGGGCCACCTCCGGGTGCCATTGGACGCCCGCCAGGCGGGCGGCGTCGTCCTCGAACGCGGCCACCGGGCTGCCGTCGCAATGCGCCAGCGTGGTGAAGCCGACCGGCGCCTGGGCCACCGAATCGCCGTGGCTCATCCATACCGACATGGATGCGGGCAAGCCGGACAGCAGCTTGCCCGGGGCGTCCACCGTCAAGGCGGTGCGGCCGAACTCCGATACGCCGGTGGGCGTCACCAGCCCGCCGAGCGCCCGCGTCATGGCCTGGAAGCCGTAGCAGATGCCGAGCACCGGTATGCCCGCCTCAAACAGGGCGGCGTCCACCTGCGGGGCGCCCTCGCCATAGACGCTCTGCGGGCCGCCCGACAAGATGATGGCGGCGGGGTTTTTGGCGATGACTTCGGCCACCGGCAGGGTGTGCGGCACGATCTCGGAGTAGACGTGGGCCTCGCGCACCCGCCGGGCGATCAACTGGGCATATTGGGCACCGAAATCGACAACAAGGACGGTTGGTTGGCTCATGAACAGGTATTTTAGCGGCTGACGAACCGCCTGGACGGTAGAATTGGTTAACTCACCACTGAAAGAAGTGCCATGACCTACCGCCCAGAAACCCTCGCCGTCCACGCCGGCCAAGAGACCGCCGACCCGACGACCAAGTCGCGGGCCGTGCCGATTTATCAGACCACCAGCTTCGTGTTCGACTCGCCCGAATCGGCCGCCGACATTTTCGCGCTGCGCCAGCCGGGCAACATCTATGGCCGCATCATGAACCCGACGACGGACATCTTCGAGGCTCGCGTCAACGCCCTCGAAGGCGGTGTCGGGGCGATGGCCACCGCCTCGGGCGCCGCGGCCGTCACCTACGCCGCGCTCAACCTGACCTATGCCGGCGACAACATCGTCGCCCTGTCGACGCTTTATGGCGGCACCTTCGCGCTGTTCGCCAACACGCTGGCCCAGTTCGGCATTGAGGGCCGCTTCGTCGATCCGGCCAAGCCCGAGGACCTCGCCAAGCACGTCGATGCCCACACCAAGTTCGTCTTTGGCGAGACGATCTGCAACCCGGCGGCCAACATCATCGATCTTGACGCCTGGTCGGCCGCCGCCCACGCCCTGGGCTTGCCGTTCATCGTCGACAACACCGTGGCGACGCCCTACCTGTGCCGGGTCTTCGATCACGGCGTCGATGTGGCCGTCCATTCCGCCACCAAGTACATGTGCGGGCACGGCACGACGCTGGCCGGCGTCATCGTCGATTCGGGGAACTTCGATTGGGCGGCCCACGCCGACCGCTTCCCCGGG
>Ga0123354_10010953_pt1 | contig 13992 bp, 7 predicted proteins | sample TergutLab28metaG_2_FD_97872 | JGI IMG/M metagenome (GOLD analysis project Ga0123354, IMG submission 97872) | Labiotermes labralis P4 segment gut microbial communities from Petit-Saut dam, French Guiana - Lab288 P4 | ecosystem: Host-associated > Arthropoda: Insects > Digestive system > Gut ... | reverse complement strand
GGACTGGATTGGGCTGGCCCAGGATAGAGATAGGTGGCGGACGCTTGTGAGTGCGGTAATGAACCTTCGGGTTCCGTGAAATGCGGGGAATTTCTTGACTAGCTGCAAACCAGTTAGCTGCTCTGCACCATGGAGTAAGTAAGTAAGTGAAAACTATTTTTAACATCGTTTATTATTGTCTACGTATTATTTTATTTTTACCCAATTTAATATTTCGACTTCGATTTGAAGTCTTTCAACCACAGAGATTGCTGTTATTTTTCTGCATATTTCTGTGGGAAATGAAACTCCAGTCAAAGCAAAGTTAACCTGATTATGAAAATAGGCCGTGGAGCAAACTGATACAACTACGTAAGTAATTTAATGTGTTGTATCAGAGGCTTCGTCGTCTGTGCTTGCTTATGCTGAGAATGAACAAACGGAGGAATGTGATGCTGCTGCTTAACCAAAGAACGAATCACCATCAGAAAACTTCTCACCAGTTTTCTGATGCCGACCCGAATTATTCATTAAGTGAAGATTGTTATCCAGACACTTCTGATAACAAGAGCTCTTCATTTGATGAGATCAACAAAGTATAGATTTTGATGTTTTTCTGACCATGCATCACAGTGTAATCTTATTAATTAACCAAAATAATGCACAAAATCTTGTTTTATAATAAGTTTATTATATACCTCTACATGTTTCGAGCCCTATGTGCTCATCATCAGGAGGTCAAAATTGTATTATGCAGCATCTGGTATCTTCACACCCGTAGGTGGCCGTCCGGTGCGCAGGTTGAGAGATTCGACCACAGAGAAAGAAAACAGGAAGCCGAAGAGCAAAAAAAAAAAAAATACAGAGCCGTGACATCCGAATGGGAAAGAGATAAAACTAAATGGCTACTAAAAACACAACACGCATTCAGAACTTTTAAAAAAAGGTACTGAAATACCTGAACGGAAGATACGTCCCTCTTGTGGGGCTACTTGTGGACTGAAAAGTTTTTGTCAGTTTTCCGAACAGGAAAGAGTTGATATTTCCCAAAGATAGTGGTCTCTGGGAGGTAGCAATGCTCAAAGAATTCTGAGTTTAAATGTGTTAGTGTCACTTCAAGGAAGACTAGAAAGTCTTTGAAGCTGTTTCAGAATTTGCAACTAAAAAAAAACTTATTTTCATTTTTAACCATTTCCATACGAAAATGTGATGATACTCTTCGGTTCTTAAGAAACATTAAAATCTACCACACGCCATTCACCTTTTTGCAACGGACTCAAATTTGAACAAGAATGATTTCAAGTCATTGGCCTTAGTTTAGTTACATTCTTAACAAACGTTTATGTTTCCATGTTTGTTTGACAGCAAGAATTTTATTTGATTTTTAATAAAAAATTTTCTTAAGAAAAGGGGTTTCATTTTTAAGAATCCTCACTTAAGTCACAAGTGAGAACCTAGACTTATAAGTAATTATGTGAACAATAGTGGTACAACTCAAAACAGGTAAATTTGGCTAAAATCTTAGCAGGGGGTTGTTAAACACAAGCAGCCCATACAAATGTCAACTGTAGGTGACGAAAAACAAAAGACAAATTCGTTACGCCCAAGGCATTGCCAAAAGATTAAGATGAAGTCATATTTTCTTTTACTCATTTCTAAAAATACGGGGTTTTTTAATTGTGCCACAGTTGCATTCAGTGAGCGATATATGCGCCCGCAATTTAAGCTGCTGTAAACACCATGTTCATGGGCTGGCTACGGGCCTCGGTAAAATTTAAAAGAATCTTAAATTTTGAGACTTAAACTTGATTCACTGAGCTCAAGATACATTTTAGTATCGTGCCTTTTTGAAAGTGTTAATGAACAACACGGGTCAATACAAGGTTGGGAATTTATTATCCGAAATGGAAGTTGCTGGTTTTAAAAAAGGCCCTGCCATATAATTTACAGTAAAACTGTACATCATTACGTCGCTGGTATGCTGTAGGTGGCACTGCTGTATGTACATTAGCAGTACATTTCAACGCCACTTGTAGGTTTCACCCACATCTTTGTGTAGGTATTTATACAGGCGTATCTTTATACTGAAATTGGCAATATAAATTTAGATCAAATATTTCGTTACACCCATGTAACACGCTCTGTGTCATACCCCAGAAGAGAACAGTCCAAATTCTCCCTGATGTAGCATGAACGTGCGCGTTGCTGCCTCTTCAATATCACCTCTTATGTTGTGTTCTCAACCAAAACTGATGTGTCCTGTTGTTCAATAGCGCCGAGGTAGCGAAGTTTAATCTCGTGTCTGGTATTTCCGAACCCCACACAATTCTTCTCCCCTCCCCCTTCCGCGTGTCTTCGGCAAAGTTTCTTAAGAGAGTTTGAATATTGGTGGTTCTGTTTTGATGTCCAGCAAGCCGGTGATTGAAATTCAAAGGGTAAATTTCCTGTTGACCGAGCTGAATAGCAATAAGATCGATTCGGCGTTCCGTTCTCTTTCTGGAAGGTCACGCATATACGGGGAACACATTGAAATTAAACTGATATATTTGCCCAAAATGGAGGCACCAACAGTGCATTCAAGCATCCATTCGTTGTCATGTAATGAAATATATGCTCGTAAAACCTATATTGTCCCAAATATTCGTTGCTAAAGCACGCAAATAAGCCCTCTAACACTTAGTAGTTACGTTTGCACGTACCTCAAGGTTTAAGATTCACACCGGCTGTGCTCATTGCACCTGTAAATCTATCTCAGAACGTTGCCGATTATTTTTGTTTACTGCAGTGACTGATTCCTTTCTATGGGCGAGACACGGCGTTTAATTAGAGATACGGCCTAAACATTTCAATATAATTCATCTTAAATTGCCTCTGAACATAAGACTCAGGCTCCGTCCCGGATCATTTCGTTGGGCTATGGCGGTCCACAGTGCACCTTTCGGCCAGGTTGTTGTCCAAGTACTTCGGTTTACTGTCAGTATTATTCCACCATTGCTCCATATTATGCTTCTTTTTAAGATGACAGGTGGACAAACTGACTAACTCTGGGAGCCATCCAAAAACGTAATTCTCTTTCGGGTATTGTGAAGTTTTAGTTAGAATGGTAGGTACTTCTGCTGTGTTCTTTCTAATTGACGCAGCGCAACCATCATTATTTAAAGACCCAGTCCGCACCTCGCAGTAGTTTTTTTCATCTCGGTTATAAACAACCACTCAGTTCATGTTGTATGGGGAAGAAGCCGCTATTTGTTCTGAGATAAATACAAAACACATAACTACAGTGTGGCAGAATGCAAAATTCTTGAATATTAATCCTGCTGATTCATGACCTAACCGGTAGGCTTTAAACGGTTAAATCAGGCTACGCAACAAGATGGTAAAACTGCTTCTTCGTATTCAGAAAACCGCTTGCTTGAATCTCGACCAGATAAATGGCTACATTAATGGTTATTTCGTGATCGTCTGTTACCGGTAAGCAGCATTGACTGATTATTTTGTGCCGGTCTGTTGTCGGTACGCATCAGTTACTGTTTAACTCCTACGAAGTAACTTCGTGGTTTAGAGTCGTATATTTAGATTTAGATTCTCATCCATTTCTGAAGTTAGCTATAGTGTGTGTGTGTGTGTGTGTGTGTGTGTGTGTGTGTGTGTGTGTGTGGCGTGTGTGGCCCCACTAGTCACTGCCATGTTTATAACAGTCATTCCTGGCCCCTATCCTGAGCTACATTAATTCATTTTAACCCCCTTAATGTATTTGATTAGACCATTATTTTGTTCTCATACTGCCCGTCCTGATAATCTTCAAGCTTTTTCCTTTCTTCTCCTTTCCCAACAAATCCCTATATGCGCTCTTCTTCCCTCCATATCTACTACATGTTTCTCAGATCTCATCCCCGCTATTTGATAAAGGTGACGTTATTTGATGAGTGTAATTTATAAGAGTCTTCGTCATTAAATTTTTTCTATCCTCGAGATACTTCTTCCGTTTCAGGTTCATGTACTCTCCTCGCCACCATTTTCCTCAAACACTGCCCATAAGCGTTTTTATCTTCATCTAACGTGCCGTGTGTCTCCGATCAAACTAATAGTAAAACTCCGGTTTTATGTATTATTTTTTGTTTTCAACGAAGAACTGAGGGCACTGAAGATGGCCTAGGAAAAGGCGAAGCACGTGTGCTGCCGACAGAAACAGTAGGTGAAGAAAGGCAGTTTGGTTATCGCGACACCACATTTATAAATTTTTGAGAGAATACGAGAAGACAAAATATTCTGAACGCAATGTTAGCAGCTACTCTCTTAATTTAATTAGCTTTTAATTTATCTACGAATTTTTATTGAATTTGTTAGTGTCCTTAACAACATTTAAAAAAATATTAGCAGCTCGTTTCCAACCATTCTTAATGGAGATCTTACTAGTAAGGTGTTTGCCTCTACAGGCATTACTACACATTTCACTTTAAAAAGTTTATTTAATCCTAGTTTATGGATATGCGGAACTCATTCAATCTCTGACTCGAAACATACATCTGCTTGAAGTTCATTAATCCATGATTTAGTACTGCATCTTTTGCATATATTTCTAATGGTGGACAAAGGAAATGAATCTGCTTATTTGTTAATTAGTTACATTGAAATCCACAACTATAATTTCCCGTACCTTCTTGTACCTATTGAGGTAACCGTAAGAGAAAAATTGAAGGAAATTCAATGGAATATATTCGGTTCAAAGAACTGACATTCCCTTTGTTTCTTTATTCAGAATACATGGCAAAACAGCCGATCATTCTTGTAATAAATCTCCTCCTTCTATAAATACTAGTGAATTTCTTGTCCAGTTTGGAAACTGTAAACTCAAGACGATACTTTATCATGTCCGATGTCTATTACTAAGCATTGTTCGGAGCGAACTTATATTTTTATATTCGGGAAAACTGCTACGAACAGAACTGAGCTACCCCACTTTTACTTATAAGCTGATAACACATGAGAACTTTGTACAAAAGAATTACCTCACCATTGTGCGTACAGTGCTGTTATCTCATATCTATTTTAGAATTCTCTGGCGTCATACGCAACTTGTTTATTGTCCAACACCACCTTTTGTTTACAGAGGTTTAAGGAAGCTATTTATGAAGCAACTCGGATTTCCTATTACTCTCCCCGTGCCGCTGGGTATGTAGCCTGCCGTATTGTGCTGAATTTTTGTTCGGTCAGCGAAGCCTTCTGTATTCCTCCGCTGATCTTGGCTGCCTACGGCTCATTCAGTATTTCATCTCTCGGAACTTCTCCTGTTTTCTCCCAGATTGAACTCTTATTTCTGTTTTTTTTTCGGTCAACGGCCACAATCTGCCGTCTGAAATATTGGAACTGCTGGACAAACGGGGCGTGACAGAAATAAGCGAACCAATAATAATCGAGTATAGTCAATTAATGAACTGGTGTTACTGAAATAGAGCATAAAATTGTATTAACTGTCCCGAAACAGGGTCCGACGGCCGACCCTCCGAGCATGTTAATAATTCTTGGTTTATACCTAATGAATTGATGTGATTACGCCCTGAAGATTATCCATAACAAATCGAAATATCATTGAGGCATGATATTTTAAATATAGTACTGTGTACTTAACTTACTTACTCCATGGAGCAGAGTCCTTCTTGAGAAACTTACCGGTTCTCAACCAGTCAAGAAATTCCCCGCATTTTATGGAACCCGAAGGTTCATTACCGCATTCACAAGTGCTGGCCCCCTGTCCCTATCCTGAGCCAGCTTGATCCACCCCCACATGCCACTTCCTGAAGATCCATTTTAATATTATCATCCCAACTACGTCTGGGTCTCCCAAGTGGTCTCTTTCCCTCAGATGTCCCCAACAAAAACCCTGTATACATCTCTACTCTCCTCCTTGCGTGTTACATTCCCTACCTTTCTCATTCTTCTCGATTTTATCACCCGAACAATACTGGGTGGGCAGTACAGATTATTAAGCACCTCATTGTGTAGTTTTCTCCACTCCCCTGTTACCTCGTCCCTCTTAGGCCCAAATATTCTCAACATCCTGTTCTCGAACACCCTCAGCCTATGTTCCTCCCTGAATGTAAGCGACCAAATTTTACACTCACACAAAACAATGGGGAAAATTTTAGTTCTGTATATCTAATCTTTATATTTTTGGATAGCAAACTGGAAGACAAAAGACTCTGCACCGAATGATAGCAAGCATTCCCTGACTTCAATCTGCTCTTAATTTCTTCCTAAATAAAATTTTTATTTGTCAAGTTTGTTCCCTAAAAGATGAACTCTTCCACTCTTTCAAAGGAACTATTATCCATCTTCATACTGTAACTTCGTCCCACATTCTGATCTCGAGAAATGGCCATGTACTTAGTTTTATCAGCATTTACTTCTAGTGCAATCTCTTTACCATCAACTACTAAAGCTTTTGTGCTTTTCTTTATCGTATGTACGCTTCCTCTCAATACATTAACATCATCAGCATAAACCACAAACTGATGTGTACCATTTAATTTCAAGCCATCCTGGTTTACCTGAACCCTTCCATTGGCGTACTCAAAAGCAAAGTCGAAAAGCAATAGTAGTGTATATTACGATATTTTTGCATTTTGTTGGTTATATTTTATACAACTTTTGGTGAATGCTGGAGATTGAATAACACAAACCCTCTCTGTTGTCATAAATGTGACTGGAAAGTTTTCCCTTTGCACGTCATGAAGGCGTTTGTGGAGTAATGATGTGGCTCCACTCGTTCTTAACCTTGACACTAGATGTCGAAGGGGTAGCTTAGTCATATTACCGACTGAGCTATCATAAAAGAAGGAAATGTTCTAGTATTTGACCGAATATTTGCTTGTGAAAGGGAGCTTCGCTGCAGGGAGTCAGTGAATTAGTTGAGTGCTGTTACCTGTAAATTATTCAGTCTCGCTATGGCTCCTAACCCAACACTCGCCGTCCTGGTCGCTGTCCTGGGATTCGACATTTTATTCGGGAGGGTCCAGTTTTTGGCGCAGACTGTCACGCTGTGGACGGGCCTCACCGTAAGACAGCGCAGTACAAAGCTCATGGTTTTCCATTTCCCTGTCTTTATGCCAGTAGCGTTGTGCTCTTTTATCGCAAACACAACAGAATCGATAAATTTCTGCCTTTTGTAATGCGGCCATTTGTTTTGCGATGTGGATTATCGATTAATATGACATTCTGCGCTTTGCAAATATAAAAAATTCATATTCTTTTGGTTGATGCAATCTTGATTTGTCCCATTTTTTCTACCAATTATTGTCTAAACCCTTGGCATTGTTAGAAGGGCCCATTGTCCTCGTTTCTCATTAAGTGAAACCCTTTCTGCTCTACCTGCCTGTTCCTATTGAACTGCCTGCGCAATCCTATTCCCTTTGTGCTCGGCGCGCTTTCGAATTTTTGCTGTGACGACTATACACGTCCACTGAAAGATAAATTCCGGCTGGATCAAGTGTTTCAGTTGGTCCATTTCTGTTCTCGATGTTTCACAAATTAATAACAATCTCTGTGCGCTCTACAAAACGTGTTTAGCGTTGCCTAGATGCAAGATTCAGAGCTATGCTAGTACGTGCATAAATTTAGTTCACTCTTAGGTGGCTATTAAATTACACGAAAAGAGTAACTGGGTTTAGGTTAACAATTGCTGGCAGATAATGCAAGTCGTGTTAGTTTTGCAGTGCTATAGCGTGTGTTTGCCTGTCCCTAAGTTATCATGGTTATGTAAGATTAAGAGTGTCTTACATTTATTTTTATGTTGCTAGTTCTCAGGTAGTACGAAGTTAAAGATCCGAACATTTTCGTTTTATTGATATTTCGAATTAGGTGATACTGAAAATATCCTTAATTGTTTAGGCGTTGTGACGATGTGTCATTGCCGACGTCCGGAGGACACGTGGTGTCACCGTCGTGAAGCATCAAACAGTCCAGGCGACACAGCCTAATGTCCGAGCAGAACTGAGTTATAAAGAGTACCGCTGTGAGAACCTCAAATGTCTGACAAATACTTTTCCGTCAGCCTTTTTCCCATCGCAGGAAGTGTGCATCCTTTGAAGCATATTTGTCGCCTTCATGCAGCGCCGAGATTTAGAAGGCATGGCGCCATATTTTTGTCATTTGCCTTTTGCAATTCCTCTCATCTCAAAGTGACAGCTACATCCAAACCACAATCATAAATACTTAAACAATACAGCACTAGAACGAGAAGACATAATTTGCACTACATTTAGAGTTTTGTCGTAGAGAGATTAGAGGTATGCTTTGGCCCTAATTATCTAATGGCAATGGCTGCGTCTGAAGATAACTGTACTAATGATAACAGAATACTTTAGTCAGGGTTACGTTGTGGCAGTGTTGCGCGCGATTTTCCCACATGAAACGATGAGAATTATGAAATATGAGCCTTTATGAGGTCTTTAGTAGCATGTAGACGAATCGTGAAGCATCGAAGATTTTAATTATCTCCTTCAGTGTGGCTGCCTTTAGCACCAAGATCTGATATTCTTTACACAAGCATAAAAGTGACAACGTTATAACAGGGAAGAGCGACTTTCTCGGAACACAGTAAATATATGAGAGCGTTCTGCATCTCTAAATGACTGCAGACATAACCTCTCGTCTTTCTAGCCTGTGGGATAATGGCGACAAACTTGCCTCGCGTGTCCTTCTCAGAACAAAGCACAAACCGACTGATTTTTGTAATGAGAAGGTATTGTGAATCTTATGCGTATTGGACCGTGCATCATCTTGATATTTGAATAAAGGTTGACCAACTAGATGACACTTGCTTTATTATATATTGCTCAACATGGTTCAGCCTACACAACACAACAAGTACTCGCTAGCTCCTGAAGATGGACGTATTAACGTCTGAGACATGTTGAGCAATATATAATAAAGCAAGTGTCATCTAGCTGGTAAATCTTTATTCAAATAACAAAAAGAAGGTATTGTGTTCACTGCGCCGTACGAACCAATACTGAAGTTAAGCTACTGCGCACCACTTTAGTAGTAAAACCGACATTCTTTTCAAATCATAGTTCTCATAATGGCACAAGATTTACTTGGAGATCTTTACATCGGTTCGTACCGTTTTGCTCCCAGCGGTGTATTTTTAGATTGCTGATTGATTGGCGTGTAGGGAACTGTGTTTACGCCTGCGAGTTGTATGTTCAGTCCACCCGCCACGCTCGTGTGCACAGCAAGTTTGCCAACATAGCCAGTCTTGTTGACGGAGGGATATCAGATCTGTCGACGCACCCTCTCCTTGTCTGTCACGAGAATTGTTTCTTATTAGCTAGTTTATTGAACCAAAGAGTGTTAGAGGCAGAATAAATGTAAAACGTGACCTACAAAGGGTATGGAAGGAACCGACAGCAGTCAACGGTAAGAACTGTAACACTAGATACATCTAGTGCCCACATTAATTATGAGTGGAGCTTTATTTCCAGTTCCTCGTAATAGTCTTTATAGTGTCATTTTCTTGAAAATGAGAGGCTCTACGAATTCAGTGTCTCAATAAGGACAAATGACTATGGGGACAAGATTGCAAACCATCATGTCCCAAATAAAGCAAAGGTAACGCAAACCCATTACGGACCTGGACACTCCCTGAGGGTTCCAGGAGGTCGAGGCTCCCAAATTTCAATACAACGGCATATGAAGGTAGTAAGTTTGTCAGCCCTACGCAACGGCCATCTTTATCACCCAGGAAATATTCCTGGTAGTCATTTCTGTTAGAGGCTGAATCGAACCCTGGACCATAGTGCGGTCGGAAGGATTATGTCAAAAAAATTCCAGTGACACCAGCAGGAATCGAACCCGAGACCTTCCGGCTTGTAGCGCAGTGCCTCAACCAACTGCGCTCCCGCGTGCCTTGTGTTAAATAAGTGTCTGGATAAAACTAATTGGCTACTTCTGCAACAGAAAAATGAATGCACTTTCCGAGATACAAACAAAAAGTTATGGTTTGAAAATATTTTACACACCAATATCTGTGTTTATAAGCATGTATGTCTTTTACTTTGAAACAAGGGAAAGTCATGTTACTTGCCACATACATGAAGAAAAATGAAGGTATAAATTACACGTGTATTACTTTCTAATGCCTGATGGCTTCTTTACACAGAATACCATGTCAGTCCATACGTTTTGGCTGTGATTGCATGTCCAAATTGAGGAAGTTCAAGCATTTCCTGTAACCGAATTTGACTTTTTCTACTGGAAGAATGTTTTTCGCAGAAAACGAGTTGCTCCTGTTGGTAACAGACCTATTGCTGCTGAATGCAGAAACAAGGGCTGTAATTTATATGCAGAACAATTACCGTAAGCTACCCTCTTTTTCTACTAAAGCACAGTTTCCTTTAAAGGTCTCCGATTTCGCTATTTCCTCCTACATACAGCCACCAGTTAGCTCTGATATACTGTAACACCGCTACGTCGACTGTGGTATTCAAGAGCGGATTGAGAAATTTTATGTAAACAGATGTGTTACGTAGCGACGCTGTTGAGAACTACACAGGAAGAAGAGAGGTGCGCTTAGAAAATCCTCTCTCAGTGCAACGTTGTCCACCACAAATGCCAAGCGAACTGCCCTGGTATCGAACCCACATCTCCTTGATGACAGACCGGCCAGTAACAGCCTGAGCCATAGCATGGCAGTGTCCCATAAATAGGAGATTTGCAGTATTAATTATTTTCCCTATGGCTACATTCATACAAACAAGGCTGCAAGTGGCGTATACTGTCAGTATTTCATACAGTTTTCTGGTGCAGGCGTCAATATAGTTCGATTTACGCTTGTTTTAATAATACGACCTTTTGTCTACCGTTATCACGAGAGCTGTAAAAGCATAACCGTGTTATGTTTAACTTTCATATACCGCATTTCACCAAAATTGAAACGTACAAATTCGGAAAGACGGGTAGAAATTCATTTACCCCAAAGCTATGTGTGACTTCCACCTCACCAGTTTTGAATACAATCACAGTAACTTAGGTGGACTGGGTAGCTCAGTCGGTATATCGACTTAGGACTAGGACTTCATCTAACCACTTGAGAAGCGGTCGTAACTTTCTTTCTTTCTTATTGTGACCTCTGTCTACCTGCCGGCTGTAGGTGTAGAGGGTTATGTTGCACCTGATCATGTTCAAGAGTACACACGCGCGCGCGCAGTAGGACTCCTCTGGACGAGGGATCGGCGCGTCGCAGAGAATTATACCCATCAAAACACAACACTCACACGAGAAAAACATCCATGCCCCCAGCGGGATTCGATCCCGCAATCCCAGTAAGCTAGCGGCCGCAGACCCACGCGTTAGAACGCGCGGCGACAGGGATCGGCGTTGATAATATAAGGACACTGAAATGTGGAAACCGCTGTTTGGTTTGAGTGGGAGAATGTAGGGAACACGCACCTGAGAGAGCACAGAACATGCGTCATTTTGGCGAAGATATCGTTTTGAGAAGTCTCCATTACGGACCCAGCATAGGTGACGCAGTGGACTATTGGGACGTTCGTGGTTTGGATGATGGTAGGTGGACAGAATTGGCTTAGGATCTTGCCCGATTATGGGCGGTGTTGATCCTATAGGCTCTGTTGCAGGCAAGACATATGCCTAAACTACTAACGACTCGCCCTAGTATAGGATACGAACAGAAGAAGCTACCCTTGCGTATTGCCAGTGAAATTCTATTCACAATATCGGCTAATAATTTTTAGCAGGTAGAGGTTGGTATAAGAGCCCATATCTACCAGCTGCTGACCTCCTGAACCTGACAACTTCAGTCCCTCGTATCTTCTTTACTTCGCTTTGCCGTTCCAATATGGTTTACAAATTCTGTAGTTGTGCAATGTGTGAGTGAAAGACAACGTGACGCAGTACCTACAGTGTGCCCCATCAACCTGAAACTGTCGTACTTTCCCAGTATATATCACTCATATCAAGGCATGTTTTCGAAAGAAAACTTGTCCTGTTGCCGCCTGCCCACCTCAAACCCCTCATCGATAATCTTTGGATCGAACCCGGGCCTCCGCGGTGAAAGACCAGCGACTAACCGCCTGAGCCGTTTCACAGTCCATTACATATTAAACTGATAAAAAACTTTTAAGTTCATTAGTCCTTTAAAGCCTAGTAGTAACTATATATATATATATATATATATATATATATACGTTCACGTTTAATGCAAAATTGTGCACTTTGTCCATTTTAATATTTAACGCGTATGTGTTCCGTCGGATCTTACAGTGAAATCGGAACTGAGCTTTCAAATGGGAAGCACACTGTTCTGTGTGAGGTACCAACATTGTATGCGTCTATAATGTAGATTCATTTCGATCCTAGAATGGTTAGTATCGTAATTGACGCATATTGACAGTTTCTAAACACTTTGATGTTAAGTTGGGGAATTAATTTAATTAGGGCCGCTCACGGACAGGAAGAATAGTTGGGAAATACTTCCGTTAGAATGGGATCCAAACTTGCTACTTCCACACCAGAATTATACACCAGTGCGTTAAACTTCTGTTATTGTAACGCGACGGAACTTTTTATTTTGTATGCTGAAGTAATGAAGTGATGAGTTACTTCAGGCTGCTCTGTTATAGGAAAGCAGGTTTTTATAAATCACATTATTTTATTTGGATCCGTGACCTGACGTCAAGTGCGCTGTTATCGGCTGCTTGTCACTTGTCTGCAGCAACGATCATTTGCTTTTCGTGAAGTTAATATTACAGTTTTTTAAGGTAACTTACAATAATGATAACATTAATGATCAAGTTCAGTCTTTGGTTTCTTTACGTGCTGACCCAACAGTAGCAGATTCCGGTGGTCGCGCGATTTCTGGGAATGCGGTTTCGAATCCCGCCGGGGGGCATGACTGTGTCTTGTGGCTGTTGTGAGTTGTCAGGTCTCTGCGACGGACTGATCCCTCGTGCAGAGAAGTCCTACCGAGTGTGGTTTGGTATGTGAGTGTGTGTGTGTGAGTGTGTGTGGGTGGTGTGTGTGAGGGTGTGGTGTGTGTGTGTGTGGTGTGTGTGAGTGTGTGTGTGCGTGTGGTGTGTGTGTGTGGTGTGTGTGTCATTGAATGTGATCAGGTGCAACAGTAACCCTCTACAGCTACAATGATTGGGTTGAAAGAGGCCAGAATAAGAAAGACGGATGATGATTCGCGTAGCTGGGTTTTGCAGAAGCTCTAAGAAATCTCCCCCGCTCTTGGTTTAACCCCTGACATCTTCACTATACGACTCGTGTAGACACCTCTCTGTCGTGCATGCAACTAACGAATCCCCTAAGGGTCGTGAAAGTTGAAGAGCACACATTGTGCAATGGAACGTGGCCGTATATTGACCCTTTATGACATTCCGCAGCATCTCCTTTTTTTCTGTTACTCTGGTAATGAATTGCAGTTTCCGATAAAAAGCAACTAATCAATGAATTCTGGAACTGAATATCAAAGTGCATCAGTAAGAAACACGATTAGACTAAGAAGCATTTCTTGTGGGCAGTGGGGCTGAAATTTCACGTGCTTAAATGTCATAGTGCTCAGATGGTCGGTCACTGGTTGCTCGGCTCCATTCATAGATTTGCCACAATGAATGTGTGCTCCAAATGTACGGAAATTGCTTAATTTACAAAATTAATTAATGCCTCAAAAAAGAGATGGTAATTTTTTACAAAAAAGAGAAGGAAATAAACCCCTAAATGTGAATGCTTCGTGCGAAACTGCAGGTAATTCTGCAAGTCAAGAAATTAGTAGATTTTTATGAACTCCATATATTCGTCTTGAATCAAAGGAAAATATCTCTTAAGGTTCAGTTTAGTTATTTTTACATGGCCGTTTCAGGTGCGTTCGCAAATGAACAGCTACTATTGCCTTTGCAAACATCGGTGTGACCCCCCCCCCCCCACACGATGCCCCTTGAGGTCCCTTACGAAGTGACATTATTATTATATATTGCGATTTAATTAATGTTCAGC
>Ga0123354_10010951_pt1 | contig 13992 bp, 5 predicted proteins | sample TergutLab28metaG_2_FD_97872 | JGI IMG/M metagenome (GOLD analysis project Ga0123354, IMG submission 97872) | Labiotermes labralis P4 segment gut microbial communities from Petit-Saut dam, French Guiana - Lab288 P4 | ecosystem: Host-associated > Arthropoda: Insects > Digestive system > Gut ... | reverse complement strand
TTTATCTCAGTATTTAACCAACTTGATGCACAAAATTTGTTTCACAATAAGTTTTATTTTATGCCTCTACATGTTTCGAGCACATGTGCTCGAAACATGTAGAGGCATAAAATAAAACTTATTTTGAAACAAATTTTGTGCATCAAGTTGGTTAAATACTGAGATAAATTATGTTTTTAATTTTGAACAAAGTTGTTCATTTTCCGTTATGGTCCTACCTGCGTTTACATAACGGATTAATGGAGATGGGTCCTTTTAATTTAAGTGTCTTATTTACGACACTGTCGATTGTTAAGGTTATACGTATATCCCTGGTAGGTGGATGGATGAGTATGGAGCTTTCGAGGAATGATTCTGACAGGGGAATACAAAATTACTTGGAGCGACGAATGCCCCAGTGACACTTTATCCACCACACACGTCACAAAGACTGGCCTGATATCGAACATGGGCCCCCCACCTTGAAAGGATGGAGACAAACCGCCAGAGTCTGGGCATGGCCACTGAAACCTTCTTGATAAACGAGTAGATTCTCGGTCTACGAATTCAGCGCCCTCTATGCAACCCGACATTTTATTTCCATGCCCACAACAGCCCGTCACTTATCCCTAATCTGAACCTGGTGAAATCATGCCGCCCCCTTTCGTCCCATTCGTTTAAGATCCGTTTTAATATTATCCTCACATATACCCCTAGTTTTTCCATGTTTCAGGGCTTTCAAACAAAAACTTGTATGCACTTCTCTCACATACGGTTGCCTAATATATCTATTTTACATATTCTTTGCTTGCGACTTCTTCTCCCGAAGTTAGGCGTTACATTACGAAGGTTACTAGTAAATACGGCACTATGCTAAAATTCACATATGAAGAAAGTTACATAAAAGTAGACAGCGTGTCATTTTTCTACAAATGTTTTGTGTTGTCCGTGCAACTGCCAATGGGCCGCATTTTTTTCCACCTCGTCTTTCGAAACATGAACGTCTGTAATAGCATATTTTAAAGGTCTGGCCACGTGGAGATCGCTATACACGAGGTCTAGTCTGTAAAGAGAATGTTCCAGGAATTAAAATATCAAATCTCGGATGATCTCAAGTGTTTTGTTAGCCGTATGCGCACGGGCATTGTCTTGCTGCAAAATTACGGGTTCTGACTATCGACCTTTTCGCTTCGTGCGGATAGCCGGCTTCAGTTCATCTGTCAAATGGGAACAGTAGCGTTCACTGTCCACTGTTTCACCTCGACTGGCAATGTTCAAGTGGAGGCCATTTCGAGTCACAAAGCAGTGTCAGTGTGACTTTCGCCGCCGATGATTGGACCTGAAGTTTTTTGAAGTTGGAGGAAAAGAGCGCCTCAGTGCTTGCTTTGCCGTTTATAATGAAGTTCAAAATGTTAAACCCACGTGTCATCTTCTGTTACCATACACATCAACAATGCCTCACATTCACTACAACATCATTCCAGTAGCCTGGTGCGTTCTGATACTTTTATAATTTCATTTTATACTTGTGATGTGTCTGGGAGCCGGGTACCTCAGTCGGTATAGCGACTGACTACGGGCTGGAAGGTCCGGGATCGAATTTCGGTAGGGACGAGTTTTTCCGCCCGTCCAGACCGGCCCTGGGGCCCACCCAGCCTCCTGTAAAATGGGTACCGGGTCTTTCCCGGGGGTAAAGTGCGGTTGGGGCGTGCTGCTGACCACTCACCCCCTTCTAGTGCCGCGGTCATGGAAGAGTAGAGCTATACCTCTACCCACTCTCTGGGCCACACCGGGCCTGTAACGGGATCACTTTACCTTTTTACCTTTTACTTGTGATGTATCTAACGTTTGTGTTTTGTATCACTTAATAGGTCACATGCTTGGCCGGAACATGTAGCAATTCATTGTGTATATAAAACTGATGTCAGTATGCATTTGTTTGTGCCATTATGGTGTACACAATTAAAATTAAATTTGATCTCTCCACCGAAATCGATGGAGACGAGACAGGAATAAATCTGTTCAGTCCGTAGCCTCGAAGTAAACGGCACTCGTAATTTGAAGTGTATTGGGCCATGCATTATCTTGATAAATGAAGAATAAAATCCAACTAGATGCCACTTATTAATTTATTATGCTTATGTTAGGCTCAACATGTTTCGGGCACCATTATGCCCATCATCAGGAGCTCACGACGATAGCATTGGTTACCACATAGGCCGTCTGCTGCAGCAGCAACTCGAGAACCGGACGGCCTATGTGGTAACTAACGCTATCGTCGTGAGCTCCTGATGATGGGCATAATGGTGCCCGAAACATGTTGAGCCTAACATAAGCATAATAAATTAATAAGTGGCATCTAGTTGGATTTTATTCTTCATTTAACACTCGTAATATCTATCGACTTTCCAAAAAGGATACTGCTACAGGGATATAATAGCAATAGTAAGTGGGCCGTATAAATCATAAAATATATCCTTAGGCAATATTCTGATTTCTTCAGTCCATGTCCCAGAGTCCTAAATATTGTTCTGGTTACTTTATAGCGCAACGTTTGTCGTTTAGACCTGCCTTCAAAGCAAGAGGCCATGCTTCATGACTGCAGGTAACATCTTTCCAGAAGCAATCTAATAAATTAAATCAAGACGCACCTTGAGCGGAATTGTGTAAATTCGCCTTAGGATCGACGTCTGTTGCTCGCAGTAATAAGGTTTCCGCTGTGATGGTTGTTTTAAACATATCGTACACTGTGCAGACAGAGACAGAACATCATATGCTGTTTCTCTGACCACTGAAACGACTCGCCTCCAACCCTTTTCCGTGGTGGTGGCGGCGGTAGTGGTGGTGCCTTGGTAATGAAATAATTAAAATTGCATTTTCTCGCATTGTGTAACGTCGTAACCTCGTCCTCCACGTCTCTTTTTATTTTTCTCCCTCTTGCGTTCCCTCTTTACCTTTCGGTTGGTTATGTAAATTTTCCTCCTGCACAGTTGAGGGAAAATTATACCTTACGTCTGTCGGTCTGTTTGTATAGGTATATGCATGTTGTTTTTTTTTATTTCTTTCTGACGGAGTTTATCTTTTACGTAATATATTGGTACAATGTTGTTTACAAATTCAGCACTTCAAAGTCGCTATATAAATGTCAAAAAATTTTTGTCTTAACTATATTAATCGGTACAAAGGTACATTTTCTTCCATGTTGTTTTACAGTTTTTGTTTTGTAGCGGAAGAGGTAACTCTCCAGTCTACACGCGTAGCTTAGTTTATTCCGTTTTTTAATATTTCGTGTTCATTGTTTCAAATGAAACGCAGAAGAACTGGAAAACATTTAATTAAATTTATGTTCTAATTACAACATTTTTATTGAAATATGGCATTGAATATATCATATACAAAACGTATTGATATCTTCACTAAAGCGCTCCGAGTTTTAATTATATTCGTTCGCGATCTGAAGTTTTAATTCTTCAGAGGCACATTATTACGGTCTGTTTCTTATTAACATGATTGAAATGAGACTATAATTCTGAGTACGGTAAAAGGATGAGTTAGACAGAGCTCATATCACGTATAGCAGGAAAAGAAACACAAACACAATTTTTGTCATGACGCATAACCGAGAGAAAATAGATCTGTGGAAAAAAGTTTTGTTTACATTCGGTGATAACATCAAAATACAATTAGAAAAATGACTCTGAAAAGGACGAATGATTTGAGCTATGAATACTAATGACATTTCTAGACCTATGAAAGCAGTATTTGTTTTTGACGTGCTTTTTCAGAGGAGCTCAGCTGAACGTAGTTACTTTGTGTAACGGGATAGCTTATTGCGTTCCCCTCAGTATATTGCAGCACTCTCAGTGACTCATATTGCGCTGCAGTAATATGGGTGGTAACATTAAACGTTTCCTTGTACACACCGTGAAGACATATTGGATGGAGGTATAGCTCCGCTGTTTCTTAACCTCTGTACCAGATTTAGATGAGTGGTCAGCTTCGGGCTCACTCAAATTTAAAATGATATGGCCCAAAACGTCTCGGAAAAGCAAAATAAATAGCTTTTTAAACATTAATATTCCAGTCAAATGAAGCGTTCTTCACGTTTGAAATTAAAATAATATTTCAGTGTCTGTCTGTCGCGGGGTTTCACTAATTATTGTGTGATAGCAGTACAACCCTTTGTCTGACACACACAGCAGACTCATTTTATCAGCAACAAATAATCACCTACTTGCTAAGTAATTCGCCATAGTTAATTTTGATGTAGGAGAGTTCAGTCCACATCCTCAACAATAAATCTTTCAAGATTCACTTTATTATTATCCTCCTATTGTCGTTTAGATATCCAATGTGATCCTTTCCATTAATTTGTCCATATAAAGTTTCATAAACATTTCTTTTTACGTAGGGCTGTTGTATTATCCTTGGTTCTATTACCCTAATAATATTTACCGCAGTTGCAAATTGTACGAGTCCTTAGTGTGTGGTTGTCTTCACATAATGACCGTCACAAGTGATACAGAGCTTCAGATAAAATGTTCATACACTGGAACTCTCCCTCACGAACCTATGTTAAGCCCTTGACCACCCTATCGAACGTAACTGACCTTTTAAAACACATTGCCTTCCTAAGGGTGAAGACCGCTCGCAGAACGGGTTTCTCCTCGTGTCCAGTACGGCATTTTCTTCCTACTGTTGGATAACTGTAAGTTTAAATGACCCGCATCGAATGATTTTTCTTTGGGCTTTTGTTAAATGTCATGACTCAGAACATCTGAGTGAAGTCGCTTCCTGCCAGAAGCTACGATGTCGCGTCAGCATTCATATGGGAGAAAGTAATAAAAAAAATTATTATTACAATAATTCGTAAGAAAGTCATTCAAAATGCGACATATTAGTCAGTAATCATCATAACAGTATTACCAGACACCAGAATGTTTCTCAATATGGGATCCGCAAAACGTCCCCCTGACTGAATCCATGTCTATCCTCAAATTATAGTTCAGAGTTTTACTAGAGTATATTTAATAACCGTAAAGAATTATTTTTTTACAATTGTCTGTTCCCCCGTTCATCACAGCTTGTACTGAACATTACAGTTATCTTTCTACGTTATTTTTATTTTCTCTTTCTTTTCGACATTCAGTTGTGTGACCTACCAATAGTCAAGAAAAGATGTTGAGTTCTGGAGTGCGCCGCAGTACGCTGGGAAATGATGTTGCCTAGCTTTATTACAAATTGTGGATTATTCTAAGATGTTTAACTTGAATTGTATTGTAACCTGAAGCATTAATTATAATAGCGAAAATAAGGGAGTTGGAGGTGGCACTTCGACATTAAAATCGCACAATTAATTGATCTGGTGTCGTAGACATTTTATTGACACTTACGGTAAAAATTCTTGTTAGGTATGTAAATCACTGTTGTTGCTGCACATTGTGAGACAAGTAGAGGGCAGTTCCATGTGACTTTTGTTTTGTCGGTTAGTAAATTCGAGGAAATTCAGAACACTTGTGGGGTAACAGAGCAGAAAGTAAACACTGTGTCATCCAATGAGACAGTGACCAATGTCGGAGATTTTTCAATAATTTTCTCAGACTTTTAAAGTGGATACTAGTCTAAGTAATAGTCGGTATAGCGATTACACTACGGGGTGGATGGTCCGGGGTTCGAATCTCGGTACGGGCAAGAGATTTTCTTCTTCTCCAAAACGTTCAGCCATCTCTTTAATGGGCACCGGGGCCCTTTCTCTGGGGGATAATGCGACTGGGAATTGAAATTGACCACCTACCTACGTCTCGTGTCGAGGCTAAGAATGAGTGGCGCTATGCCACTTCTTCCCCCCTTACTCATTCATGGTGTGGACAGGGAAGACTTAGCGTTCCTTGAATAGGGATACCGAGTTAATACGTACACTAAGCTTTGGGTGTACTGTTACCATCCATTTCTAGGTCTTTCTACATGGTGATTCTATCCACCCACACCCCTGTTGAGAGGGTACATCCTGTGTTTCCCAGATGGTAAATTGACCTGGCCATGAGTCCGATCACTATCTCCGTCTCTGTCGGGACTAAGAATGAGAGTAGCTCTATTTCTGTTTCTTCATACGTCTTCATGGCGTGCTCAGGGACCGCTTCATCTTTACAAGTCCTTACGGTGTTGCGGTTGAGTTTATCTTCAAGGATCGTGTCCCATAAATACGGAGTCCTCCGAGAATAGGGTCTACGTTTATGTCATGGACGTGTCGGTCCACGGGAATACCGAGTTATCAGTTACTAAATTTGAAATTGTTGAAAAACGCTGGTGTATTAGAACATAAAAATAAATATACAGCTCAAAGATTGTGGCTTAGGACAACATCTTGCTGGCCGTCTTTACCCTGTGCCTGATAATGAGCTCGAGCTGATAGCGGTGAGTCTGGACGCACAAGGAAAGATCGGTCTCTGCTGTCAAACAGCGCCAGCGAAGAGATGAATCGTGTTGGCTCAGTTGGTATAGCACCTAGGCTAGAGGTTGGACAGCCAAGAAAGCCTGATCTGATTCTTGGTACGATCAAGAGACTTTTCTACTCTCGGTAACGTCCAGACCAGGTCTGGGGCGCACCCAGACACCTGGGTACCGGGAGAAAATTGACCAGAGATACCTCCTCGTCATGGCATGCACAGGGACGGCTTCGCCGTTACCTCTTAAAGAGACTTACCCTCACACACTTACCGTGGTCATTGCGCGGTCCAAGACCTAGCGCCAGGACACTATAATCGTGGATTCGAAATCCACTCGGTCATTAATATGTGTTTGTGTCATTTCTCTGGGTGTTTTCCTGTGCAAATACGTTCCTTGCGACGGGTCGAACGTTCATGCAAGCAATCCTACCACATGTCTACAAGCAAAACTGAAATGCCCCCCCCCCCCCAAAAAAAAACAGAAGTCGTGGCATTCCTCCATGTCCTGGGAAGGTTAGTTCCATTTTCCAGTCTTACACCAAGTTTCTCTAAGATTAATCTTAATGTTATACTCTCAAATATTTTAGTGCATCGCTTACTGCATGTCTGCACCTTGCATCAATGATAATTAAACACGTTTTTATCCAACTAATGCAAATTATATAATATGTAGATACAATTAAAATTATAAAATATTTAAAAGTGCTCCAACATGTTTCGGATCACAGAGGATCCATCACCAGGGAGCCTTGTATAGTGCTGTACTGCACAAGGCTCCCTGATGATGGATCCTCTGTGATCCGAAACATGTTGGAGCACTTTTAAATATTTTATAATTTTAATTATATCTACATATTATATATTGTGCATTAGTTGGATAATAAAGTGTTTAATCACGTAAATATTAGAACGCGTATTGTACATTCTTTGTGTTCATTACTTTTGTTTGTAGATATAATTTTTTTTCAAGTTGCCAAATTAAGCCTAATATAGCATTGAATGGTAGGACAATTGTGGAAATTTGTTCAAAACATAAGGGGAATAAACTGCTGTTACCTAATATAAGTAACTCCAAGGACGGTCTGAGATACCCATGAAGACCCACAGTGTAGTTACTGTCCTGATCGAGTTTCAAACACTGGACATCCCAATTGCAAGACGTGTCTTCTAATCTCTTGATTGCATGTTTGATGTGTCCTTGTAGACGCACTAAATCATCTCAGGGTTTCAAAATGTGACAATAAACCGAGTGCGAGAATGCCATACAAGGCTCATTCCATTGCAATATTTGTTGCACCTGAGGCGGCATTCGACCCGCTACCTTTGGAGGTCATCGCGCTGAGCACACAAGCTTCTGTGTTTAAATTTGGACAATAACTAACGTTTGAGGTCGAACAGCAGACTGCAATAGTTACTTCTTACTATAATCTATTTTAAATGAGTCTGGCTGGAGCTATATAGAGAGAAAATTAACAGGAGCCTGTGATACTTCTTTGTACATAAAAATATAATTACCAATTTACCAAGTGATTGATTGCATCATAGACATCAATGTTGCGCACAGCCACTGTCTTCGCAGTCTATCGAACGCCCTAATTACACAAGTGGCTGGGTTACTAGATTCCTAGTAGATTCATCTACGTCAGCTGAGACACCCCCTTTAGGGGTTCAACGTAGATGGTCTCATTCTTTTCTAATGACAGCCAGCTATATATGGTCCTGGGCACATTGTTTTGCTCTCTCGTGGTTGCAATACCATCCACTGCTCCCTGTGTATTTGTGTAACTCTTCGTGCACAGAACTACGATACCTGGGTTATGAACAAGTGGAGGTTTCATGAACGGATAAGTCAAGTTTTATTAATATTGATTTGTAGTTCGTTATTTTCATTAGGAGCATAAACTGGAGGCATAATGTGAAGGTTATTCTCACCTCTGATGGAAATCAAAGCACGATTTCCCGGTCATCCATGTGAACGGGGTTTTAACGCATGTAGCTGGACTGCACCTCTTATATTTTACAGTGTCAGTGTTACTGGGTCGTATCACGAAGACGAGTGGACGAAATCAATGTAGCTGTTTGTATGTGTGTACATTAGTACTTGTTTTACGCTCTACTTGTTGTACGTCCTTTTGCTTTAACGTTCTTTGCCATTATGCACCACTTCTTCATATACACCCACTCCTTTTCGTTTTTGACGACCCAGGGCTGGTTGCGCTCCGTTACGTGAACCCCTACATATTTCATTTCTTCTAACGGAAATATTATTTTTTGTTTGCTCCTGTTCGATTTACGTCCACTTTTTCAGGAACATAACTAGGCCATAAAACAAGGGCTTGGTGTCATTGATTTCTTAAGAATTTCAGTAGGGTTAACCGAATAACGGTCGACCAAACACGAGCGTAGAGCATCAAGTAATTTCAAAATTACAAGGTTTTCGAAAATATTGGTTGCCTTTCATTGCAGGATTTAAAAATTTTGACGACCGTCACGTGGAGATGCATTGTACTGAATAGTTTCGATATTCTAATTTACGCTCTTATTTGTAAGATCAGAATTTAGAAACTGAAACCAAAGTCAATATGTGGTCACGTGACTGTACAGAATTACACCATCGAAAGTACTGTTAAATTTGTGATAACTTTCCACTTAAGACATTTCACAGTTTTGAGCTTTCAACAATGAGTACTTTGTATGCCACTTAAGACTTTCAATTCTAAAATGCGCGAAAGCATAAAACAACAGAACGTCGCTTTGATGCTGTATGTACCGTGCATTGGACAGAATTATTAATTTATATAATCACTTTTACATGCACCAAAATTTATACGGAACGTCCAGTTCAAAGTTTCTTTGACATCTGTGATTGGATGACACTGGCCATGATGATGCTGCAACATTGACGATGACACTGTGACCCAACATTGTCTTTTATGTAACGCGGCTCCATTCTCTCCCAATTTAATGTAGCCTGTGATATCATCACATTCTTTAACGTAATGCAATGCATTGCCGATTCCAGTTGCCACCTGGTGTATGGCTTGGGTCTGCGGCCTCTCGCGTGCTGGGATTGAGGTTTCGAATCCCGCCGGTGCACGGTTGTCTGTCTCTTATGAGTGTTGTGTTTTGTCAGAAGTTCCTGCGACGGTTTGATCACTCGTCCGGGGGAGCCCTCCCGACTGTGGTGTGTTTGAGTGTGATCGTGAAGCCTCGACAATTGTGAGACCCGGTCCACTAGGGGCTGTTGCGCCAAAGAAAAAATCATGAAATCCAGTAATATGTTAGCAGGTGTAATTATAAGTTGCAATTGAAATATTATTTTGTGTTACACACCTTATTTCAAGATATGTGGCGGTAGACCTGCTAATTGGCAGGATAAAGGAATATAACATTGCCTGTCTCTCTAAACATCACTCCATAAATGAGTCGGAGAGAATCCACACTTACCCTTGCCCTAACCTGGCCGCTATTGAACGGCGAGTTTTAACTTCTGCTGTCATCATTGTCCAATAAAAAGAAACGGATATGAAATGATTGTGAGACAGTGTGACCCAAAGTCATTATGGTTGTGAAGAAAAAAAACGGCAGATATTTCTTACGTGAAATACATACCCTTTCCCGGAGCTTACGCTAACCCCCTTTGTTGAATAATTCAAGGGCTAATAATATTAAAAAATAACGTCACATTTTGTTCATATTATGTGTTTTGAATATTAATTGAGGTGATGAAATGTGGGTACGGCACATGAAGCAGACTTATTTTGTTGAACTTTGTCCATCGTCGACATGTGATCAACACACAACGTTTCGGAAGCTAGGTTTGCTTCCTTCTTCAGGTATTGAAAAAAGGTCGCCTTCCGATACGTCGTGCTGAAATTACAAGTCGGCGACAAACAAAGTCCGACGAGGGGAATGTGCTTCACAAGTAAATCAACCATCGTCAAAGCCGTGTATTAGTGAATTGTGGATTTGTAATTTCCGATTGAATACTCTAGTGCTATAGGGTCTTGGTGGGGAAACCGGAGGGAAGGAAACCACTGGGGAGACCTAGGCGTAGATGGGTGGATAATATTAGGACGGATCTCCAGGAGGTGGGATGTGGGTATATGGACAGGATTGGGCTGGCCCAGGATAGAGACAGGTGGCGGACAATTGTGAGTGCGGTAATGAACCTTCCGGTTCCGTGAAATACGGGGAATTTCTTGACTAGCTGCAAACCGTTAGCTGCTCAAGAAGGACTCTGCACCATGGAGGAAATAAGTAAGTATACTTTAGTGCTATTTTGATGTGTATTAGACCGTGCATCATCTTGATAAATGGAGAATAAAATCCAGCTAGATGCCACTTATTAATTTATTATGCTTAAGTTAGGCTCGACATGTTCAGGGCACCATTATGCCCTTCATCAGGAGCTCACGTAGCGTTGGTTACCACATAGGCCGTCTGTTTCTCGAGTTGCTGCTGGTTGGAGGTTAAGTGCAGGCAGGATGGATGAGTGTCCGGACCGAAGGCTGTTAACAGCTCGAAACATGTTGAAACTAACATAACAATAATAAATTATATCGTGGCATCTAGTTCGATTTTGTTCTCCATTTACTGTAGTGCTACGTAGTCCGTTCAACAGCAGTAGGTGTAAAGTTTGAATTAATTCGAGAGTACGTATATTAGGGCACTTAGGCTGTCACAGGTAATGCATGAAAAATGTTTTGGTTAATTACCGACATTATTTGCGGCAAAGTTGAATCTGCCAGTGCCAGTGCGGAATGTTGAAGCCAGTCCTCTTAAGCTTGAAGGACGTTACAATCCCATTAGCTGTGGTGATGATAGTGATCGATTAATTGAAGGACAACTGGAACGACAGAAACGGAGAAAGAGTGAGAAAGACAGAACCTGCCACACTTGACGAACAAGCTTTCTGTTGTCAAGAGTGTTTGTTAATGACGCTACGCTGATTTAACACAAGAAGTGGATGGAGGAGGGGGGTGGTCCCACAGGAGTAGCCCCAAAGGAAAGTCATTGAAGAACTCTCCTTGACAGTCGCATGCTGTTGTGAGCTCTCCAGAATGCAGACAGAGGTCTCACAGACAGCATCCTCACAGACAATACGCCTACCCTCTTCTTTCCCAAACTGGCACCTAAGACCAACCAGTCGTTCTACACGTTTAAAAAACTATTCTTTCGATCAGCAAATTAAATGAAGCCCATACAAATCCTGGCCCACTGTTTGGACAGACATTTTCTCTCTTATAAACTACAGTCATTCACAAACCAATTGTAGTTAACTCCGTACATGCCAAACTGCCGTGCCGTCTAAGGCGTAGGTCTTAGGTCGTCCGACTGCTGGGATCACGGGTTCGAATCCTGCTTGGGAAATGGATGTTCGTCTTTTGTGTTTTATGTCGTGTAAGTAGCGGTCCCTGCGACGAACTGACCACTCGTATTCGTTCAGAAGAGACCTACTGGCCGTTTGTCTAGTTGTGTGTGGTCTATAAACATCAGCAATGAGACTGCCTAGGTCCGAGTTGGACTGTTGGCCACAGAAGAAGAAGAAGAGGAAAAATGAGAAGCCTGACTTTTAGTTAAGTTAATTGTTCATTAGTCTGTTTACAGCATTAGAATCCAGACTTTTGTTAATATCCTTCCATCGAATTCCAGGTCTCCCAAGTGGTTCCCTTTTTCTTGATTTCGAGTACAACATCATATGCATTCCACATAACGTTCCCATCTATTTTCTTTTTTTGATTCCATCAAACTAATACGTGATGTTTGGTGAAATGCACAGAGAATAAGGCTCCTTGGTATGTAATTCTTTCCTCTCATATGAACGCCCCATTGTTAGTTTTAAAATTTTTCTAAACAAACTGTTTTTTAACACCATCAGACTGTGTCTTTCCCCTTGGCTAACAGACCAGTGCTTAGATTTAAACAGCAATAAATAAAATTATCGTTTTGCAGACTGAATATTGATCTCCATAGTTTTAGGTAGGAGGCAACATGACGGAAATAGCGAAACTGGGTAGTTAAATATTCTCATAAAATCTTAACATACAGACAAATCAGAATACACATTAGGCAATGCGCCATGGAAAAAATTCTGCTATGGAAATGTGAGCCTAAAAACATGCATGTAACTAAGCAATTAAATAAATACCTAATTATGAGCTTCACGACCTGTAGAAGACAAGAGAGTATTAGAAGAGATGAGACGAAAATATTAAAGTGGGACCTAGAGTAAAATATTGTGAAGATAAAAAAATAATGTAATCAGCCTAGGACACAGTCAAATGACGGATGTTTGTGAACAAGACATTTGCGATCAGCTGATCGTAAGTACTAAATTCTGAACGAATACTCTGTATACCCGAACCATCCCCACATGCTAATCGTTTAGAAACGTAGCCAGTTTCCGTGCCACTCGAGGAAGAATTTTGCGATCTAGTCAAATGGACACAGCGTTGCAGTTGGACGTTAGTTGCTTCTGAACTTTAGCCAATGTGACCACAGAAAGCCAGCAGTGCTGTGATCGTCGATACCTCACCTTCAGAGTAGATTTTACTGCCATGCTTTCTACCAAGAATTTCTCCTGTCTTCAGTTAATTTAAATCCTAAAATTGTACGTGCTTCACAAAATATCTGTAGAGCCAGATATCTGTAACGTGTGAAATAAAGTGAAATGCCAACTTGATGCAACTAGGTGATTTTATTGATGTATTCTTAGCTCGACATGTTTCGGGTACATACGCCCATCGTCAGGAGCATTAGACTTTCAGTTGCAGCATATGGTTTTCTGCACTGAGCTTTTGGACGGGTGGTGGTCTTCAGAGCCACTGTAAGTCGTGTGTACGGTGCGGATGGTTCCGTGCACCATCCGCACCGTACACACAAACTACACAGCGGATCTCAAGACCACCACCCATCCAAAAACTCGGTGCAGAAAGCCATATGCTGCAACTGAACATCCAATGCTCCTGATGATGGGCAAATACGCTCGAAACATGTCGAGCTAAGAATACATCAATAAAATACCTAGTTGCATCAAGTTGGCATTTCACTTTATTTCATGACGAAGATGCACGGTCAAACAACCCTCAAATCTGTAACTTCATTCCAGAGTTCGATGATTTGCAACGTAACGTCTAGTGGAAGAGAAACACTTTGTGTCTTGCCACGGACGTCGAAGAAGTATGCGAGGTTCCATTATGCGAGCCAGTAGAGTGATGTACAGTGTAATACACAGCAGTCAAATGTAGTGGGGGAGATGTAAAATGCACACATAAATTTGATCAGTAAACTCGGAAATCCTAGGCCTATATGGAAATTTATTATGGTCCTAAATATGAAAAAGGGGAATGGAAAAGTCGAACGAATCGAGAACTAGAAGAGATGAGCAAAGGAGAAAATACAGTAAAATGGATAAAAGGGTAAAGGATAAGCTGGTTAGGTCACCTAGAGAGAATGGAGGAGGATAGGATGTCCAAAAAGATCTTCACTCAAGAACTGGAAGGGACGAGAAGAAGGGGAAGACCCAGGAAAAGATGGAAAGAGGAAGTAGAAAGAGATCTTCAAG
>Ga0123354_10010950_pt1 | contig 13992 bp, 9 predicted proteins | sample TergutLab28metaG_2_FD_97872 | JGI IMG/M metagenome (GOLD analysis project Ga0123354, IMG submission 97872) | Labiotermes labralis P4 segment gut microbial communities from Petit-Saut dam, French Guiana - Lab288 P4 | ecosystem: Host-associated > Arthropoda: Insects > Digestive system > Gut ... | reverse complement strand
AAATCAAACTTTCCAATTTCTGGCACATTTCTACAGAAGTCGCTTCCACAGGACAACCAGTGTGAGGGTCATCTTCAATCGACTCTCTTCCCCACTTAAATTGTTTACTCCAAAATTTCACTTTGTAGTAAGAAGGGGCAGACTCCTCATAAACTGCCACCATGCATTCAAGTATCTCCTTTGGCTTCTTACCGTCTTTAGTAAGAAATTTTATAATTGATCTTTGCTCCAAATCGAGCAGTTTCTTAGAAACTTCACACACAGGTTCACTTGACATGCTGTCACTCTGACAGAATCGCACTGAGCTGAGGCTGCATATGTGACACCTCAAGATATGTCCCAACACGCACAGACTTGTTTCAATCCGCTCATTGCCTTCTCTTCTGCTTAGGTAGATAAATTATTGAACACCCCTCGTATTGTGCACCTTGCTGCTTTGTTTCAGGGTTGTATTAATAGACCCATGTTTCATCACCTGTGATGATATGGCCCAAAATGTCATCTTGCCTCTCCAAAAGGTCTTGGCAAATTGTGACTCTTCTTTGCTTTGGTTCTTCGGTGAGCTCCTTTGGGACCATTTTTGCACACACCTTCCTCATGTCGAGATCTTCAGTAAAGATTTCCTAACTCTTTCTCTGTCAATGTTCACTTGCTCTGCTATGCTCCTGACAGTCAGCCGACAATGTGCAAGCAAAATTTGACGAAATTTTTGCAATGTTTCCTTCAGTTCTGGTTGTTGTTGGCCATCCTGATCTCTCTTGATCAGTGACACTTTCTCTTCCCTCAGAAAAACGTTTCACCCACTTGTAAACTGCTGTTTTCTTCAAGGCATTATCCTGTAAACGTGCACTAACATCTCTCTGATTTCATTTCCACTCTTTCCAAGTTTAACAAGAAATTTAATGTTCGTTCGCTGCTCTAATTCAAGCTCCAACATTCTCGCAGCAGCACACCAAAACGCACGCAGACATTAATAGATGCCACTCAGAAACAGACTGCCATAGATCAACAACAACACAGGTGTAAAACGCTGATATGTCAACGTCATCAAACCATACTAAGGCTTTTGCCCAGTGCTGCCACGGCAAACACACGGTGGCGAGTTCGCGAACTTAATTGTCCGACCACGTACATCAAAATATTTTACATTCTATAAGGGTTTCCACCCCCCCCCCCTCCACAAAAAAGTCATGCCATTTATTGGATAACTTAGAAAAATATTGCAGAACCGGGCAGACAACAGGTGACATTTATGATGCATGCGCATTGCATTTTGGAAACCTAAGGCTACACACATACTCTCAGAACATGTAATACTTCGCTCTTCTGCTGCAATAATGGTCACACGAATGCACCTCAATGTTACATTACATGTACATTGCCTGTCTTGTGTTTTTATGCATGGAGAAACAAACACAATGGGATAAAATGTGAAACTAGGACATATGCAAGACTTGAAAGAAGAGAGACCACTGTTACTGGTATCATTAAGAACAATACAAGTGAGAGTTATGCATGGATAATAATATAATTCCTTTACTAGGTGATGAAGTTCTGGGAAGATTTTATGATACCTGCTTTCACGTAAAGCTGTATCATCAGTCAGTATTTGTGGGTTAACATATCACCAGTTCTTATTCTGCTGTCACAGTACTTCATTTAAATCGATGTCCACATTTTTCTTAAAGAAGATCCTGATGGTGAAAAGCACACTTTTCTAGCCAGTGCAAACTCAATGAAAGTATCTTTACTAATTACAGAGAGCACCTCCGAATATATTTGTATGATACGATTCTTGACGTCTTGCAGTACCACAAAAATTTGTTCTACCGTTTGGCAGATCCTCACATTCATTTCACATGTTGAATGTGCATACCCACTACAGAAACCACAAAATTAAAATTATGGTTTACTTTATAACATTTGAATTCAAATTCTTCTAATTGTTTACTATTATAACCCCTTCAAGAATCAGAATAAATTAGAGATAAACATTCTACATACTTTGAAATAACAATAAGGGGCTCATGATTTCCCGATCTGTTTGAACCAAGGAACAATTATTGGTTTCTCAACAAATTGCACTGACTACCCACTGTCGTGGAAAAATTGGCCTGCACTGTTTTTTCGTTTGGTAAATACACCCTCATCAAATTGAACAGGTTTACCATCACCAATAGTACGAAGAGATTTGCATTCCAAAAATGACACAACCTCATAAGATTCTCCCAATCAGTTATTGTGGTATTCAACATCCCAAGTCAATGCATAAAGAAATGTGCAATGACATGATGCTCACACCCAGTATCTCAAAATCCCAACAAACTGGTAGAAAATTATTGGTGGGCAGAGGGAAAATGACAGTATGATACACAAAGATATGATGTCACAGTCCTATCATTCTTTTCAAAATAAGGAAACCGGCTTAAAGCACCCATAAGAGAAATAAGATCAAGGAAGTCAGATTAAGAGACAGGTGACTTATGTAACTGTGAATACACATGAAAGTATCAATGGGAGGGAAGAGAAAAATGGAAAATTCTTAGTTACAGAATGACTCATTTACAGATTTGCAAATGTGGCAGAACTGCTTCAGGTAGGTACTAGATTGTTTCTGATGCTCAATAAAACAGCCCCAAAACATGTAATATCTTCTAGTTTCAAACTTACAATGAAATCTGGATTTGGTCCTTCGGATAAGTCATAACCAAATTTTCCTATTGTCATGAGACCAATTAGCTCCAGATTGGGACACTTATCTACAATGTGCTGCACAAGCTGTATTGCTTCTTCTGGTGTACAGCCATTCTTTTCTGTAAAATGGAGAAAGGTATTAACTCTTAAAAATATCTCACTCAATCTGCTGACAAATTACGTTAAAATAAATATGAAGATGTACTACAATATCTACAAATATGGAAAGAGAGAGTGAAAGTAACGGAGTGAAACATCAAGCAAAGTGGTTTGTGAGTTTATAAACCAATCGATATACCAACCCTCCTCTCCACTTGTATTAATCTGTGCCATGACTTTCAGTTTTGTGTTCTGTCCTTTCTCTTTCGCCCACGTTGTATCCAAAGCAGTTGCAAGTTTATAAGAATCCACTGTCTCCACCAAGTACAGGCCAGGAACTGACAGAACTTTGCTCACTTTATTTCGCTGCAGACGACCAATGAAATGCCACTTGATATCTGAACATTTCTCTATAATCTAAAAATAAATCATCAAGAGTACTCAGGTCACAGCATTAATGCAAATATAGCAAAACTAGAAACACTTCCTTCTAAATAAACTCTGCATGATACTGGAATTCAACTGCCACACTCAGATTTCATTTTAAATGTGGGGGTCCACTTTAATTCTCAGATAGCACGGCACGTCTGCAACAAACTTTTTCCTGCCTTTTGGGTTTTTATGATTAAAAATAATCATAACAATTTATTATGTTTGGAAAATATGTGTTAGCCATTACACATGCACAGACAGTTGGCCATGCTGGTAAATTCAATTACTTTTCTCAGTGACCAACTACTCACTATGTGTTTGTGGCATGCAAGTTTCATAATGACTACTTCTGGCATGACGAGCTAAATACCCTGCCATTCCTCTGCTGAAAAACATTCCAATCCCAGTGCCAGGTGCTATAATGTATGACCAAATCTTAGTTCTATCCCCTAGGAACTTCTGCAGATGAATGAAACCAAGACAATATGGTGATGATGTCAGAATCATGTAAGAACTCTCCTGTATTTGTAAGTGAATCGAGTTGGGGGAATTTGTACGATGCCCCACATGTGCAAATATACATATACTCACAGTGATGCCCTCTTCAGACACATCTTGCAAAAACTCAACATACCAGGGTGCTGATAAGTCCTTAGCCCGACCAGGCAGGAAACAAGCTCGGAAGCACGTCAGGGATGCTTGTGATTTCAACAACATCAAGACACGAGCTGTCATCAAGGTTTTCCCCCCCTGCAAGACAAGGTGCTGAAGGAAATTCACACCATTCTAACAGAAACATTAGCCTGTTTCCTTTCTGGTCGAGCTAAGGACTTATCATCACCCCTGTATTTGACTGATTAAGCTGGAAAACATCTTAAAAGGGTAAGCGTGAAAATGTGTTACTCTTTCGTAATTATGTACTAAAACTGACAATGACTTTACTAGAATATTATTCCATATAAATTTTGCCTTATTCATTTATGCCATGAAACCACTCATCAACCTTTTGCAGTTCAAATTATTCTTGTGAATTCCACCTGCCTGGTCCAAATTAATTTTCTACAAAATCCCTAAATTCAAAAGCATCCACTAGATAGCAGGACATTATGGAAAAACAACACAGCAAAATATGTCAATTTCAGTTTGGCACTGGAGATGGAACAAAAGAAACCACTGCTGAGTTTAACTCAAAACCAGACCAGTTAGGGTTAAGTATCTTCTTCTGTTATTTTAACACATTCTTGAACACAAAACAACATTTCTTTACAAGCACAACTGGTAAATGATGAGCCCATTTTTGTTGATACCATTCCATACATACCATTCCTACCTCTCCAATTTTTACCATTGTCATCCTTTTCAGGGTTGGCTCTTCACTTCAGAATGTTTGCATAGTGTGTCTCAATTTGATATATCTGTATTTAAAGGTGACAAAGAACTACCAAGTTCTTGGATGATTCTTACGCAAGGAACATTGAAATAGCATCCACCTTGTTTATGAAAGCCCATCTTTTCTTCATTTGATACAGATTTAAATTTTCATCACTCTTGATACATTAGCCATGTTAATTACATGTTCATTAATTAATAGCTCTAAAGAAGACAACTTTACACAAATATGAAATGTGAGGTAAACAAAGAAAATACATAAATTCTGCAAAGGCAACATTCTAAGTTATTAAGTTATTGAAATTAAAGTCAAACAGTTAGAGTCACAGCAAACTCTGCTACACTCAGGCTTCTTCATCCTCTAAACTATCTACATGCCACAACATGGCACATTTCAGATTTTAAGGTTTGCTAAAATTCATTAATTCACAATGTTTTGGATTTGAATTTCATTATTAACAGATAGCACTAACATAAAAATGGCTGATATAATAACCTTGTGTTATCAAAATGATCTATTGTAAATCTTGTAACAATCACTGATCTCAAACACCAACAGGCTTCAAACAATCCACTCACTGACCAATATGACATAAGAAATATGTCACATGTAAGCCATGTATGTCATGCCAAATGGAAGCAATCTCAGAGATTAAACTTTAGGAAATGAGAGCACTATTCCCTTATTGTAGGATTTACAAACTGACCAGATAGAAACTTGGTATATCTATTTAAGATTTTAATGTGAAAAATGTATTTATTAAAGTGTGCAACATTTGTAGCATCAAGGACTTCTTGTGCTTCTTCAGTTTTAATCATTTCAAGTGGGGAACATATGTAAAGGGCAAGACATATGTTGACTGTATGGGAAAATTCTGGTATTAGATTATTCTAATAACTTAGGTAGGAACTAGGGCTACAGAAACAAATTAATTAATTTTTTATCATATTTAGAAAAAAAAACACTGTCTTAAATGTGACTTCAGACTCACAGCCCATTTAATTTTATCCATTAAGTCTAGATACCCCAAAACAAGTCTCACTTTAAACTCTGATGACAGGTTTTCATAAACACCTAAAAATACAGTGAGATCTGGGGTCCAATTGGCAGTGACTATGAAGCCAACCTTCTTCTTGGATGTGAGACCATATATGGTGGTAAATGTATACAGCAATTTCACAGAAACTTGCTGCCACTGTCAACAGTACAGCCTGAAGCTCTTACCTCTGCATCTTGACCTTTCTCAACAAGCTCCTGGACATAATTCTCTCCAAAATTTCTTTGCCCATATTCATAAGCTTTAATAATGAGTTCTTTTGATTTTGTCTTACTAACAGCCACAAGTCTAGGTTGTACTTCCTGCAGCTCCTGAAACATAATAAAATTTTGATTACCGACATCACTAGCAAGGAATGAATGAGATGGGATGGCAATGAAAAATGCCAATTGCCCCGTCTCAGGCATAGCATGAGGTTAATAATACCTCACTTTAAAAATATACTACTTGTTATGAAACATGCATAACATCTGCTGGTTCATTTAGCACAGGAATGTACAAATTTTCCATAAATCTAGTCACTTCCTCAAAATTCTAGGTTAGCCAAGGGTGATATGAAGCAAGTTACACAAAGAGGAACTAGAAACATGCACCAGTGTATATAATTTAGTTAAGTGGTGACTTGGCCCTTGGGATTTGTGGACCTCTGCTTTAGCACAACACAGACAACATAGGCGTAAATGTTAAAAATATTAAGAAGTGTGGGAGCCTGTATAATTTTCAATTTCTTATCACCCTGGTACAACAGTTGTACCAACCAAACACAGAATAAATGACTTTAGGATGTCATGGAAAGAAAGTAATGATGAAAGGCAATTATGTCATCCTCCTGTAGAATAGTATTAATTAATACAATTATTACCATTTTTGTAATTTTGTAATATGCCTCAATTCTAACTTGAATTTACTGTATTTTTAATATTAATATTTAAAATTCATAATTTTATATTGCACTGAAAACCATGCCATGGGTATACACAAAACACAATGAGGATGATCCATGCATTCTTAACACTGGCACAAGGTGGAGCTAAGTGGTCAGCCTCATGCAGTGGCATATTCATTCATATGAAGAGAATTCCCCAGCACGTCTGCCAGGAACTGAACCTCATGCTTCCAGCCTTCAGCCAGTAACTTTATAGGATGAATTATCATGATTGTTCCATACCTACCCAACACTGAATACAGAGCGATCGCAAATTCTGATGGCACCCCAGCTGACGGATCATGATTTGGTTCACCATAAAAGAAATGTTATGACATAACCTCTCACATCAATCCAATACGAAATGAAATGTAAATTCTTTTCTACTCTGAAAACAAACAACCATAACCCTACTTTCTTCCAAACCAAATGTCTTCAGATATCGGGATGTACACCTGACCCAACCCTCTGACGTTTTCAAATGTCGGGTTAACCGGCGTTGGTACTACGAAAACTACACAAAATTTTGTCGGACCAGCAACGCCTAACGTACGCTTGTCCTCTTAATTTAAACGCTAGCATATCTGTCATTTCGCTTGACGATGGGAGAAGCAATACCATACCATTATGGCTTCGGGTTTGACATGTTAGCGGCTCGAAAATAAAATTCTAACCTTAAATTCGTCATTAGCACGTCAGGACAAAAAATGTGGTTATTATGCCATTGTATTTTACTTACAGGCCCTCTATTCTTGCTTGCGGCCTGTATGCGTTCTCCTATAATCCGCAAACCTTTGATTACATCAGTTTCTGACATTATGGCTCTGATCATCACAACACAGTAGTCGGACAATTACTTCTATTCGATTACGAGTCATTCGATTTCACTAATGCTGCCATCTAGGGACACGATAATTAAATGTACGATACATATCGGTCTGCATATTCAATCCGCAGTATAGAAGAGGACGAAGCAGGCAGGCGCTCAAGTTGTCAGTACTTTTTAGCTTGCTCACAGGAATTTTGAGCGGCAAAATAGGGTCTTGGCATCTTGCATAATAATTATCAATTATATATTCTGACGCTATAATTACATTATATAGCCCTGTTGTCATCATTATACATTATAACAACACATCCTCGAAAAAGGCGATAAGGAGGAAAATAGTGAAGTAGCTGAGGACCTCGTAAGGAATTCTTAAACTAACTCCTCACTCAAAAGATAAAGTCAATAAGTAAATAAAATATTGTTATATATTGTTACAGTTATTCTAAAACATATTACACAGAAAGGGAACATCATACTTGAAAACATTCCTAGAAAGCCTGTTTATGCAACCAGTAACAATTATGGGTTATTTTAAACGAGATAGTTTTAGACATTGCGTGTCATTTATAATTAATATAAAGACCGTTGATTTTCAACGGGTAATATTGGAAATTAAGAAGCCTCTTGCACACAATTTTTTATACAAATATTTATTCTGTGCAAAAATTTGTAGAATATGTCAAAGAATTGTTAAAAGTTTCAAGTCACGTCAAGAAAATAAACCTGTAAATGCATGCATGTGTTGTAAACAAGTGATTGGACGTCATTTATATAGTACAAACTGTTTTATCTGTAACTGGATTATCCGGAAATTTAGGTTAACCGGCAAATTGACAAAGATGAAGCTCATCCTAGAACAGGCCATGAAGGCCCAGAGGCGAAGTAGAGATATACCTCTCCTCTTTCTTTAACCTCGGCGCTAGATGGGAGTGGGTGGTCAACGCCACGCCCCGGCCGCTCTACTTCCGGGAAAGAGACCCGGTACCCACTGTACACAAGGTTGGGTGGGCCCCAGGGGCGGTCTCGACGGGTGGGGAAAATCTTGCCCACAACCTAGATTCGATTACCGAACCGTCCAGTCCGCAGTAAATCACTACACCGGCTGAGCTATCCAGGTCCACAAATTAACATGCTGATATCACAAACATTCTGATATCTGGAAAAATGCGATATCCGCCAACATCTTTCCCCCTGAGATGCCGCATAAAACAGATTTTACTGTAATTTTCCTGATGATGTTCATTATTATTACGTGTGTTACACGTATTCAAATTTCCCGCCACGAAGTGAATAAACATCCTATCTAGGTCTAACAGAACCATTTTTATGAGCAAGTTTCCGGGTTGGTAAAATGATCCGCATTCTTGATTTACAGATACGGCTGAATTATTCAAGGGACTGAATTTAGTATTGAATTAAATTAAACCTTAATATTTTCCCTAAAATAAACAAGCTGCAAATTTTGTTTTCGGCAAGAGCAGAACAAATCTCATGACAGGTGTAAAATAACCTCTACGATTTCGTCATAAAGAAGAAAATCTACAATTGCTTAGCTTGGTAAAAAGGTAAAGCAGTCCCGTTACAGGTCTGGAGTGGCCCAGAGGGTTCCAGGAAGTTAAGGTTCGTAGATTTCGTGACAACGGCACAGGATGGTGGTAGGTTGTCAGCCTTACGCACCGGCCGCCTTTACCCCCTAGGCAATACTCCTGGTACTCATTTCTGTTAGAGGATGAGTTGACCCCAGGGCCATAGTGCGATCGGAAGGATTTTATGTCAAAGAAAAATTCCAATGACACCACCTGGGGTCGAACCAGCGACCTTCCGATTTGTAGCACAGCACTTTAAGAGCTTGGAGATGAAATAAATTTAACAGAATTTAACGGAGGTATCGGCAAACATAAAAATTAAACACGCATACTAATATATCTAAAATAACAAAATTAATAACGGTAACAATACTTGTCACTTACTTCGAAATCTTCACTTCTATTAAGTTGACAATTGTTTTTACTCTTTACTAAAAATCAATGTTCTTTCACAAAGACCAGAAGATACAGAAAGAGGTCAGCGTCCAAATGCTAATGGTTCGATTCTTTTATTAAAGAAGGATGCATAAGAAAGCAGCATTTGCCAGTTTGAGGTATTAACCTAACATTTGTCTGCACAGACTGAAGAAAAGCAAAGAAATTTGTGGACAGAAACTACTGACTGGGATCAGAAACGTGTGTCTGAAAAGCGATTGTTGTAATAAGGAAGAGTCTGTAACTGCAATAAGTTTTTAATGTTAAGTTTTTACACACGCCCCTTTAAGTTTTAGCATAAAACGACGGGCAGGTCAGGGTCTCAAAACTATATAAAAGTCTGATATTTAAGGCGTAAATAGGACAACGGCATACACGACTGTATATAATGCTTAATATCTCCGTACTGGCTTACAGATTCCATTTTTTACTATCGCATTTCTTCATGCACCAGGAGTGAAAATAGTAACAGGAAATCATTAGAGATTAGGATATTAAGGAAAGTTAAATTCAAGGGTTAAAATAAGTATTTTCATGTTAGTACCAGGCATTTATTTTATGTATCGTACAACATGGTATTTCATTTAACAATAATTTAGTCTGTAATAAGAGTTTTCTATATATCTGTAGGAATTTGCTATCTTTCAGTAAGTGAAAGCAGCTACCATCAGCGATATATAAAGTGATTTAAAGTACTGGGTACATATTTTATCCTAATTTCGTCTGTAGTGTGTAGGTAATTTAATCTTCACCTACAATATTTCAAGATCCAGCTGAGTTACCGTGGACTTCGTACTTGCACACATCCAGGTCGAACACTCTGCAAGTAATTTCTGTGTTGTTCGGTAACATAGAAAGGCTTCTTGTTGGATATGGTGTATTCGTGTTTAGGCGGTCCCGCCCGGTAAACGAGTCTGTAATGTCGGTACAGCCCGACTGTCAGATAGTAGAACAGTTCTGCTCCGCTTAGCAAGGAGAAACCAAAACATAATCCTGCAATACCTCCAAACGCCACTGAAATAAAAGTACGTATTTAATATGATTTTGTCCAACGGTGTGGTGCAAACCCCCTTTACATAATGGATAATTATGTTAAAAGAGGGGGAAATAGTGGTCAAAATGCAATAACTGTACTGCCGGGAGAACATTTGCCACTCTCGCAATATCTACGTCATCTCATGTCATTTCAGTGCCCTCATATCTGCCCCTTCATACGCACATACATGTCGTAACGAGAGACAGCCTATAAAAAAATTCTTCTTTCAGCTTTTGTATTGATGATGATGATGATGAGTCTTAGATGCATAACGAATGGCAATTTATTAAACATTTGAAAACCAGCTATTAATGGTCCGTAGTACATACCTTCATTGTGATTTATTGTTCATTGTATTAATACAAAATCACTCCTGCACCTAGGAACGAAACAATGAAGGCTTATACGGGCGTAGTTAAAACACGAATGCTGCGTAGACATGGGTGTATATGTTATTTGTAATATTGTTGTGCTGCTTCTTAAACTGGTCTAATGAATACTGAAGACTAAAAACCAACTGGATGCCACTTCTTTCTTTATTGTACTTCTTAGAGGCTACTCCAGCCTACCGGGACCTAACCTTCAACCTACAGGATACCAAGAACGAAACGACCAATGTGGCAATCAACGTTATAGTCGCGAGCTCCTTATGATGGGCATAGTAGTGCCCGAAACATGTTGAGCCTATAAGAAGTACAATAAAATAATAAGTGGGATCTAGTTGGTTTTTATTCTTCAGTTATCACAATGATGCACGGTCCAACAAACATCAAGATTGGTCTAATGAATGTTGAGCCACAGAGTGCACATAACAAAAGTTAAATGCGTTTGAATAATAACAACAACAACACACAGTCCTTCTGTTATTATAAGTGTTTACATGTGTTCGAAATTAGTTTACTTTAAGAGTAGGAGCAGAATATTGCAGCCATGGAACGTATAGGGTACTTGAACCCAACATTACCCGCGACAGTCTTTGCCAAATAAAAAGTCCTCTAATAGCAGCATTGCTTAGTGCATACAGATATTGTGCCTAGTTCAGTGTCTTGGTACAAATATAGATGTCATCCCAATACTTTGCCATTTACTGTGGCTAGGGATTGTTAAGTTGGTTTCGTATAAATTTACAGCTGAAATTTCAACGGGCTTCACTTTAAGTGTGCATAATACGGGATGGCAACTGATCTCAAATTATCTTTATAGTGGCAGAAACAATTTTAGTTACCTCATGAAGTGAAAGAACCATTTTAGAGTCCGGGAGAAAGAGTATTGCTCCAGAGTTATACCCAGAATATGCGCATCCCATAATGGTTTTAATTTTGTGTATCAGCTCGAAAAGTGTATTTTGCTCACCGACCTGCCTGGTCTATTATCATGGAATTGTTTCTTTTCAACAACTGTACCTATTTTAATTTCCTGGGAGATGTTTATTTTCCAACCATGTTTTATTGGTTTTATGCATTTTCCATAAGAATAGCCGGTATTAAACCTGGAATGCACGTGGAAGTAATTTCCAGTATAGTAGTCATACGTGTCCCCGAAAATGGACTATTATGAACCAAACCATATCCGAAATGTTCTTGTAAACGAATGAATGATTGTTGAACACTATTTTAAGTCAGTAAGAAGAATAAAATGAACATTTTAAAAAAAACCACACTTCGTGATAATTTTTAAATAACCTGAGCAAACACACAACACGTTCTTCATTCATAAATTAAAAGAGTCAGTACTGGCCCATTGTGAGCTTCTCTGACAGTGTAAACGCACAAACATTTACATATGCATGGAAGGAGTGATTAAGGTTTCAACCGTCCTCCTTGTATGCAGAAGGGTGAACAGCATACTAGTGAGGAATGTAGGTGTATACGATCGTCTAGACTTACACCTAGAGGTAATACACAAAATGAAGTGCAGAAACAGCGCAACTGCTTTTTAGTCCGTTCGGAATAGCCCTCTCTTATCATGGTATGCTCGCCTGTCCGTTTGACACAATTCTGGAATATCAGGGAGTGTTCGCCAGCTGCCTACATGAAGCTTTATTTTAATTTTGTAACTATGTTCAGCATATCAACGAAGAAACTTGTCGCATTATTTGCGAAATAAATGCATATATTTTGGGTTCTTTATTTTCAACTCTATAAAAAGCTGCTGCAATCCCATAACTTTTTCATACAGTCTCGCCATATGTGATCACATCTCGGGAGAAGCTGTCGATTCCTTCTTGACAGAAGCCTATGTCCAGTATTAGCAGCCACCGCGTTACAAATTTTTCCACCCACCGACTGGTAGACGCCAAGATTTTGCTTCAGCGTACGAAACAGTTCATAATCGGCGTCTGATCAGGGCTGTTTTCGTGGTTTTCCAAAGTTATTTAGTCGTGAAATTATGGTACGTGTAAATTAATTTTGTGAACTACTCTAGTATTTAGGGGATTACGTGTATATTCCTGAACCAATACACAGGTTTGGTCCTTGTTTCTAAAATACTGACTTTTACTCAATGAGTAGCCGTAAATAAAGGTTGGGGTCAGCGTTCTAGAACAATTCGTGAAGTCGTGAAAAATTAAGAGGAGAAAAATTAAACATATGAAAAGTAGGATGAGTGGACATACAGTTGTCCAGGTTCGTGCTCAATTGCAGACTTGCACCTAGCTGCATATCTGCTAGATAATAAGTTGTGTACAATTTAATATTTACCTAGAAGCAGAAGAACGTGATGCCAGGGTAACATATTAATATTCGGAATTGTCGATTATATACTCCTTTATAGCGGAAACAACATGACAAATATTAATGGTAAACCATACAATAAAAATGCATTTTATATTAGCCTATATAAAATGAGCCGAAAGAAATTAATTCACAATACATTTCATGACTACCTGCTACAGCAATTACAAGTGTCAGATATTAGAATAAAATGCAAATATATATTTGTTTGCTTTCATGACAGTTGAGCTTTCAAATGATCTGATTTTGTTTGGTAAAAATGGCTAAAAATAGTAAGTATTATAAGAGTTCAGATAAATGAGGTTCTGCCCGTTTTTACAGCAACATATCAAGCACAGCCACTCACCTAGAAGATCTAGCCAGCTGTATGATATGTCCGTCCGGTATCTGACGATCGCTGGATTCTCAAAATGGATCTCCATAAATATATTCCTTGATTGTTCTTCTTCAGTTTCATTCCCTTCGCTGTTGGTACGAAATAGAACAGCTTATGATTAGATATTTTTTTATATAATCTAGGCCAGTATCCAGTAATTGGCCATGTATTATATTTTTCTAGACAATAAATTCAGTTTAGGCACTTTACATGCCGGCAAGACAACTATTGAGGGTTGTTTGGCCATGCATCTTCCTCATGAAATAGCTAGAAATGTCAACTTGATGCAACAAGGTAATTTTATTAATGTATTCTTAGCTCGATATGTTTCGGGTATATACGCCCATCATCAGGAGCATTAGATGTTGAGTTGCAGCATATGGTTTTCTGCACCGAGTTTT
>Ga0123354_10010948_pt1 | contig 13993 bp, 6 predicted proteins | sample TergutLab28metaG_2_FD_97872 | JGI IMG/M metagenome (GOLD analysis project Ga0123354, IMG submission 97872) | Labiotermes labralis P4 segment gut microbial communities from Petit-Saut dam, French Guiana - Lab288 P4 | ecosystem: Host-associated > Arthropoda: Insects > Digestive system > Gut ... | reverse complement strand
CGCCGCCGGTCGGCGAAGTTAGTGCCAACTTTTGCGGATAGAGGGGTGTCACGTGGTCAGCGCAACGGTTCCCCACAGCCGTTAATCTCTGTTTTCTAGACCTGGAGCCGCTACTTTTTTTCACTCAAGTAGCTCCTCAAATGACCTCACGAGGCTGAGTGGACCCCGTTCCAGACCCACTACTACTCAGAAAATCTGGTAATGCCGGGGATCGAACCCGGGACCTCCGTATCTGTAGTCAGAAACTCTGACCACCAGACCACAGAGGCGGTCGACTCAATATAAAACCAAATGAAACAATGCAGGAAAAGTGCGTATGAGGTAAAGTCAGAAGCTGAGTTTTCCCTTTTTTAGGTGGAGACAAAGCGCGGGCGTATGTTTGGACACAGGTCATTATTTTCCCACGTAGTTATCGGTCTTGTTCAAATACTAATTACAGCGTACGATGAGACTTTCCAGTCCCTGGTAGTGGAAGGAGACCTCGAAGCCACTTCTGGACGTTGGCTGTGATGGTGTGAGAAGTCGCTGACCTCGGATGTCTTTTTTTCGGTTTGCCAATCAGTGACAGTCCGAGGTGGCCAAGACGAGGTTGTATGGGGGGTGGAGAACGCGTTGCCGGTGACAGGTGTCCAGGGGGCAGTGGGTGGTGTGAACAATACTCGGCCAAGCAGTATCGTGCAGTGGCAGCGCTCTCTGGAAAGCAGGCAAGGCCCCTGACGTCGAGTTGCCTCTTTAGGTGTTGAAAAGCCGCTTTGTAGCCAACATCGTCGTACAGTACCACGCTTCGTGATATCAACGAAAACACTCGCGTGTATGTCCCAGAGTTTGTTGCCATCACCTCGCAGTCGTATAAAACTTGTTTGCAAGCGTTGTGAAATTCCTTCTTCATACTATGGATTTTGTCATCGTTCCCGGACTGTAGTTGTAAACTTATGTCTTATCGCCGATGACGACGTGCGTTGTAAATGTCAGGGAGTAAGCTTCGTATCTTGTGAATTGGTATCACTGGTGGCCAATATGTCAGGCGTCTAATGTTCGGGAAGTTATTTCGGCACCCATATTCTCCATACGTTGCGATACTTGAGATATTCCATGTACAGTGCCGTAAGCACTGCCGTGTGAGAGGTTGAATGTCAGCTCGTGCAATATCGATGTACGCGTGTCCGCTTGCAGCATTTAATCGATATCATTGACGAACGTTTTTGAAGTTGATGGGCCGGGATATAGCGTTGTCGGTATAACGCTATGCGCTTTATGGTCCGAGTTTCGCACCCGGGTGGGGTGGGGGGGGGGGCGAGATTTTCCGCATTCGTCCAGACCGGCCCCGATGCCTACCCAGCCATTTGTACAACTGGTGCCGGAGCTATTTCCCGTGGGTAAAGCGACCAGGGCGTGGTTCTGCCGAAGTTAAGAGAGGAGAGCTGTGCTGTTGTGGCATGTTGTAGGGAGAACATTACCTTTAACTGTTCGTAATTTAGCATTATTTTAATTTATTTAACAGTGTTTGTCGGTTTGTTATGCTATAAAAGGTCGAGGTTGCCATGCCGTAAGCGTGTTTTGATCACGATATTAATGGTAAGCTTACACGCCGGGCGTGGTTATCAAAGCTGAAGAGCATCTGGCAGTAACGCTTCGTCCTGTAAAGCAACGCTCATCAATATAGAGACGCTTATGAAGATTCCGATCTTTTGACGTCTCCCCCACCCCACTTTTTCCTGTCGGTCATGCCCAGTAATTTGCAAAAGTTGAAAGGACGAAACTTAGTGGAAAACCTAGGAATATACTTGGGATTAATATTAAAATGGATTAAATGATAATACAAGATAGGTAATAACGTAATATTGTGGCGCGTTCGCGTAACCACTGTTGTGATGGAAACGCAACAAGGACTTCCCTCGGTACTGTTGATGTACGTATGTCACGGTCAGTATATGTAACATTGAATGTATTGCCATGGAGTCGTAACAATGTGTTCTGTTTGTTTTTGCGCTGCATGTATCGCTGCAAACGATACGGAACAGACTTAGGTGTGTGTGATTTCGGGCTTCTCACGCGAAGTAGATGAGATCTGCGATCTTCTGGGACATTACTCGTCATACAGATTTCTTGGCCTTTGAAAATGGGACCGATAGGTTGTCCCGAAACGTCGGTAAGGATTTACCACAGTACGCTGCGTAATATTCCAGAAGAGCGCAAATCTCAAACTTACGTCTTCATGTAAAATGCCCGAAATGTTTTTTTTTCTTTCGATTTTAACCAACTTTAAATTTTCTCTACAATTTTTCAGACACGTCCCCATTATCAGATTTCACGGAAATATTCCTGTGGGAGCCAGGCTGATTCATACTAATAGACGGACAGACGGACGTATTTTTTCGTGACTATGCGAACGCGCCTGAAATGGGTGAAAAAAGATTACGGAATTCTTATATCACGTCGTGTAGTCTAGGAGGCAGGTACATCGGCCTACCAGTGTTTCGGGGTCCCTTGCTGGCGCTCTTTTCCCGTTCCTGGAAGTCTAATTCATTCATTCATGTAGTCTGTCCTACGACAGGTCCATACCGTCTCCCAAAACTATACGGCGTTAAATTCCGGAAGCTGTAATGTCCTTACTTTGTAGCGCTTGATAGGGCTCGTTATTTAGTACTTATCCTTTTAGTTTCATTTCATTAAAGTCAATTCGTTTGAAGGAATGCATTACTCTAGTTTATAGATTTAGTTCGCCGTTACACCTGGCTATACAGGCTGTGAAATCTGGATGTTCTGAGTCAAGGTTGAATAGGTGATCGGAAGTTTATATCAGATTTGGTTAATTAACGCATGGGGTCACTATCCACCAAAGACAGCACGCCTGTATTTAATGCTTGCTACAAAACATAATTGAATTAAATTTAACCTTGTGAGAAAAATCTGTAGCTGAGTATGAATGGCTTATCACAGCATTACACGTTTTTCTCTCTCGTGCCTTTTTTTTTATCTTTTTAAACCTGTGTTTTATTTCCTTTGATTTTAAAGGAAACTGTCATGTTACTGACAACCGAGCCCACTGGACTTATACCACCATGATGATGGATAGGGCAAATTTTTCCGAAACTGTAATTCCCATCTGCGCGATATCGTAATGAAAGAGACCGATATCCGAACACTATGAAGCTGCTAAGAGCAAATTAGCTAAGTCCTGACAGAGAGGAAGTAGTATGAGTGTTGAATTAAATAACGTGAAGTTTTGTAGCTGGTTCTTTTTACAGGTGCTGGGTCCGTTATAGACTGCATGTCTTCGAGCAGTGTGATGTGCGAAGCACGTATTATGCGTGAGGGAGAAAAGCCACCTGCTTTAACATTAAAAATTTTCCTCATTTTCTCGCAGAGTATTAAGGCAAACGTGTTTCATATTATTCCCAGAATAAACAGTGATTGTATTCGTAAACACCATTAAGAGTTGGTCATTCTAATGGAGACGCATATTTTTCAGCAGAAGGGAGTCGAATTTAATGCTTCCATTTAAAATTCTTATGATGGAGAAATTCCCAGAGTTCAGAGGAAACCAGTTATTCTCACAAAGATTTGTTGTTCAGTCACGAACTAACAACGCAATTCTGTGTGGAGGCAAGTGTAAGTGTGCTTCGTGCAATAGACAACGCATTTTGTGTTCTGTTGCCCCCAAACAATAATTAGTGGTACCACCGTCTGGCAGAAACCACAGTGTTGTGTGTGTTTTTTCCGGACATTTTAATGTAGTCGCTGTCCTCTTGTGGGCTTTAACGTCGGAAAAGTATCCCCCAGTACGTAATTAGGTACCCGATGTGGACAGTGTGCGCATATGCAATAAGTTTTGCGGGCTGTGGCTTCCCACCTTTCCAACATACATTTTACTAAGCCAATGCAATGCAGGACAAGAGTATATATGCTGCGTGTGAATTTGTGCCTTCACATTTTTGAGTTTCAGTGACGATTTCGACGGTACTGGGGACCTAATACAGCACAGACCGTCTGCGGGGCAAGTTCGGTTCTTACCGGATCTCTTTTCCCGTAGGTTAAAACAATAGGGCGTGAAATGAACCACTTGCTACCGTCAGATGCCTAGTTTAAGTCCCTCCACCGTGTAATTTAATAGTGTGCACAGAGACAAGCCTGCCTTTTTTGCATAGCGATTCTGGGCCTTGTGCATCTCACCAGTCAAAAACTGTAGTTCCGCCATAATGAAAGGGAAGCTTCCTTGTATAGTACGTGCACTTTTATCAGTATGTAGTCTGCATTTTCATATTATATTAGCCCCTTAAAACTCAGTGGTTTGTGTGTTTAACATAATAACTATATATTATGCTCACGCGTTGCTAACTTGTTTTTGATAGCGAAAATCAAAAGTGGTTGTTTCTGTATACAGGATTAAGTGATTGGCCTGTACAGTGAAAACACCGTGTTCTCTGTCAGGAAGAAATTTTATATAAAATGTAGATTCATTTTAGTTTTCATGGTACAATTAATAAGTGAAAGATATTTTTGAGACACCACTTCCCACCCATCATACCGTTAGTTCGACCAGTGGGAAGCGTTCTGCCTGTTCAGAAACAACGAGTGTGGCTGACGAGTGTCCGAATTTCAAATTCACGTCTCATCCGATTTTGTCCTTGGATGCTTCCTTTTGGTTTTGCGACGTGCGCGTGTTGCAAGACGTATGTGCAGGTGGCTGCTCACCGTCACTGCCTGTTATTGTGATCTGCACTCTGCCCACTGCTTTCTGCTCTTTTTTCCATGGCACATGCCATGTTGTATACGGCGTTGCTCTACATCGCATTTTCGCGCGCATACACTCTGCAAACAACCTTTCCTTACGTAATCTTTAAAACAGCGGTAATTATACATTTCGCCTGGGGTTAACATTTTAAAAGCTGCACTTTGTTCCCAGAATATATGAATTGGCCTCATACGATTCTCATATTAACCTTTTGGCGCCGGAATTATTTTTTTAATTTTAGCACACCTGTGTATAAAATGTGAATATTACAGGAACCAAATAAGTTAGAATTATGAAACAAACTGCATTTTGAATAGAGAGAGAGAAAAAAAGGAGAGTATATACCATGTTTAAAATATTCAGTACGTATATTTGTTGAATAAATATATAAAATGCAACTTTAGAGGTTAGCGGCGCGGTACGACCACTATAGTTGACATTAGGCGTCTAAAGGTTAAACAACATCTATTCCCCTAAACAATATGGACCAGCTGATTTTTGTAACGGAGACGCCTTGTGTTTTCCGTGCTGTTGAAACTTGATTTTTTTACTTGTTTTTAGATGACTGGCACTGCAAGGATTTAACTACTTCTTTCCAAGTGTTCGCATTCATTTTATAATCCTACGTTCTCATTCCCGTTCACAAAGACAAAAGTGCTTACACTGCTGTATGTATCACCTGCTTGAAACATTAAAAAAAAAAACTTAATTTTGCCTGCACAGTACGTAGACTTATAATTCGCAAATACACATGTATTGTATTCCTAAACAGCATATACTAATTGATATTTATAATGGAATAAGACAATGACTTTGTTTATGGCAGTTTTTAATATTGAGTGTAACCTTTTCGATATACAATTAATAACCTGAAAACCCAATAGCATGCACCAGCCGCTCCCTTCCTTACAGAGCCCCTGTTGCCTTGACAATACAAGTGCTTAGGCAGAAACTGTGTAAGAGTGGCAGTAGTTAAGGTATCGAATTTACAGGTTAAAGCAAGGTCTTTACGACCTTATGGACAGTCAGCTGATGAAATACTTCCATGTATAAAGTGCCTTGATTTTGAAGCAAAGAGTTGCCTATTGTTGGTAAGGAGAGATCACATTCAGAGTAGTTAAATTCCGGAAATGGAATGTTACAATTTCAGACTATTTTTATATTCACACCCTTTAGCATAAAGCCTAACCAAAGATTAGAAGATACGAAATATCATTTATATTGTTTGTATGGATATGAGAGACGCTGAAGGAGGAACAGGGTTGGAGAGTACTTCAGAACAACGTGATATCATCCGAATGTGTATTTACATCCGAGTGGAAAAGGTTGCCTGAATAAGTAGCCTTGTATACGTAATTTGTATAGTTTGTTACCCTGTTACATTGGAGTAAAGGGCGTCTGTGGGCTGTGGCTACTGTAGCCAAAGAGACGAGATCTTTTTTCTAAAATCTCATAAAATAGTAGACTTGCATAGCCCAAACGTAGATGGTTTGTTTTGGAATGGCTTTGACATTTGACGTGGCTCAGAATGATAACACCCCAGTGACAGGATTCTGTGTTCAGAGTTGTGTCTTGTTTGGTTCGTTCATAAGGCATTTCTTGATAAGCGGAATGAATATCAAGTGATCAGGATAGACTGTGTATCATCTTGTATAGCGAACTGCTGCAGAAATGGAAAGGCCGTATTCATTCTGTAGTACACACGTTTCCAGCTGCGTATTTTTAAGTTTATTGAATTTACTTGTCTATATTATGTGTCAAATGGTTGAACTCCTACTAAATCGGACAGTACAGTATACACAAGGGGCAGACCTTTAGTTTTCTTGGCGGGCCATATCACTGTCTTAAATGTTTACTGGCCAGTCATCTTTCTGGATGTAGAGTTGTAAATGTTCCATTTTCTGTGTCGAGTTTGTAACACACGAGATTGAAATTGCGTAATTGATACAATTTTAGAAAGGTATAAATTTAACAGCTCACTCCAGAGAAGATTTTTTCCCTTAATATTGTTTTAAGTTTAAGACTAATTACGTTACACACACACACACACACACACACACATATATATATATATATATATATGTATGCGTGTGTGTGTGTGTGTGTGTGTGTTTTAGGCTACGTGTATACAGAAAACGGAATTCAGATATGTTTTGTTGGAATCTTAATACGTTGCTGCGGGGCTGTTCGAAAGCCCTGGGGTGAGATAAGGCCCATGGTTCGATTTTTACGTTTCCATGGCGTACACGCATGTAATTCTGTCTCAGAATCTTTTTGGCGTAATATACGTTGTTTAGGAAATTGAGTGCTTCACAGAAACATGCCATTGTTAAGGAAGAACAGTTGTCAATAAATTGATATAAATTTTAAATACCGAATTCAAATCATCCGCATTGTAAACAGCAAACATAAGGGTTTATTAATAACAATGAGATATCCCAGCAAAGAAAGTATTTTGGAACAAATTGTACAATACATTCAGTTATTTGTGATGAATATTAAATTTCAAACTGTCTTCAGTTAGTGGGAAAGAAAATGTATGATTTTGTGAATCTTATAAAATATTGATAGAAGATGTGTAGGATTATACAAGACCTAATAATTGTATAGGATACTTACAGTTCCACGGATATCCTGTCCGTCTGAATACAACATTTTCCCCCGGCTGTTAGTCGTTATATAACAATTTTCTTTTACAATCCGTGCCTGTTTCTGATGTAGAGTGGTTACTGCAGTTTCTTCGCTAGTGATTATTACGCTTATCAGTCCACTTCATGACCTCAACGCATGTTGTCGGTGCTCGGGAAGAATGCGTATCTGCACCGCTCATTCCCCCCCTCATCGAATCTTCTCACCCATTCGTGAAGTCTATGTGGTGCTTACAGTTATCGCCTTACTGAACTCTGATTTTAAAGTGACCTTGACCACAAAAAACCAGACTGCAGATCATTGTTCAATAAAACCAACTGGTGTAAGTTTGGGCAGGTTCATGCTGAAGAACCCAAGTCTTCCGGAATGTTACGCCGTGTCGACTGACGATACGGCTGTTACTCTTTACCAGTCGACACGGCTTAATCTTTATCAACACCTGAGAATTCCACATCTCGCAGGTTCATTCTTTTTATGTGCGCCGTCGTTTTACAGTGCTGCCAGCATAACGCTTGAGGTAAAGTAATCTGAACGTGCTGCTGGCTTTCTGTCGTAAAACGTTGGAAGGGCGTGAAGACAAAATCCCACATGTTGAGGCGTATTGTCACACGTTTTCGAATTGCAGTCTGCGAACATCGCACTGTTGTGCAGTTGTATCGAGTTGCCCGATCTCGCAGATAAATGTTTTCCCTACCAGCGGTGTGAACACGACGGCCACAGGTTATCGGCAGAAGTGCGCAAGTACTGACCCTATGAAGCATGATAGTTACTGTATGTACTGATCTCTACAGAATTAAGAAAATCTGGATTTTGTCCACGTAGGTATTCGTTTCGCCGATCCCGGTGGCCGCGCGGTCGAAGGTGTGGTTTCTGCGGCTACTCGCTCGTTGGGATTGCAAGTTCGAAACCCCTTGGGAGCATGGATGTCGGTCTCTTGCGAATGTTACGTGTTGTCTCTGCGATGGTCCGATGCCTTGTTCAGAGGAGTCTTGTCGAGTGCGTGCGTGCGTGCGTTGCGCGCGCCCGCGCCCGCGCCGAAGTATGATCAAGCGCAGCAGTAACCTATACACCTAAAATAGCAGGTAAAAGAGGTCAGACTGAGAAAAAAAGAGAAAAAAAATGCTTGTCTCTTATGACATTCGTTAACAAGCAGCGATCATTTCCTTGAACGGCTCTAACCGATTAGCCTTTAGAATGGAGAAAAATTGTTTTGAGGACTTTTATGTATTCTTATATACAAGAATTTCAAGCGGCAGAGGACTTCATATCCTGCACGAGACTTTATGATGCTGAGGTTTCTATAAATTTGGGCTACCATAAATTTATACCAGAAGGTATGAAGTTATATATTATTTATTCTGACTATTTTCAAGGGAAACGGTTATTAAGAAAGCGAATAATCGCTCAACACGGAGCTCTTTGCCGTCTTTAGAACACGACATTTCTACCATGTCGGTAGCAGAACACCACCTTCTTAATGGTGCGTCTTATTTGTTTGAACGTACTGAAAACCTAGAACTGCGTTACAGAAAATCTAGGCATAACGTATTCGGTTTGTTATTAGGAAGAAATACTGTATGTGTATGAATAACCTTGACAAATTCGTAAAGATGTTAAGGACAGTATTGGCCTACAGTATTTCAAGCAGAAGCTAGTAGGTACTTCGGCAATTTAGAATCCTCTAAAACGGTTAAAGGAATTTTATATCGATTCAAACCTCTCCATATTTGGAATCAACGAAATATTCATATTTCTTGTAGAGTACACTATATGATACGCATGCGATTATACTTTTGGCGCCGGAATTATTTTTTTAATTTTAGCACACACTGTATATAAAATGTGAATAATACAGGAACCAAATACGTTAGAATTATGAAACAAACAGCGTTTTGAAGATAAAAAAAACGGAGAGTATATACCATGTTTAAAATATTCAGTACCTATATTTTTTTAATAAATATATAAAATGGAACTTCAGAGGTTAGCGGTGCGGTACGACCACTATAGTTGACGTTAGGCGTCAAAAGGTTAAGTATGTAAAGCGAGACAACAGTTCGAAAAATGGAAGCTTGGCGTAATTATACTGTCGCGTTGATTTCCTAGATGACTGTAAGACTTACGGAAAAGTGTACTGGGCATAAATTGCTCATTCGTTGCTTCTCTACGACTTCGTGGAAAACATATTTCACCTTGATAAATATTGGCGATTCTCGTTCGAGATGCGGGCCAACACGTATTAAGGTCTTCATACCAACGCGCCCGATATTATGTCGGATTGTAAGCGAAAGTGAAATTAATCGACGAGTGTTAGTAACGCTTCCCATATGTTCGTCGATGCTCGAGTTATTACGTGTGGATAGGCAGACGTTGTGAACGACCCAGAATCTGTTTCACAAGTACAAAAATATCGATTCATCCAGTAATGCCACGTTGTTTCGTGCCTAAGCTAATGACGTTCGGTACAACAAGTTCATTTGCGTTAAACGTTGTGTTATAATATTTCCATTGTGTAATACTAATTTTCATGATTCAAACTTTGCACAGCATTGTCCTTGACGGCTAGAGTCTACTGGGATATGCCACCATATCTCCTGAGAATTAGTTTCCGGCCTACACGACTTCATATCCCAGAAGACTTAGATCTTCATCCTTATTTTTTTCCTGTGTGTCAAACATGGTCTTGCACCGTGAAGGAACAGCAATTGGGAGATTTTGAAAGCAAAATTTTTAGCACAAAGCTAAAAGATAGCTGGGGAAGTTACATTCCGTGGTGAGGAATATACCATTCTTCTGAGATGTTAGGCCTGTCGGCTAATGTTAACTGTTTAACTGCCATGTTATTTACCACTGGATACGATGTCATCCCAGAAGATTTGAGTCTTCTGCATAATAATGAGTTTTACAATTTTATGATTACAGCTTACGTAATGTTATTTTCATCATCATCATCATCATCATCATCATCATCATCAAGGACTTTGTGGGTTTAGGATTGTAAATTTGAAAATAGTCTTTGTCTCGCCATGCAGATTCTGGTCGTTTCCTCGGCCTGTAATGAAAGGCTGCCTGTTTCCTTTATTTCCAAACGGTTTGTCCAATTTTGATTTATATTTCTGTTTCCCTAACCACATTTTTAATTAGAGAACTGCTTTGATGCCAGAATTTGTCTGGTGCTCTAATCTGGTGAAGCCCAGTAGTGGTCCCAGAAAACATATTTGTACCAGCTCGAACTTTTGGAGTTTCTGTTTTTTTTTTTAATCCAGCCGTCGTTTACACTCTTACTCTTCAGAAGGTGTTTTGTGATAACTGACATGCTGTTCGGGAACTACAGAGTGGCATGAACAGAGAATGTAGCATCCATCGACCATTCTTCTTATTCTTCCTGTTCTAAGTATTGTCTGCACTGTGGTAATAATTAATGCAAGTCCCTATCCGCAAAAGTTGGCACTAACTTCGCCGACCGGCGGCGGCCGCTCTGTCGGTATAGTTCGCGTGCGGACTAAGGCAACGGAGTTTAGTTTAGTATTTAAGTCATAATTTTACGGAAGGGAATTCCGTGTGTTTGTTTAAAAACATGGGAGACAAACAAGGGACGTTTCCCCATTCTTAAAAAATATCCCAAGTCCTAAAATTGAATTGTAATTAATTGCAACATTAATTTATGACTAATAGGTAATTAACAGCAATTTGAGTATATTAAGCGCTTAGTATGAAATAAAATTGCTCTGAAAACCCAAGACTTCTTCCCTTAATAATTGGTTGTGGACCGCGCAGGTTTTCAGAGGTTTTCATCTGGCCTGTGTGCAGTAGAAAGTTGGACTGCACTAGTCTATGTGATCTTCAGATTACTTATATAGAAAACCAGGACGGGAAAGGAACACGTGAGTTAGTTCATGGAATAGCGCGGAAGATTATCACGTGTAAACTAGTTTAACGTGTGTGTACAAGTTGTACTCTGAGAGGAATACAGTAACAAAGTGAAGCAAATGATTTCATCGCACTCCAGAGGCAATCGAGTTACGCTTTTTTCTTTTTTGAATAGCGCGATATTGTGTTTAAATATCTGGAGCATTTGTTTTCGGGTAGAATTACGTGATAAGATTACACCACGAAACGTTGGAAGAGTCTTGGAGATAATGCTGTTGTGAATGTTTACAGTCATCCACCTAAGCTAAAAATCAATGTTTTCAGCTTTTTTCTATACTTCATGCATTTGTTGAAATATGCTTGAAGGAAGTATGTACACCTGTGTCCTTAGATGAATTGGTGATTGATGGCTCGACAGTTTTTCTTAAAATCGTCTGTTACCAAATTCAGCCCTCTGTTTGTGATATATGTAGTTGTTTGACGCGTATAGACGGAGGTATGGATTGATTTTAATAGCCGCTCGGTAGAGATGCGAACGTGCGTGGTAGGTTGTGAATTATGAACTGTAGTTTCTGGCTTTGTGTGGGCTTTAGTGATGGATTTGTACGTTTATTGTAACAGATCTGTGATGTACTGGTAGTTCTTGATCAAGCGAATGACATTCAACTGTTCAAGGAAAAAATTGCCAGAAACCATGGGGTTGGCATTTGGTTGAACTTGATTTGTGTGTGTGTGTGTGTGTGTATGTATGTATGTATGTATGTATGTATGTATGTGTGTGTGTGTTTAGGCATGTCTGTATGTATGTCTACACCTGTGATTGAAGCAAAATACTAGGCTCTATCTCTTGCCGGGACTGAGACTTAGCTCAACTCCACTATGACCACATGGCGCGTTGCTTCGCCGTATTGTCAGATTTATTTATTTACTTTGTCTTTGCTGTCTTTGCTGGAAGTAAATGCCATTTCCACTTGTTTACATGTCTTATTTCCAAGCAGTTATTATCGGTTTTGGCTTTCTCTGGTAGCTGTACATTAGTCCAATTCTGTTTCAGGAGTGTTGTTGTATTGGCCTGATTAACAAAAAATTAGGGAAAGTACGCATCGAATGGCAATTCTGGCGTATTTGCTCAGTTTTACTTATCTTGAAACCCATATGTTTTCAGAACAACAGTGCATGTCGTTCGTTCCACGACGTGGTTACTGGCTTTACCAAGACGTTTTACTTTCAGAATGTTTCCACGGTGCACGAATGGATGTAATTCTATTTACGCCCTTCCCTTTGGCGTCGATTTTCACGAATCTGATCAAATAGCAGCAGTATTATATGCAGATCTCTTTGTGCCGAATGTCATCCAGATCGACGGTAAATGTGGAAAGTACGGATAGAAATTCATTTACGTCACGTAAGTTAAGTATGGTATTTACTGCGTCGATTTTCCTGAAACTCACTGTCACACAATTTTTGCAGACCTCTGTACCGAATGTTATCAGCAGTGTAAGACCCGTAACCACTTATCCACTGGCGCAGCGTCACATTCCAGTAGACCGGAATCCTAGGTTTATTTATTTATGCTCCTTGTATTATTAATATAAGGAGACGGAACGGATCAAAGGGTCCAATCCTTGATGTTTATGATGATGATGGTGATATTACTAATACTGATTTTATAGTAAAGAGTGAGTGGCCTTACGGCCTTCGGAAAACAGTGATCGAGTACTGGAGAATTAATTAAGCACTGCACATCGAGACTTACGGACGTTAGATGGAGATGAGTGATACGATTGACGGCCTCGGACGCTTTACCCTGGGGAAAGAACTTCGGTACCAACGGGGTAGGGTGCCGAGAATCGAACATTCCGACCAGTCTGTAACCTAATATACGGACTGGGCTGTTCCGGTTCGTTTTCTGTAAGATAGGAACTGAAAGTGTAAGTACTATGTAACTGAATGCCATTCTCCATAGTATTAAGATCCATTCCATGACATTTAAACTCGACACTTGATGTAGCTCTGTACATGCGCCTGCGCACCCAATATATTCTCGTGTCTTGCAGAATATTTGGAACCGCAGTCTGAATATTTGGGCACGAAGCCACGCAGTGTAGTACAAAGCACAGTTGCTCATTTGCTCTCCCGCTGCCGCCTCTGCGCTCTCAGACATAACGAGATTCAAGCGACCGACCGACACATCGAGTTGAAGGCCACCGGACGTTGCCGGAGCTCCCCCTCTGCCCGCCCCCCCCCCTCCCACTGTGTAATACTGTGTTCTCACTCTAACTTTTCCATTGCATTGCAGCTGTCAAGTGTTTAGCTATCTGACAATTGAATTAGATGGTATTTCAACTTCATGTTGTGTTGTATGAGCGTAATAAACAGGCAAATTTGGAGGTCGGTTCGAAACAGCGTAAATTTGAAGTGTTTTAAAACAAGCTAGGTCTACGTAGCGAAATGTTTGAAGCTAGGTAAATGAGTAGGTGGTAGAAGGTGGTATAACGGGGACCGTGTGATGTATACACATCACCTATATTGAGACCAAAAGAAGTCTAATTGATAATGGCTTTACAACAGCCGTTCTTATCCTGGAGCCAACGGACCCCTTGGGTGTCCATAGATAGCTTTTGGGAGTTCCGTGAACTTGGATTGGGGGGGGGGGGGGTTAAATTTTTTTTTTCCTTACTTTATTATAGAATTTTAACCTTTGCGGAAATATTGTTTTGAGGAAAAAAAGTAATTTTT
>Ga0123354_10010947_pt1 | contig 13994 bp, 9 predicted proteins | sample TergutLab28metaG_2_FD_97872 | JGI IMG/M metagenome (GOLD analysis project Ga0123354, IMG submission 97872) | Labiotermes labralis P4 segment gut microbial communities from Petit-Saut dam, French Guiana - Lab288 P4 | ecosystem: Host-associated > Arthropoda: Insects > Digestive system > Gut ... | reverse complement strand
CATTTAAAAATGAGCAAGGCACAGACTTCCAATTGCTGGACTGATTTCTGTAAAAGCAGATGGTCAGCAAAAGATGGATGCTGCCATTCCAGTTTCAGGATATTCAGGATGTTCTACAATGGAATGTGTACCTGCATTTGTGCAAACAGATATTATGTGTATTGGTGTATAAATATAAGGTATCCAGTATTCATATCACTACACTTTATTTGAAATACCGAATTTTAGTCAAAACTTATGCTATTTCACAGTGAAGTAAGACTGCAGAAATCTTCAAGTTTCAAAAGGGATAGTACAAATGTATGAAAAACAATTCATTCAACATTTCTAATTTCATTTTGTTACAGTATGTTACAGTATTTTGTTATAGTATGTCTCTGATATTGGATGGATCTCTACCTCCAAACTGTTGACTCCCAGGAAGAAAGAACAGTTGTAACAAGTACGTCCCTCTTCGTAACAAATTTCTATAAGTACTTCTGTGTAACATCTTTTATGCATTGGGATACATTTCAAATTCAAATATTATATTGTTCACAATTTTGCTGAATATTCTTGCTTCTTGAGAAGAAGAATTTTTGAACATTGGTATTCTCCTATGCTAGGGTTTATAACTGTGGTACTGAAAACATACAATTTACCTAACCTCAAACAGTTATGAACAGTAACAGTATATGTGTGACTCATGACATTTAAGTTCCATACAGTGTTAATATAAATTTATTATGAATGGAGCTGGGCATATTCATGATAGAAGTAACATCACATTAGAAAGTTGTGTTTAAAAACTTACTATGTATCCATTTTACATTGTAATTTTACATGATTTAACAGTGATCTGTGATTCATTTTTAAGAACATTAGTAACAAAAATTCGAAGACTAAACTACTCACACATTTTTAAATATGTATAAACTGTTTCGCTTCTGAATTTTTTTTTTAACATTTCACTTAACTTTAAACTCTAAAAATTACACTGCCCAAGCATACATTTATTTATGCAGATTTTACTTTAAGATTTTTCTACATTCTTAGAAGAATGATATCATGATATTTATATTCAAATCCATTTGGATTAATTTCTCCATACCTCATACTACGATTGCTGTGAAACTGTAATATGTGTAAAATCACTTCCGGTAGATATGTATGAAAATTTCAGAGGCACATACTGCCTCTACCTTCAGGGCAAATTCTAGGCTTCAGATCTGAAGACAGTAATCTGCAGAATAGCATCTGCTTGCAGAATACAAATATCTATGAGTACAAATATCAGACAAAAATGTCTTTCCTTCTACGAAATTTGCTGTTTTTACAGTGTGAAGATTTCTACTGTGTTTGTGTGGGCTTTGACCCCATGTAGCCTGATAGGTCGTTAACATAAGGCTCAAGCTGGAGAAAGCACGTCCCTTCCACTGAAATTGATAGGTAATTATAAATCTTTCAAAGGACATGCTTCCTCCAACTTGAGGGTTGATGGAAACTACCTACCTAGACTAGATGGTGTCATAAACCCTGAAAACTATAGTATAAACAGTGCAACAGCATTCTGTGGAGAGCAATGGATTTGAACTTTCTACTGAGAAAAATCTTGCCTGGAGGAAATTTAATATTATTACTTACCCAGATGGTTAAACCTGAATATCAAATGAAGGAGAACATCAAACCAAAGAACAATAAGAGTGTATTCACCTACATGTACACCTTATTTTAACAGCCAACAGTTGGATGCAGGCACTCCTTATCCAGATGTCAATAAGTCTGTGCCCACAATAATGTGTGCATTCCTACACATAACACAGGCTCTGATTAGTCATAATCATAGTTCTGTGCTCTGTAGGTAGTAAAAATACTTGACTAAACTGCAACTGCACATACAAAACATTAAACATTATTATTTTAAAAAACTGTCAATAAATATTTGCAAGGAAGTGTGTAATGTGGGTTGAATCAGCAGTGGTGAAAAAGCAAAGAAACTAAAATTATTGGATTTTAGATTTTAATCCTTTAGGGAGGAACTTTATACCCCACCAGTTTCTTCCACGGGTTTTTTTTTCTCAGTTTCATTAAAAACAGACTTTCTAACTGTCCTGTATTCTAATCCTGAAATGCCTCCTCCAAAACTGTTACATTACTCTTACACAAAGGACGGAACCCTCATACTTATAAAATGTATGCATAGTTAACTGTATATATAGTGTGAATATAGTCCATATATATGGAATATATCAGAAAGCATGTAGTCCAAAATTGGAGTGCCTTAAATTCTAGATGATATATATGTATATCTCTAAGGATAAAAGTAACAGCTGGTTGCTGTTCTTATTAATGATGTTGGAAGTCCAGAAAATGATATATTTATCTTAAGATATGTCTAAGCTTCAATTATAGGCTTCAGAAATGTTTAAAAAATCAAAACACTAACTGCTGAATTGTGTTATTACTTAGAAATGTTAATACTACTTGCAATTTAGGGAAGCAGTGTAAGAATATTTTTTGTTTGTTCATTACCACAGTAAAACCCCAATTTTACATTTTTGTGGGGATCACATAGAATGGTGTAAAACCCAAAAAAACACTGTTCTTTTGGGTATTTGGCCAGGACTGGAAAAGAGTGCATTAATCGCGGAAAATGCAAAATACAGGTATGTAAAATCAGGGTTTTGCTGTTCAGTAGTATAGATATATGAATACCTGATTCCAAGTTCCACATTTACGCATTACTCCAAATAATTGTTCTGTCTATGGCAGTTAGGTCCATGAGATAAACTATGCTAATCTTCCAGCACTAAGTGCTCTGGAACTTTGCATACATGGAATATCTGATTATAATTTTTTAAAGAAAGTGCCAATATATTTATGTTAGCAACACAAGCACATGATAAAGGCAAAATGCTTTATAAAATGCTATGAACAAATGCTTCCTAATATTGTAGAAAAATACATGCTACGTTGTGAAACATCACACAAGGAATGTCTCATTTAGAATTGTTTTTCAGGTACCAGCTGCACATGCTTTCATTTGAAGCTTTATAAAGACACTCTCTATTACAAGATATGATCATGCTAATTCCTTCTTATAATTTCTCCTGTGCTGAATACCACACTTTCAAAATAATCAGTTTAACTTAACTTATATACATATAAAAATGCTTTGGTGATAATATTTATACTTTAAAAAATGCTGTTCCTTCAGTAAATCCAGGTTGAAAGTATATCTTTGGGGATTCACACTTATCTAATGATTTTCACAGCATAACTCGCTTCCTTTAATAACAGTTCAAATGCAGGTGACTGATCTGTGTTAATATTTACAAGACATTAAACTGTCAAATTTGGTACTAGCACCAGTGCAATAGCAGTGAAAGGACTAATGTAGGATACAGAATTCTATGTAACTAGGTCCTAGAAGTGGAGATTATTGTACCTGTGTAATGATTACTTCCACAAAAACTGTGGCACATAACCTTTTAAAATGAATTTAAAACAGTATTTAGATTATAATCAAATTTGAACTGGAAGACGCAGCAGTCACATGCTAGAATGCACTGCAGCTCCCAATTCCAGACTTCCAAAAATCACTACTAACACAGTTCACACAAATATAACACATAAAGTCTGTGTTCATTTTTTATTTTCTACTACATGTTTAGTTCATACAAGTTGACCATCGTCAATAGAAAAATATAGGTACAGAAGGAAAAGTGCTACAAAAGAAACCTCCCCTTCACAATCAGACTGCCCAAAATGCACTAGATATTCTTTCCAAAAGAGGAAAAATAAAAATAAACAATAAAAACAGGAAAATTGAAAAACTTTCCCATAAAATTTGTAATAAAAATCAAAATGTCATAACTGAAGTTCGAGATATGTTTTTGTACATCATACTTCTACTTTAAGGATATCAGCACACAACTGGCGCTAATGAAACAACCTTGATTATCTGTGTATTACTCTAAAAAATAATGAAATTGTTAGTAAATTTAAACTGTAAAGTCATCTATAATAGAAGAAACCAAATGTATACACTTAACGAATTATGCGTGGTATGAAGTTATTTTTTATTGCACAGCACATTAACTCCGGCACTTGAATACCCAGACTTTGCTGAGCACCCTGTGTGACCGAGATATGTAGTAGAAAATAAAAAATATGCATATGGAGTTTACATGTTATGTGTGTGGACTGTATTACTGGTGATGGACTTAACGAATGACTTTGAATACAGTAGTTGTTACTGGTTGCTTGAGAGGTAAAAAATTATATCTAATCCCCCTATTTCAGATAATATGCAACTAATGAAATAAATCCATTGCAGTTTATGAGCTAGTAGACTCCAGCTGAAATGTGATGGCACATGGTGACGCACAGGAGGGGAAGTAAAGGGGAAACTGGTGAATGGAGTGGGTAGCCAGTACCCTTCACACTACCTCGGAACATGGTGTATCCAGCATTGCTACCGCTGATGCGCACAACTTGGCTGCCAGTAGTCGACTGAACTGACGCCCCCGCCGATTTTAATGGGCTCATCCGTTTCGCCGAAAGACGAAATCTGGTTTCTGGATGTGTACCATCACATTTCAACTGGCCTCTACCCACAGTGAAAGGAACAAGCAATTGAGCAATGTTTATGGAGATATGAATTTTGAAATGATCAGTAAAATATGACAACTTATCACAGCCACACCTGCAAAGCAAATTTCATTGTCAAATCTCCTTCTGCATTAAAAAAAAAGTTTAAAAATCTGATCGCAGAAGATTCTCTTTTTCATTACTTTGGTATTAACTAGGAACAGCAAAATAAATCTATGATACAACATTTATTTTTGTGAACAAGAAAAAAAAATTAACAACAATTCCTAACCACATGCAGATATACTTATGATTCTCCATAACAGACATGGAAGTGAATTGCCACTCACATCACATCACATCACATCACCATATAAAAAAAATCAACAGATAATTTGGTCTCGCACTGATTAAAATATAGCCCATTCACTCAGCCATAGTTTCCAAATCTGTAGTTCATAAGAAAGACACTCAAAAAAGGAGAAAAAGAAATTATTATTTATTAATTCCCTTGTGATTTAATGGAACTGACATGTGATGTGTTCAATTTTGGTTCATTAATATTTTATGAAGATATGATGAGGATGTTATCATAAATGTTGATGTTACTAACAAATTTTCAAGAATGTAATGCAGTTTAGAATGTAGACATACTGTAGTTCTTCCTATTTAATGTGTATATTCCATTAATGTTAACAGTGTATGTTATTACTAGGGATGGGATTTATGATCCACAACAGAAAATATACTGACTGTGCTACTGAGAGACATCACTCCTTGCTAGACAAGAACATAAAACTAACAGGAATAATTAACATTTAATGTAAAACATTTGCACCACATTCATGGGAAACCTTCATACAACAGTTCTGTGTGAATTTATTACTAAATTTAAATTTATCTCAAAGCCTTTTAATTGCAATATTCACTTCTTGGATGTGGTGTCCATTGTTGTCAACACATTCTGCATTCATTTATGGAAATTCTGAATCATTTCCTTGCAGAATGATGGGTAAAACTGTTGCCACTTCGTCCCTTAATGTTCTCTTTCAAGTCCTCTGTTGTCCTTGGTCGCCTTTCATACACCTTGCTCTTGATATATATCCACAGAAAGAATTCGCCAGCATTGAGATTGGGTGATCTTGCAGACCATTCAATATTCCATTTGGGTGACATCATGCAAACTAGAAACATCTCATTGAGGACTCACATTGCATTCCTTGCAATGTGAGTTGTTGCCCTGTCCTGTTGAAACTAGAGAGTCTGGATTTCAGTACAAAGTCTCTGCAACTCTGGTTCCAGAAACGTGCAAAGCATCTTGATGTAGCAGGCTGAATTTACTGTAACTGCCCTGCCTGCCCCGTCTGCAAAGAAATACAGTCCAATCAACCCACAAGATGTTACACCACACCAAACAATAACCTCAGAACATAAAGTTTCCTGATGAATATCGCGAGTGTTTGCAGTTGTTCAGCAGAGACAGTCCCGAATATTGACATGGCCACAAAGATGAAAATGAGTGTCATCCATCATAAGAACATGGTTAATGTTGTTGTCACCTACAGCCTTCAAAATATCATTACAAACATTTTTTTGAGTTACCATGTCTTGATTATTTGATGCTTGAACCACAACCACTCTGTAAGGATGACAACTGAAGTCTTGGTGCAATATTCGCATGCTGTATGAATCCTTAATGCAAGGGCATATCTTTTAGCAAATCGCTGAGGAACTCTGACAAAAGTTTGATGCACCCATTAGATGTTCTCAGGAGTTCTAACAGCAGGCTGTCTTCCTAGAGGTTTTCTTTTTACAGCAGTTGCTGTTTCTCACCCACAACAGTGCAGTATTGTGACTAGGAACACTGTTGTTCTGATGAATGTTGAAGTGCCAACAAAATATCCACCGAGTCAAAACAATGAAATTGTCGTTTTGAAATATGCCTCCACAGCAAAGACAACATACTCTGGCAACCAGTGTTCCACAGTGACTGAAATGTTCTGAGTCACAATAGAAAGTGCACTCAAGGACAACGTCCCCATGTCAATGTTCTGCTCACAGCTATGCTGCCAAAGCATCCGGTTTTTGCACTTTATTTTGTACAACGAAGTCCAGTTGAAATCCATACTCCAACACATGTGAACCTGATCAACTGCAGCATGACCGCCTTGCCACCTGTGTTATCGCCCGACAGTATTCTTCTACCACCCTTCTCACTTTGCTTCCAATCACACAACAAAAGTTTGCAGCACATTTCAATTTTTTTTTTTTTAAACTTCTGAAACATCAAGTAAGTCTGAAATTGCATAACTTGAAATTGTACATAGTGAGGACAGTCCAGTCTCTTTGATTTCTGTGTGGTATATACTGAAAATAGTTCAGTAATGTCAACGCAATATTACAGATTCCATGCATCAACAAGACTATTACTGAATTCGACATTTAATGGATGAATGCTGATTGTGACCCAAAGGTAGTAAAAAGGTGGCATAATTACAGTTGATAATTAACATTAACATGTAAAGAAATCACATTAGATTCACTGGAATGGAAATGAAATTATAAAAAGGAGCTAACATTCAAGGAGAATTATGTTATCTGAAAGGGAGTAAGTAAAGCTCAACTAGAACTTGGGAATGAATTTGAAAGTACCAAAAATTCTAATAAATAAAATTTAGTTTGGCTCTGAAGGCTGCCTGCCACTAAACATAACAGTTCACCACAATATGGCTGCATAAATATGCAACATCTTATAACTAAATGTGGCAACTTCTCTCTGTCAACTATAATGTCATCAACTTTCAGCGAGTCTCTTTAAACAATACTGTCATCAAATTTGGTGAGTCTGTTTACCTGAAGATTACTCATTTGAACTGCTACATAATGTTGTTGCCATGACACATACTTGGGCTTATGGGCACTTCTGTTAATTTCAACTCTCTGTATACTACACTCCATTAACTCAGTAAAATTCTTCGCACAGGGATATTGTGTCTTTAGACAGGATCAAAGTAACATGAATTTCTACCACCTTCATGTTTTTGTTAAGAACTGTTAGCTGATTGGAAGTCCAGAACACCTGAAGTGAAAGTTCTGTCATGCTAATATTTTTTACAGACATATGCGTTTGTACACTTCTGCGGCTGCCATGTTACAAGTTGCAGACACCGAGGTGAAACGACCCACTTCATAACAAATTTCATAAAGACATTTTGCTCACGTAAATGCTGAAAGTTAAGTAAAGTGTGGACATAAAGACTAACATAAGCAGTTGGTAAGTCACTCTTTTTCCTGTTATAAAAGTTAAGTTTCTCTGCACAGCTCAGTTACCAGAACCATACAGCCCACTGATCATATCTGAAAATATAGTTTGTTGAAACTCCACTGCTTGTATAGCCTGTTGCAATTACAATACAATAGAGCCATATACTTCATCTGTAACTCATGTGCTGTATTTGCCAGTCTTCCTTTGATGAACATGGTAATGCCATACTTTATAGCCAATGTCATGGGTAGAAAATGAATTCTTATTCTGACTTGGCTATAAAGGCACACATGAGAAACAGAAAACACATGGGTTAATTATAATTTATGTTTAAAATGCAAAATCTCACGGTAAAATCAAACCCCATCCCTAGTAAGTGTGATTACAATACTGTTTCCCATACAAGTTATAACATATAAAAATGATGTGAATTATTTTGTGCCAGTTATCCAAATACGCCAGTTGCACTTGGCAGGTTCCCATGATACAGCGCTTCAAACACTATACCTACTGTACCTGTAAAATATTATTGTTTATGTAGCTATTGAGCATCTCACCTCCAAAAATATGATTTACTGACATCAAGCCAACTACTCAGACTTCTCTTACTTGTGAGGGTGGATGGGTGTTATACCTAATGTCTAATATTAAGAACTGTAGCTACACCTTTTTAAAGTGTAGATCATCTACTGAAACATGTCAATCTAGTTGAGAAAACACCATCAGAATATTGTACAAATAATATACCAAAGTTAATGTTGTGTATTCCTATAATATATACATATATATATATATACAAATACATATATGATCAATCTTATTTCATATCAAGTGATAACCTACATTACTCATGGCAAAAAATACAAATAAACATGAATATAGTATGATTGTATCTCTGTACAAATCATTAAGCTTCCCTCCTATCCCAAACAATGCACACAACTGCAAACTGTGACTGGCATATGTCATGTCACTGACTCCACACAGATGCAGACAGACATCTGAATTGTTAACTTTACACTATTCATACAGCACACACATAAAAAATGGAGGCAACATAATATCACCAGCCTGTTTTTTATTTCATTTTCATGTTTGAATGTAGCTAGAGTTGAATAATACATGATGCTGATTCACTTTACATTACTGAGATTTGTAAGTTAGCCTGTTTCCAGTCCTTCCTCTAAGACTTTATAAAATTCAAACTTAGATTACAAGTAAGTTTTCAAATATAGACAGTTTACAGCTCTTTACTCATCAACTTAAACTAATCCCACACAGATGTTGTCAAATTCCTGTCATATGAAACTGTAATTTGAGGTATTTTGACACTGTATGCTCTGTGCAACACACTGTACTTCTTATTAAAAATCAAACTACTTGCACATACAAAGCACATAAGATACATATACATGATATTCCCTTCTACTGCTTTTGCGGTCGACCACCATCACCATGGATTAACACCTAAAGCTTATGTAGTTACATAGTTATGCCTTGTGTGAAGAGGATGTCTGTTACCAATGACCAATCATTCATTGGATATTCATTCAATTTGGTACAGGGGTTGTTGAAAAAGCTGTGAAGCAATGAAGTGTTTTGTGGAAATTGACTCAAGAAACAATCAGACTTTACTTATGCATGTAAATGAACATCATCCGCACTTTCCACATTTACTGACGAGTCTGGGAGAAATTCAGTGTATAAAATCAGTCCTGATTCTTAGGAAAAATTTGGATTTCCCCTCCCCCTGTGGGACTATGGTAATAAAAAATTAAAATGTTTGAATACCCTTATTATGAATTAATTTTTAGTCAGATTTATAGCATGATTACTTACACATCTGCGGTATCAGGTGCAGGGAATATCAGACAGCCTGGTCTTACATCAGAGAAGTGGAGATCTTGCACAAAGTTGTAGACATGTAAGAAAGTGTCCTGAAAGAATGGTATTTCTACTTACATAGCAAATCTAACCACATGGCCAAGGCAGGAGGACTGAGGTCAAGTTACATTCCTCTGAATCTGAAGAGCTGCTGTTACTTGCACTGTTGCTATGAGAACGGCTGTTGCTCATTTTGTCACAACATAACCTGCACTTGTCTGAACACGAAGTAACATAAATCACTAATACAGCAAAACTGAGCTACTAAACTAGTTCCTTCATTCCATTGGCATGTGCAGAATGTGACGATTCCTTGCCATTCTCAGCAGCTTCTTCCATTCCTCTCTGTTATGCATTTTTTCCTGCCACTTTTCTCCACCAGCTATTCTTCCATCCTCTCTCACCTCATCATGCCATCTATTTCTTGGTCTACTTCTCAATCTTGTTGTTCCCCAATTCATACATAATACCCTTTTGGGAATTCTATTTTCTTCCATTCTCGGTACATGCCCAAACGAACGTAATCTATTTAACCTTATTGTCCCTATTATTGTAGGTTTTTTAACACTTGCATAAATTTCTTTATTGGTTAATATCCACCAATTTTCTTTTTCATTGTCATATACTGGGCCTAAAATTCTTCTATACATTTTCGTTTAAAAAATGTTCAATTGCTTTCTATCTTGGTTTGTTAGTGTCCAGGTTTCTGATGCATATGTTAATGTTTCATCCAGTTCTATGCATTTTAATACCTTCCATCTGCATGCATTAAACAGGTCCATAACATATAAATTACCAACAAATTGTGACTGAAATACAAAAACACTGAAATGCATTGTGTTGGTTATTTACGTATCATGGATACAATTCAATGCATGTCTTCAGAAGATGGATCTGAGCAAATACTTTGCTGTATGATTGCCGAGACTCACACTGACAGTTGATGCAAAGCGAAAAAGACTTTATGCAAGCAAGCCACCTACAAATACAGTTGCACTACAAGTAACCTGTTTTAAATTTTATGCAATGGCCTGATGATGGTCTAATGACCGAATCTTGTTGCCAGTAAGTTGAATAATAATATATTGTGTTTGACTGCGAACATTTATATTTATTATTGTTTTTTAATTCTATAACACAACGGGATATACTAAAAAAAAATTAATCTCACTATACAATTATTCACACCTCAAACCCTCTCCTGCATTTGTCACAGACACTGAAATAAGGATCCTACAAATTGAATGTAAATATGAGGACCTCAATCTATTATCATCATCATAAACATCAAGGATTGGACCCTTTGATCCGTTCTGTCTCCAGAGTTACAGCTGCTCGCGCCAATGCTTCTTCGGTCTTCCAATTGTTCTCCTTCCTTGTGGTCTGTAGTGGTATGATTTCAAAGGGATTCGGTTTTGTAGCATTCTTTGTAAGTGTGAAAGCCAGTTCTATCTGTATTCATCTATCTTGTCTAGTATACCTGTAATCCATAGTTCGCGGCATATGTAGTCATTTGTTTTGTGGTCATACAGGATGTAGCCTGCCAAAGGTCTCAGTAACTTCATTTCTGCTGCTTCAATTCTTCATCTTTGTAAGGCTGTTAGAGCCCAATATAAAAATGTAGGTAAAACTAGTGTGTTGTATATTTTCAAAATCTATACTTTGACGTAATACACTACATGTGTGAAAAGAGCCAGTTGCTGTCATGAAATTCTCACAATCTAAGCATTTAGAATGCACCAGCAGTACGTAACCATTCAATTTGTACAGAAACAGTCATCTGCAGTTTTGTTACGCTCAATACGCAATTAAGAAATTAGACACACCTGACTTAGCAATTACAAAAATTAGGTAGAAATTCTGAGACTCATGATGAATTTTTCCTTGTGGGAGCGAAAATGCAATGAGGCAAAGGTGGCAGAAGAATACTGCTGGGCGATAACAAAAGCAGCAAGACAGTTTTGCTGTGGCTGATCATGTTCATTGTGTTGGGGTTTGGATTTCAGCAGGACACCCTTGTCTATGCATATATAGTTGACCATATATATATATATATATATATATATATATGTGTGTGTGTGTGTGTGTGTGTATACACACACACACACACACTCAGGTCTGACTTGCATAAAATTTGACTTGTGCTGGACCATCCAGATTAGAACAGGTGCGTAAGTCTGGGAGTGTCTGTAGGCATCTGGAAACCTTTCCAAGGCCTTACAGTTGCCTACAGGCATATGGTTGATGAACCCTGGCCTGGATACTTGAATATTTCAGTGCTTCTCCAAAATGCAATCTGGAACTAATCTTACAGGACACTGGATGGGAAGTGGGGGCTCTTTAATTACTTTGAGACTAATAATTCAGTCACTTTATTGGAATGTTGCCAACACTGCCTAGTTCAAAAGAGGTGAAGACTATATATATATATATATATATAAAGGAGGAGGAGGAGGAGGAACAGTGTCCTCAGGTGTAACAGCATATTTGATAAAGCAATGCAACAAAGGGAAAACACAATCTGCACTGCAGATCACCTCACTCATGAATGAGTGAACCAGCCACCCACTCCTATAGTACGTGGTGGTAGAAGATGCTGCCAAATATCCTACATGATTATCACTTTGATAAAATTTGTAACTTCTCTACAAAATAAAAAATTTCTTAGACATTTTTGATCAGTGTTTGTACATATGTTAACAGAAAGACAATGATGATGATAATAAGGATTTACAAACAATATAGTGTACAACACCTTCAAAGGCAGTATGTATATTACTTAACTTCCTTACAAGTTTCTCTTTCACACGATTACATCACATCTGCACACAATAAGAGTCTATTACATACATCAGATCATTAATTAAGTAGGTTTATACCCTGAACACCATTCTTGACAAAGTAATATAAATGTTCATATTGTCATAACTACCTTCCCTACTCTTACTTCTTCTAAGGCCTTGATGACTTCCAAAACACCATCAAATGATACGGTGTGATGTATGTTTGGGCTTCATGGAACAAAAATAAAATATATTACAATACAAGTTACCTTACATATTATTTGTATAGTAAAACCAAAAAGATGCACCAATGTATCAAATTTATTCTATTTTTGGAATGACACTCTACATGTTTCGGACGGTCTCTCCGTCCATCATCAGGAGTTCAAGACTGTACATACAGCAACAGATACTGCTGTCTGCTTGCTACCAAGCAGACAGCAATATCTGTTGCTGTATGTACAGTCTTGAACTCCTGATGATGGACGGAGAGACCGTCCGAAACATGTAGAGTGTCATTCCAAAAATAGAATAAATTTGATACACTGGTGCATCTTTTTGGTTTTACTACACAAATAATATTACGATGCACAGCCCTAGGAACATCAAATACCTTACATACTTATCATAGTACAAAGTAACCTAAAATATGACAGCACACACTTCTACAGCAAATGTGTTTTGCTATGCCTCAGAGACATGTTAAAAGTGAAATCTGTACTCATTGCTACGAGAACCTTGAGATCTCACCAGCTAACAACCTATTCTAAAGAAGGAGATGGCAGATTTCTCAAAAATTTTTGTATCTATCTACCAAACTAAGAAGCATCATATCCCGAAAGATTATGACCTTGAGTTATACGATTCCATGTGTCAATGAACTACCCAACCACAAAAATGGAAGTGTCTGAAAAGGTTTTTATCATGGACTTTTTTCTCCATTCACAGAGAAAAGTTCCCATGCGGCATAAAATTATTAAAGTGCTCATAAAATGGTATGGGCACAAGTTCAGGGAACAATCACTAACAAAGTCTACACATATATATATATTACACATATATTTGACACAATAAAATCACAATTAACTGCTCTGTGAAGAACACTCACCGAATTGTTCTTGTAGCAACTTTCTCCATTATATCCATGAGAATATGTTGATACTTTCCATGCTGGGCACTGGACAACATCCATGCTTGTTCAAACAAGAAACCCAGACTGGCACATCGCAAATACATAAGGCGAGAATTTGGAGGGTCCAACTACAAAATAAGATTAGAATATTTACTACAAAATAAGGTTAGAATATTTATGCATAGCATAAAACTGGCATGTTGTAATTTGTTTAACTAAAAACCCTAAGATATGCAGAAAAATCTGATGCAGCAAAATATATATGATTTGTTTACCTCTACAACTTCTGAAACCCCCCCCCACACTCCACTCCCCTATGCAAACAAACCACCTCCCCACGGTCTCTACCAATACAAAT